>Ga0310690_10000825_pt1 | contig 61199 bp, 38 predicted proteins | sample AusTroGonzalo_MG_2_FD_207661 | JGI IMG/M metagenome (GOLD analysis project Ga0310690, IMG submission 207661) | Bovine rumen microbial communities from tropical cattle in Woodstock, Queensland, Australia - Gonzalo_04 (v2) (version 2) | ecosystem: Host-associated > Mammals > Digestive system >... | reverse complement strand
ACCGATACCGCCAAAAACGCCTGCATCTACGATGCGCTTGGGATTGTAGCCAAGCAGCAGGTTGGTAAGGTTGCAGCTAACATCCACTGTGGGAGCAATGAAGTTGTATTTCCAAGTCTGAACGCCAAGGAATCGGAGGTTGTTAGTGTAGTTCGAGAAGTCGGTTCCACCTTTGCTACGCCATGCATCAATGGCAAGGCGAACACCCCATACGGGAGTGAATTTGTAGCCACCGGCAATTTGTGCATTGCCAGAAAGCAAGTCACCGAAGCAAACTTCGCCCAGAGTATATTGTCCGCCCATCTGAGCCTGAACGAACCAATGAGGATTGAAGACCTCTTTGGTAGCAGCCTCCTGCTGCGCGGATGCTGTGAAGCATCCGGCAAGCAGTACTGCTGACATGATTATCTTTTTGAAATTCATAGTCTTTTCTTATCTTTTTGGGTTCAAAAAGTGTGTTTAATAAACGGTGACATAATACTTGCGGGTAGCAATCTTGCCATGGAAGTCGAGAGCAGAGTATGCAATCTCATAAACATAGCCGTACTTCATACCCGTCAGCTTCAATTCACGTACGGTACCATCCAGAACAGTGTTCATCTTTTCTGCGTTGGCAGCCTGCAGGCGAGCCTTGCAATCTGCGTCACCGCCCTGTGCACTCTTGCTGAGGTCAGCTGTGAATACGTTGGTCACTGCGACGTGCTTTCTTGCCAGAGGAACGAACAACTCTAAGGTCTGAGATGTGGGATACAGGTAAGTACCATTCTTCTGCAGCCATGTGGGATAGTTCTTTGCTCCGCTCAGGCGCTTCAGACCCTTGCTGTCGCTAGCAACCATGAAGGGCTGGAAGCGGTTATTGGTGGTGTTGAGGACACGTGTAGCCACACTGTTGATCTTGTCAAGATAGCCATGGAGTCTGTCTGCGTATGAATCAATAGTATTGTTGATCTTATCTTCGTAGTTGTTGATCTTGGCAATGAGCCTGTTGACCTCGTCGACGAGGTCCTGAGCTTCATCCAACTTAGTCAAGATATTATCCTCAGCTACATCCAATACGTATTGAGCATAGTCTCTAATATCGATAGGAACATGGAGATGGAATTTCTTGTTGCTAGAGTATTGCGGTTGTCCGTCAACAAATACTGGGAGACCAGTTACAGGATCCAAAACTGGGTCACCAAAATAGATTGTCCTGCTGAAAGTACCCATAGGAATGTCATAAGTTCCCTCAACCAAAGGAATGGTCGTGTTGTTCAGACTAGCAACTATACCGTTAGCTGTGTCTGCTACGATGTCGTTCAAATCAATAGTAGCAAAGCCAACCACATTGCCTGCAGTGTCTGCTACGGGAATTACAAGCACAGTTGTGTCGATTCCGTTGACATCAACAAAAATGGTAGGTATATTAGTTGATACTCCACTCAGGTCAGCAGGTATACGATTTATAATGCAGAGTTTATAACCATTCAGAGGTTCTACCAGTTTGAATACGCAATTGTCAATGGTAACATCTTCATCTATGGTCAGAATAAAGTTGTTGGGATCCATATTGTGGTCAAGATCAATTTCATTAATCTTGAAGGTAGCAAGCTTAGTAACCAAAGCAGAGCCGTTGATGTCATTGAAGACAACGGTGATCTTACTCTTCAGCTTGGCGGCAAGTCTGTCGAGCAGGTTGCTGGCGCGCTTGTAGCCAGGAATTGTCTTAACGTCCAAATCCCTCAAGGTCTCGAGACCGAGAGGCTGGAATCCTGTTGCAGCCAGGTTGTACTCAGAATATACGGAGTGAACAGTCTCAGCACCGTTTGCATCTGTAGTGGTGTAAGAAACCTTCAGACCGCTACGATCGAAGCTCAGACCCTTGACAATAGAGAGGATGTCGCTTGCAATCTTTGTCAGATTAGAAGCTGTACCACTTGCGCTGTGAGTCTCAGCAAGTGTGGTGATAGCCTGCTTTGCATTCTTCAGAGCATCTATCATTGTTGAGGTCTGGAATGAAGGCTCGCTAATCCTTGGAAGATCAGCTTTCTTAATACCAACCTTAGCCATGTAAAGGCCATTGCTGCTCTGTGCACGAGTGGGAGACGTCCAACCGAACTGCAGGGCACCTTCTGTGCAAGGCTTGATGGGCTCGATAGTGAAGGGAGATACAACATCCTTTGAGTTAACGATGAGAGGCTGCAGGCCTGTTACGTCAGCGGTGTTGGGGTTGATAGTCATATAAATCTTACCAGCATAGCCGTTTTCATAGATGAGAGGAACATTGGCCAAATTCTCGAAGATCTCTACGCCTTCAATCATTTCCATATCCTCGTCGGTGAGAGCTTCATCCGCGCGTACATAATTACCTGTCTTATTAGTGGGGAATTCAATCTCGCTCTTGGGACGGCCGTAGAATGTGATGAGGATGTTGGACTGAACGTCGAACGGAGTGCTGATTGCACCGAACCAGGGGTTGAGAGCACCCTGGAGGGTGATACCGGTTACCATCTTAGCGAGGTAATCCTGAAGAGCAGCAACGTCTTCCTTCAATCCTTCAACTTCTGCTTCTACCTTGTCGAGTCTCTGCTCAGCTGCAGTCACGCGGCCTGTCAACGTGTTGAGATCCTCTTGCAGAGTTGCAACCTGATTCTCGAGAGCATCAGCTCTGTCCTCAAGGTCGCTGATTCTTACCTCGTTGGCATCAATCTTATCCAAAATATCCTGCTTGTCTGCGACGTAGTCGTCAATCTTAACTGTAGTATTTTCGAGCAACTCAACGCGTGAGGTGAGGTCGATAATGTCTTGCAGAGCGTCAGCTAAATCGTCAGCTAAATCGTCAGTAACATCATTAATATTATCTGCGAGAGCTTTTACGAGTTCCTCAACCTCCTCGGGAGTGATGTAGTTGAGGTTCTGAACATACAGCTTCAGATCATCGTGATCAGCGCTCAGTTCGTTCAACTGTTTAGCCATCTCTTCGATGTTCTTGTTGATGACGTCGGCAATTTCCTTCTGGATATCCTCAATATTGCCTTCGGCTGTAGCGAGACGAGTCAGGATGTCCTGGATAACTGCAGGATCGCATTCGCAGCTCTTGATTTTCTCGAGAGCTTCGTTGATAGCCTTGATAGCATCGGTATTATCACTAACCTGTTGTGCCAGTTCATCTATCTTGAGGGCAGCAATCTGCTCGTCGGTATAAGCCTTTGCTGCTTCAAGGTTAGTTGCGCAATCAGCCTTCACCTGATTAAGCTCATTCTCCAGGTTGTCCAACTTGTCAGAGAGATCACTAACTTTGGTGTCCAACTCGCTAACTGTAGTGTTGAGGGTGTTGACCTGATCCTTCAGAGTCTGAATGTCGCTAGTGTTGGTGTTTACCTGCTCTTGCAGAGTGGAAACAGCGGTCTTCAGATCCTGAATGGCAGTCTCGTGGTCAGCAACCTGTCCGTTGAGAGTAGAGATGGCTGCCTCGTTAGCCTCGGCCTTTGCAAGAGCATCGGTTGCCTTGTCGAAAGCTTCCTGTGCCTGAGTGCTTACCAATGTGAGCTTGGTATCCATCTCGTTGATCTTGTTCTTCAACTCTGCAATATCATCAGCATTCTTTTGGATGTTGGCTACGTTGGTAGCAATATCTTGAGCATTCTGCTGAATAGCTGCAGTGTTGGCACCAATTTGTTCACCATACTGATTCAGTGTGTTCTGAATGGTTTGAACAGCATTCTGAAGGATAGTGATGTTGTTTGTGTTGGTGGTTACCAGAGTTTGCAGACTTGTTGCAATTTCAATAGCATTGAGTGCATTTTGCAGTGCTTCTGCGGCATCTACCTTTGCTTGATCGGCTACCTGAGCAGCAGCAGCAGCAGCTTCAGCAGCTTGTTGTGCAAGCTGAGTTGCGGCTGTAACAGCACCTTCCAGATTGTCAAGACGACCCAATGCTGCCTGAATGTTTGCCTCGGCAGTAGCCATTTTCTGCTCAAGAGCAGTTATTCTATCCAAGAGGTCATTGTAATTGACTCCACCAGAAAGAGCGTCGATTTGAGCCTGCAAATTTGCGATTTCAGTTTGAAGAGTGTTCTGCAAAGTTTGTAAGTCCGCAACACTTAATGCTAAGGTGTTATAGTTAGTGGTAAGAGTGTTGAGTTGCTGGGTGAGATAGTTAAGATAGTTCAATATCGAAGTTGGCTCACCAGTAACAGGATCAACAAGACCAGAGAGATCGCCCCCCAAAGCAGCCTGCAAAGCGTTAATCTGAGCGGTGAGTGCATTAATCTGCTGTTGCAGGAAAGCTTCGTTGCAATTGCAAGGATTAATAGTTGCGAGAGCATTTTGCAAAGCGGTAACATCAGCCTGTAATTGATTAATTCTTGCAGCCAAAGTTTGATCGGTTTGGGCACCGAGCTCTGAGCGCAACTGGTTGTACAAATCCTCGTTAGTATCCTTACAAGATACGAACGACCCTATGCTGACTGCTACGAATGCCAGCATAAGAATTTGAATAAGTTTCTTTTTCATTGTTAAAATATTAAAATTAGTTAGGTTGTTTCGATTTTTACGCATAATATGCCCTTTTAAAGCCTATACTGCGTGCAAAGGTACGACAACATGCAGGAAAATCAGTGATTAGAAAGAGTGGTTTAAACTATTTTAACATAATCTGCGTATAAATTTAATAATTTTAACTTAACAAATTGGTTCATTTGGCTGTTTTCCTTCATTTTGGAGTTGAAAATGGGAAGGGCAAAAGTCAGCCTCTGTTGTGGGGTAAATGTAGAAGTATTTCATCAGCACAATGCATAGGATGCCGAAGCCTATCATAGCGGCATAGACATTGAGGTCTCCGCCTAGCAAATCCGAGTAGGAAAGTTCTGCAATATCCTCGCCCAGGATATACAGTTGAATGACTACAATACTATTATTAAGTATGTGGAGCAGGGAAGAAAGGACGATATTGCCAGTCTTATAATATATGATACCAAACAGAATGCCAAGCGGAAGGGCATAGAGACCCTGGGCAAGGTTGAGATGCACTGTGCTGAAAGCCAATGCCGAGGTCAGAATCGCTATCCAGGGATTTGCGCCTCGGCGCAGCATCTCACCGGCAATGGCCTCGCGGAAGAGCAGCTCCTCGGTGATGGGACCTACAATAGCCAGTGCCAACAGCCCCCAGATGTTATGCGACAATGCCAATGAGGTCTGCAGCATCATATCCGGAATTTCCATTGCCTCTGTCAAAATAGAAATGCTTATTGCCCCACAAATACCGCCTGCAATGGCAAGTAGTCCCTGGCGCCAACTGATGAAGGAGATATCGCAAACTGTAGCAAGGCGAATGTTGTGGAGAAACAGAATACAGCACAGTACCGCAAACAAGTCCACAGCCATCAAAACAAGAGAAATAGTTGAGACAGACAATAGTTCGAAGAGGGGAAGGTTTTGTGTGGCTCCGCTAAAATAAGCCTGGACAGCCGTGTTGAAGTCGGGCGAAGCCAGCATTCCGATGCCAAAAAGCAGAATCGTACCAAATCCCTGTGCAAGAAGGAAAACCAATAGTGTGAGAATGGCGGGGGAAATTTTGTGCCAAATCATGAGAATAAAGGAAGCCTATGGGTTACGAGGCCTATTGACTTATTGGTTATTTTTCTTGCCAGAGTGTGCGGGTGGCTCTTTGCCGTCTTCGATGGCTTGCTGTCGTATGGCTTCGTCGAGAAGTTCTTCGAAGGTCTTGATGCGGCCCAACTTATCGTATTCTTCCAGAATCTTACGGTCTCGGGCATGCTTTTTGTCGCGTTTGCGCTCCTTGACGGCAAATGGATGCAGAATCATGTCGGTAGCCTTGCCGCCGATAACATCACTCACGGATAGGGTGCCTATTCGGGCAGCCTTTTCTCTCTCAAGCGTTTGGCGAATAGCATCGTTGACACGCATTGTCGAGTCTCCGCGCACGTCAACCTGGCGCAAGGTGTCTATGCGTATGCTGTCATCGGACTGGCCTAAAATGACCTGAAAAGGCAATGCAGCAAGAAGTAGAATCAAAGGACGTTTCATGTGTTTCCTTGTCAATTTCGCTACAAAAATACGCTTTTTTTTGAATATGCCAAAAGAATTCCCGAACTTTGCAGCCAAACTTTATAATTTTTTAATTATGTCCTACACAAAACGCATAGCATTTATTTGTCTGGCCGCCTGCACAGCCTTGAGTAGCGTGGCGACCGATTATACAAAGTATGTCAATCCTTTTATCGGCACACAGACCGACGATACAGGTGCCCTGAGCGGCAGCACTTTCCCTGGTCCCACAATGCCTCAAGGTATGGTGCAGCTCTGTCCCGAGACTGAGCAGTACGTCACTTGGGACCCCTGCTGTGGCTACGACTTCAACAAGGACAGTATCTTTGGCTTCACCCATACGCACCTGAGCGGCACGGGCTGTACCGATCTGATTGACATCTCCCTGATGCCTACCACCAAGCATGTCACACCAGAACTGCTGCGCAAAGGCATCTTTGCTCTGCCTTTCAAGCATGCTCAGGAAAGTGCAGCGCCGGGTTATTACACGGTTGACCTGCTCGGTGGCGAGAATATCAAGGCAGAACTCTCCGCAACGGTTCATGCCGGCATCCACAAATATACTTTCCCCGAAGGCAAGGAGCAGACCGTCATCCTCGACCTCGACCGTATGACATGGCGTGGAGATGCCTACTATTCGGGCCGTCGTGCATATCAGATTATCCAAAGCCAAATTCGTGTTATCGACGAGAAGACCATCGAAGGCTTCCGTGTATTGACAGGTTGGGCAAAGCTCCGCAAGGTCTATTTCCGCGCTGAATTCTCGCGCCCCATTGCAAGCCGCATCCTGATGGACGGCGGACGCAATGCCGGTGGCAGTGATGTCATCAACGGACGCACCTTGCGTGCAGCACTTCGTTTCGACGAAAAGGCCGGTAAGGATGTGATGATCAAGGTGGCCATCTCGGCTGTCGATAATGACGGTGCCCGCAAGAACATGAAAATAGAGGCACAGTCCTGGGACTTCAACAGCTATACCAAAGCTGCCCACGATGCCTGGGAGAAGCAACTTGCCACCATCGACATCGAAGGCACTGACGACCAGAAGACTATCTTCTACACGGGGCTCTACCATGTTCTCATGCAACCCAATACGATGAGCGATGTCGATGGCCGTTATATGGATACCAATTTCGAGATTAAGAAGATGCCCGTCGGGCAAGTCTATCATAGCACCTTTAGCCTTTGGGACACCTTCCGTGCAGCTCATCCGCTTTATACTCTTCTTTATCCCAAAATCGCTGTGCAGTTTGTGCGCGACATGGTTTTGCATCATGAAACCTATGGCTATCTGCCCATCTGGGATCTCTGGGGACAAGATAACTACTGCATGATAGGCAACCATGCCATCCCCGTTGTGGCTGACGCCATCCTGTCCGAACTGCCTGGGCTCGACGTCGAACAAGCCTACCGTGCTATGGTGGAGAGTAGTACCCGTACGCATCCCAACAGCCCCTTCGAGGTGTGGGAAGAGTTTGGTTACATGCCTCAGAACCGCCAGAACACAAGTGTTTCCATCACGATGGAGCAGGCTTTCGACGACTGGTGTGTGGCTGCTGTGGCCAAGAAGCTTGGCAAGCAGGCCGACTACGAACGTTTCATCAAGCGCAGCGAGTTCTACCGCAACCTCTTCAACCCTGCTACTGGCTTCTTCCAGCCCAAGGACGATAAGGGGAACTGGATAGAACCTTTCGACCCGTTGAGCTACGAGAATCCCTGCTTTGTGGAAGGCAACGCATGGCAGTACATGTGGTTCGTGCCGCAGAACCCGCAGGGACTCATCGACCTCTTTGGCGGCGTGAAACCCTTCATCAAGAAGCTCGACGAGAACTTCACCTTGACTGAGACAAGCGGCGAGGTGAACGGCAACGCCAGCGGCTTCATTGGACAATATGCCCACGGCAACGAGCCCAGCCATCACACCGTCTATCTCTATAACTTCGCAGGTCAGCCCTGGCGCACACAGGAATTGGTGGAGCAGGTTCGCAGCACCTTCTACAATGCCACGCCCTGCGGCTATGCAGGCAACGACGACTGCGGACAGATGTCGGCCTGGTACATCTTCTCTGCCCTTGGCTTCTATCCCTTCAATGCCGGCTCTGCAGAGTATGTCATCGGCACCCCGCTCTTCCGTCGCGCAGTGCTGCACATGCCCAGCGGCAAAGACCTAACCATCAATGCGCCGCGCAAGTCGGACAAGGCCATCTACGTGAAGGGTGTGAAACTCAACGGTCAGAAGATAACCGACTGGAAGCTCACGCACAAACAGCTCATCGAAGGCGGCACACTCGACTTTACAATGAGTGAGAAGAAATAGTGCCGCTAGACTGCCGCTAGGTTACCGCTAGGTTATAAAATTGGGGCAACCGCGAGGTAACCGCGAGGTAACTGCGAGGTAACTGCGAGGTAACTGCGAGGTAACCGCGAGGCAACCCCACTGAACTTCCTCCGGTTTTTCTCTAGTTTTCCTCTAATACATCTCCAATTGCAAGAATTGGAGAGGAATTGGAGATGTATTGGAGATATATTGGAGATGTATTGGAGATGTATTGGAGATATGCATGTGAAGAATATGAGAAAAACCAGAGAAAAACTGGAGCGAGTATAGGGAACTTAGAGAGTACCTTGCTTGAGTTTCTCTACGAAGTTATCTACACGCTGAAGTTCGCGGGGGATGTCAATCTGCTGGGGGCAGTGAGGTATGCACTCACGGCATGATGTGCAGCGATCGGCTTGGCGTAGGCGTGGTACGCTGCGGTCGTAGCCGACGAGGAAAGCACGTCGTGCCTCCTGATAGTTCTTCGCCTGTTGGCTTTCGGGAACGTTACCCTTGTTAACACATTTATTATAATGTACGAAGATGCCTGGGATGTCAAGTCCATAGGGACAGGGCATGCAGTACTTACAATCGTTGCAGTCGATGGTGGGATAGCTCTTGATGAGGGTGGCCGTTTCCTCTTCGAGCCAATTCTGTTCCTCTTCTGTGAGTGGTTCGAGCGGAGAGTAGGTACGTATATTGTCCTCCAGATGCTCCATGTAGGTCATGCCACTCAACACGGTAAGTATTGCAGGCTTGGAACCGATGTAACGGAAAGCCCATGAAGCCACACTATCTTCCGGCTTGCGCTGCTTGAAGTGTGCCACAACATGATCGGGCACCTTGGAGAGGCGTCCGCCAAGCAGAGGTTCCATGATGACAACGGGGATGTTGCGCTTTACCAGTTCCTCGTAGAGGTATTTGCCGGAGCGTCCCTTGTCCTGCTCATTTTCCCAATCTACATAGTTGGCCTGAATTTGTACGAAGTCCCAATGGTATTCGTCGTGGTGCGCCATGGCCCAGTCGAAGACAGCAACATCACCGTGGAAAGAGAAGCCGAGGTTGCGGATGCGGCCAGCCTCGCGCTGTTCCATGAGCCACTGAAGAAGTCCGTTGTCGAGGAAACGTTCGTGGACGGGCTTCATGCCACCACCTCCGATGCTGTGTAGGAGGAGATAGTCGATGTAGTCGGTCTTCATAAATTCAAGGCTGCGCTCGAATATGGCTTTGCCCTCCTCAAAACTATACTGCGAGGGGGAGAAGTTAGAAAGCTTAGTTGCGATGAAGTACTCACTGCGCTTGTAGCCGCTGGCTTCCAGTGCGATGCCGAGACTCTCCTCGCTCTTGCCGCGGCAATAGGCTGGCGATGTGTCGAAATAGTTGACGCCGTGGTCGAGGGCGTATTTGCAGAGGCGGTTCACCTGTTCTTGGTCGATGACGTCTCTGCCGTCGCGATCTTTCGTATTGGGCAGGCGCATCCAGCCGTAGCCAAGGATGCTCACCTTGTCGCCCTGCTTGGGGTTGATGCGGTATGTCATCTTGTCTGTGGGGACGGGACCTTCGTGGTGTCCCATGTAATCCACTTTTCCGTCTGTGCTACCGCCTTGTACGCCGCATGATGCCAGAGCTGCTGTAGCTGCTGTTGTACCTGAGACTTTGAGGAAGTCTCGCCTGTCGATATATTTTTTCATATTCTTCATTATTTTTCGTTATTTCGATATTTCGACATGACGATAACTCGATATGCCGACATCTTTCTCCCCTTAATAGGGGCTGGGGGTCTATATCTCTCGATGCACTTCGTGCCCTTCCACGTAGATGGCACTGATGGGGCTTGACGGGCAGAGATTTTCGCAGGCACCGCAGCCGATGCACTTCTCCTCATTGACGACAGGGATGAGCAGTACCTTCTCGCGTGGAATCTCATTGTTGTCGGCATCGCGCCAGCGCCATCCGTCCTGATGAACGCCAGCCTGCAGGGGTACCATCTGTATGGCTTGTGCGGGGCACTTGCGGGCACAGAGTCCACAGGGCTTGCCATCCTTGACAGGGACACAGAGGTCGCGTGTCCAGACAGCATGTCCCACTTGGATGGCAGTACGTTGTTCGACGGTGACGGGCTGTATGGCAGAGGTCGGGCAGACCTCAGAGCAGCGGGTGCATTCGGGACGGCAATACCCACGCTCGTAGCTTACCTCTGGTTGCATGAAGCGGTCGAGGCTGCTGCTGGGGCGCAGTACATCGTTGGGACAGGCATCTATGCAGAGTTGGCAGGCCGTGCAATGAGTGCGCAGGTTGCGGATGGAGAGCGAGCCTGGCGGCGTGATGAGTTTCTCACGCTTTGGTTTTTTCTTCTTGATAATATCGGCAAAACCGCCATCGGTGGTCTTGGGTTCTATCTTGGCCTGTGCTTTTGCGATGGCTGTTCCGGCGAGGAGAGCAATGGAAGTAAGGGCGGCGCGACGGGAAGAGGCCTCAGGCTTCTCCTCTGCCTTCTCCAAGGGAGAGGGAGCCTCTACGTCTTTCCCCTCTCCCTTAGAGGGGCTGGGGGAGACTTTGAGGCCAATCGCATCATGTGCACATTGCATTTCGCAGTTACCGCAAACAACGCAGCGGGAGTAATCGACGGTGTGTGTGTCGAGGTCGATGCAGGCTGCCTTGCAATTACGTTCGCACTTGCGGCAGTTCTTGCACTTGTCGGTGTCGATGACCATCCTATAGTACGACTTCCTGCTGATAAGGCCGAGCAGAGTGCCGACGGGACAGATGGTGTTGCACCAAGTACGTCCGCCTCGCCAAGCCAGCACAGCGATAATAGCCCAGGTCAGTAATGCAACAATGAGGGCAGAAACGCTTTTGAACCACACATCTACCTCATAGAAAGCATAGCTGCCGTAGTGCTCTGCAATGGCAGCCAATCCGTTGTTGACCAGCTTGTAGAGCGGTGCGACGCAGGTAGAGACAATACGCCCGTAAGTGCTGTAGGGGAAGATGAGTCCTCCCAACCAAGCCACATTGAGTGCCAGAGCAGCGCAGGCCAACACAAGTACTGTGTAACGGAGGGTGCTTTTGGCAGGTGAGTAACTGTACTTGTTCTTTTTGCGTCTCAACCACGCAATGGCATCCTGCATCACGCCTAGCGGACAGATGACGGAGCAGTAGATACGCCCCATCAACAGGGTCAGCGTCACGACAAAGAGCAGTGCCCCAATGTTCAGTGCCAGCAGTGCTGGGACGAACTGAATCTTTGCCATCCATCCCAGATAGGCATGAGCTGTGCCAGTGAAATCTACCAGCAGCCAGGTGATGAGCACCCAGAAGAGAATGGCGAGAGTCAAACGGATTTTTTTGAGCATAGGTATACTATTGAATAATTATAATGTGTGATATCCCAAGGCAAAAGTACTGAAAAGAAATGATAAAACATTAAAATCCTACACTTTTTTTGCAAAATAATGTAAAAAAGTTGTACGCAGATGAAAAATTGCTCTTTGTAAAAGTACAACATAAGCTTATTTTTCATATCTTTGCACGCAAAAAATTTATAATAAGGTTATGGTATCATTTATTGCAGACAAGATTGTGATGGACGGTCTCACCTTCGATGACGTCCTGTTGGTTCCCGGCTATTCAGAGGTACTGCCCCGTACCGTTGCACTTGAGACGCTCTTTTCCCGGCATATTGAGTTGAAGATTCCTTTTGTGACGGCAGCTATGGACACCGTTACCGAGGCTCCTATGGCAATTGCCATTGCCCGCGAGGGAGGCATTGGTGTCATTCACAAGAATATGAGCATTGAGGAGCAAGCCCGCCAGGTGGCCATTGTGAAGCGCGCAGAGAACGGCATGATTTATGATCCTATCACCATCAAGCGCGGTAGCAGTGTTCGCGATGCACTTGAATTGATGACGGAGTATCATATCGGTGGCATCCCAGTGGTCGATGACGACAGGCATTTGGTAGGTATTGTCACAAATCGTGACCTTCGGTTCGAGCAGAATATAGATCGTCCGGTTGACGATGTGATGACAAGTCGCAATCTTGTTACCACCCATGTCCAGACAGACCTTGGCGCAGCTGCAAAGATACTGCAGGAGAATAAGATAGAGAAGTTGCCCGTGCTGGATGATGCCGGCAAACTTATCGGTCTGATTACCTATAAGGACATTACTAAGGCCAAGGACAAACCGATGGCTTGCAAAGATAGCAAAGGGCGTCTGCGTGTGGCAGCCGGAGTGGGTGTCACGCCCGATACCCTCGACCGTATCAAGGCACTTGTAGAGGCCGATGTGGATGCCATCGTCATCGATACGGCTCATGGTCACAGCAAGTTCGTTGTGGAGAAGCTCAAGGAAGCCAAGAAGATGTATCCCGATGTCGATTTTGTGGTCGGAAACGTTGCAACGGGTGAGGCCGCCCGAATGCTTGTCGAGGCTGGAGCTGACGGTATCAAAGTCGGCATCGGTCCCGGCAGTATCTGTACCACTCGCGTCGTGGCAGGTGTCGGCGTACCTCAACTCAGTGCCGTTTATGACGTGGCTTGCGCCCTCGAAGGAACAGGTGTACCCCTGATTGCCGATGGTGGCTTGCGTTACAGTGGCGATGTGGTGAAGGCCATCGCTGCCGGCGGTTACAGCGTTATGATAGGCTCTCTGGTGGCAGGCACGGAAGAGAGTCCCGGTGATACTATCATATACAACGGACGTAAGTTCAAGAGTTATCGCGGCATGGGTTCGCTCGAAGCAATGGAGTGCGGCAGCAAGGACCGCTACTTTCAGGGAAATGTCAAGGACACCAAGAAACTTGTGCCCGAAGGTATTGCCGGACGTGTTCCCTACAAAGGCTCCGTTCAGGAGGTCATCTACCAACTTATTGGAGGCTTGCGTAGTGGTATGGGCTACTGTGGTGCGGCTACCATCAAGGACCTTCACAATGCCAAGTTCGTCCGTATCACAGGTGCTGGTGTTCAGGAAAGCCATCCTCACGATGTGACCATCACCAGCGAGGCTCCCAATTACAGCAGGCCGCAATAGTGGCCCCCCAACCCCCTTTAGGGGGAGATTTAATGCCGAAATGTCGATATATCGAAATGACGAAAAAATAATTTTTAAATGAAAAAGATATTTATCACTTTTGCGCTGGCGGCAGTTGCATTGACAGTCAGCGCACAGGAAGACCCCATCGTGATGCGCATCAACGGTACACCCGTCACTCGCAGCGAGTTTGAATACAATTACAACAAGAACAACTCCGAAGGGGTCATCGACAAGAAGAACGTCGAGGAATATGCCGAGCTCTTCGTGAACTACAAGCTCAAGGTCCTCGCAGCTCTGGACGACCACCTCGACACGCTTTCAAGCTACCAGAAAGAGTTCCGCCAGTATCGCGACCAGCAGATACGTCCGCTTCTTGTGCCAGAAGGTGCAAAAGAAAAGGAGGTTCGTGCCTATTACGATGACATGATTGCTCGTCTTCAGGGCAAACAGTTGTTGCAGCCTGCACATATCTTGATTCATCTGGCTCAGGATGCGTCAGAAGAAGCCCGTGCTGCTGCCAAGGTGCGGATTGACTCTGTCTATCAAGCACTGCAGGATGGTGCCGACTTTGCTGAATTGGCAAAGAGCGTGTCACAAGATCCCAGTTCGGCTGTTCGTGGTGGCTTGCTGCCCTGGATAGGTCCAAATCAGGTTGTAAAGGAATTTGAGGATGTTGCCTACTCGCTCGAAGTAAATGAAATAAGCAAGCCTTTCCTGATGCCTTTTGGCTATGATGTCATCAAGCTTATGGGTAAGAAGGACCTTGAGACCTACGAGGAACTGCATGACATGATTATGAAGTACCTCGACGGCCAGGGCATCGAGAACCATCTTGCCCAGCAAGTCCTTGACTCTATTTCCGGCCAAAGCGAGAAGACCGTTGAGCAGATTCTCGATGAAAAAACCGAGGAGTTCTGTGCTAAGGATAATGAGCTGAAGTACCTAGTGCAGGAGTATCACGACGGTTTGCTCCTCTTTGAGGAATGCAACACCCGCATTTGGGAGCCTGCTTCCAAGGACACTCTGGCATTGGCTTCCTATTTCAAACAGAACAAGAAGCAATATGCTTGGAACGAACCGCACTTCAGTGGTATGGCCTATTATTGTAAAGAGCCTGCCGATGTTAAGGCCGTGAAAAAACTCGTTAAGAAGTTGCCACAAGATAAATGGATGGGCGCAATTCGCGAAACCTTCAACAAGGACAGCATCATGGTACGTGTGGAGCGTCGCGTTTTCAAGAAAGGCGACAATGCCAACATCGACAAGTTGGCTTTCAAGGATAAGAATGCCGAACTCAAACCCGTCAAGAACTATCCGCATATCGGCATCTTCGGCAAGGTGCTTAAGAAGGGACCTGCCGAGTGGACGGATGTCGGAAATCAAGTTGTCAGCGACTACCAACGCCTCAAGGAAGATGAGTTCGTTGCAGAGCTGCGCAAGCGCTACACAGTTGAGATAGACCAGGAGGTGCTCAGGACCGTGAATAATCATTAACCTATTAGCCCAATAAGGATCATTAGCCCCATTAGCATGAAACGATACACGCTCTGCCTCTTTGCTGTACTCTGCAGCCTGCTCTCTATGGCACAGAAGAATGTCATAGACGAGGTGGTATGGGTTGTAGGTGATGAGGCCATACTGCGCTCCGATATTGAAAAACGCCGTTTGGAATATGGCTCTCAAATCAAGGGTAATCCCTATTGCGTTATTCCTGAGCAACTCGCCTTGCAGAAACTTTTTCTGCATCAAGCGGTCATTGACAGCGTTAGTGTAACTGATACCGAAATTAATCAGTATGTCGAACAGGATTACAATGAGAAAATCTTGTTGGCTGGTTCCAGAGAGAAACTCGAGGAGTATATGAATATGTCGTCTTTGCAAATACGCGAGGAACTCTATGACCAGTACAAAAATGAACTTACTGCTCGGCGCATGCGTGAACAATTGACAGAGAGCGTAAAAGTCACGCCAGCAGAGGTACGTCGTTTCTTCAAGGACATACCCGAGGACAGTTTGCCGCTTATTCCCACTCAGGTGGAGGTGCAGTTGTTGGTATTGCAACCACGCATTCCACAGTCGGAGATTGATCGCGTCAAGAGTTTGCTTCGCGAATATACAGAACGAGTCAACAGCGGCTCTACATCCTTTGCTACATTGGCTCGTCTTTACAGCGAAGACCCTGGCTCGGCAAGACAGGGTGGCGAGATGCCTTACATGGGTAAGGGTGAGCTTGACCCAGGCTTTGCCAACGTGGCATTCAGCCTGACAGATACCAAGAGGGTGAGTAAAATTGTGCAGAGTGAGTTTGGTTTCCATATTATACAACTCATTGACAAGCGCGGCGACAAGATGAAGTGCCGCCATATTCTGAAGCGTCCCGAAGTAGCTCAGGCCGACATCGACAGCGCCCTTGTCATTCTTGACTCCATAACCAAAGATATCCGCAGTGAGAAGATTTCGTTCGAGGATGCTGTGCGATATGCCTCAGACGACAAGGATACACGCAACAATCGCGGTATTCTGTCCAACCTTAAGGAGACGGGCGAAACAACCACACGTTTCGAGATGAGTGAACTCTCTGCTCTCTATCCCGAATTGGCTCGTGTGGTCGAGACACTTGAAGAGGGCGAGATATCAAAACCCTTTACGATGATTAACATAAAGGGTAAGACCGTATGTGCTATTGCCCGCCTCAAGAGCCGTACCCTTACTCATCGTGCCAATATCACAGAGGACTTCCAAGTAATGAAGGGAGTCGTGGAAGCGAAGAAGGGGGAAGAGGTTATCCGTAAATGGATCCAAGATAAACAAAAGAGCACCTACATTCGTATCAATCCGGATTGGAGGGATTGCGAATTCCAATATGAAGGCTGGATAAAGTGAAGAGTCAGCGACTATACATCCTATGTGCGTCCCTGTTCTTCTGCCTCTGTCTGATTATGGCAGTAACACCGGTTCGCAGAACTGCCGGGAAGCGGCCGCCCTCCGACAGCAAAGTACATCTTATGCATGCCGATTGTCTTTTCTTTGATAATCGGATACATCGTACTGCACAGATTCTGGTGGGTGATGTACAGTTCAGCCACGATGGTGTTCTCATGTACTGCGATAGTGCTCTTTATTATGAATCCACCAATTCCTTCGATGCTTTCGGGCATGTTCGCATGAACCAGGGCGACACACTCCTGCTCGATAGCGAAGTGCTCTATTATAATGGCATCGACCAATTGGCCCGGGCGCGTTACGATGTAGTGCTCAAGCATGGTACGATGACAATCTATACCGATAGTCTTGACTACGACCGCCTATACGGTCTGGGCTATTTCTTCGAAGGCGGACGGGTTCTGGATCATGACAACGAACTGACCAGTGACTGGGGCGAGTACAGCCCTTCTACACATGAAGCGGTCTTCAATTATAATGTCCGTATGGTCAATCCGGCTCCTCCAGCCAAGCCGGAAACTGTGCTCATTTCGGATACACTTCACTATAATACCGAAACCGCTATCGCCCATATAGTCGGCCCTTCAAATATAGAGAACGGCGAGAACCATATCTATTCAGAGTTAGGATATTATGACACGCAGGCCAAACATTCGCATCTTCTGAATCGCAGCATCCTGACCAACAACGGCAAGCGTATGGTAGGCGATAGTGTCGTCTGGAATGACGATATCGCCACGGCCGAAGCCTTTGGTAATATCGTTTATACCGATATCGTCAACAAGAACATGTTTACGGGCGAGTATTGCTATTACGAGGATGAGACGGGCTATGTGATGGCGACAGACAGTGCGGTAGCTATTGACTATAGTCAGCAGGATACGATGTATGCCCATGCTGACACATTCAAGGTTTTTACCTACAATATCGACACAGATTCCATCTATCGTGTCGTACATGCTTACCATCATATGCGTGCTTTCCGTAATGATGTCCAGGCTGTTTGTGACTCGATGGTCTATGATACACGCGACAGTATTGCCATCATGTATCGTGACCCCATCCTTTGGCAGTCAGGACAGCAGCAATTGGGAGAGGAAATACGCATTTTCTTCAACGACAAGGACATCGACAGCATACAGGTGTTGCGTCAGGCTCTTTCTGTGGAGAAGCTCGACAGCATTCACTTCAATCAGGTTTCTGGACATCAGATGCATTCCTATTTCAAGGAAGGTGAAATGTATCTTTCTACTTCCGAGGGTAATGTCTTTGTCAATTACTATCCTTTCGACGACGACAGCATTATGGTCGAGTTAAATCACACCGAGACGAGTCTGCTGAAGATGTTTGTGAAGGATAAGAAGGTAGATCATATCTGGATGCCTGCCGCTACAGGGATTATGTTTCCCATACCGCTCATCCCGGCGAATATGTATTTCTTGCAGAACTTCGCCTGGTTCGACTATGTGCGGCCTCGTGACAAGAATGACATCTTCGTGTGGCGGCCCAAGAAGGCTGGCACGGAACTCAAGGAGAGTGTGCGTCATTCTGCGCCAAAGCAGAAACTCAGTGATATCAGAAAGCAAAGAGGCATAGAAGCCTCTACCCAAGCCCTCTCATCGGGAGGAGAAGAATCTCCTGAAAGCTCTGAAAATTCTGAGTCCTCTGAAAACTCAGATAATTCCGATAACTCTGAAATATAGTAAATAATGGGCATGTTCAACACAAGGAAGCCGCGTCGCTTCCGCCGAGTAAGCATCTATACAGACGAGTCGCATGATCGTCTGCAGAAACTGGTCGATGAAGTTAAGCGCGAACAAGGCGAAACACCTGCAAGCGAGGAGCATTACGACCCCGATAAGTTTCGCGGCACGTTCATCAACTATACCCCACGTGTCCAGAAGCATAAAGAAAGTGAAACGAAGCTCGGTTGGCCCATAGCTATCGCGCTTATCTTCGCCCTTCTAATCATTTGGCGCTTCCTGCTCACCGGAGTTAGATAAAACGTCGAAATAACGAAATGTCGGCATAATGAAATATCGAAATATAAAGTAATTTTGGACATCATTCACCTTCTTCCAGATTCTGTTGCCAACCAGATCGCTGCTGGCGAGGTTGTGCAGCGTCCGGCATCTGTCATCAAAGAGTTGATGGAGAATGCTGTAGATGCCGGCGCGTCAACAATCGACGTGCTGGTGCAGGATGCAGGTCGAACTTTAATACAGGTTATCGACGACGGCAAGGGAATGAGCGAAACGGATGCCCGAATGGCATTCGAGCGTCATGCAACTTCCAAGATAGCTAAGGCCGAGGACCTCTTTACGCTTCAGACGATGGGCTTTCGTGGCGAGGCATTGCCCTCCATCGCGGCTGTGGCACAAGTTAAGCTCACGACCCGAATGGCTGAGCAGGATTTGGGAGTGCAGTTGTGTATCGATGGCTCGCATCTTGTTTCACAGGAAGTTTGCTCGTGTCCTGTAGGCGCCAACTTTGAGGTCAGCAACCTCTTCTTCAATGTGCCGGCCCGCCGGAAGTTCCTCAAGTCGAACCAGACGGAGCTGAACAACATCATCCAGGATTTCGAACGCATCGCTTTGGTGAATCCTGCCGTCTCGTTCTCGCTATCGAGTAATGGTAATTGCTTGATGCAGCTGCCTGCAAGTGGAGCTTTGCAGCGCATTGTCGGCATCTTCGGAAAGAAACTTGGCGAACAGCTTCTGCCTGTTCAGGTGGAGACTTCGCTGGTTAAGATAAGCGGCTTCGTAGGTAAGCCCGAGGCAGCCCGCAAGAAGAACTCTTCGCAGTACCTCTTCGTCAATGGGCGTTTCATGCGCCATCCGCGTTTCCACTATGCTGTGATGGAAGCCTTCAATCACCTCGTTCCCGAGGGCGACCAGGTGCCTTACTTCATCTTCTTCCAGGTCGATCCTGCCAACATCGATGTCAACATACATCCCACAAAGACAGAGATAAAGTTCGAGAACGAGCAGGAGATATGGAGCATCATCGTGGCTGCTGTTCGTGATGCTCTGGGTAAGTTCAATGCTGTGCCCACTATCGACTTTGATGTGGAAGGGCGACCGGATATTCCTGCTTTCGAAGCAAGCAATCTCAGTAATGTAAAAGTGCCCCGAGTGCAGTTCGACGCCAGTTACAATCCTTTCAACAGCCGCAAAGAAAAGAGCAAGCCTGCACGTCAGTGGGAGAAACTCTACGAACAGGCTTCGACAAAAAAAACTCCGGAATTTCCAGAAACTCCTGAGTCTCCGGCATCCCTCTTCCCCACCAGTCAGGAGATGAGTTCCCAGCACTACCAATACAAAGGACAGTACATCCTGACCGCTGTGCAGTCGGGCCTGATGATGGTTGACCAGCGGCGGGCTCACATCCGCATTCTCTACGAACGCTATCTCCGTCAGATGCAAGAGCACAACGCCGCCACACAAGGGCTTCTCTTCCCTGAGTTGGTAGAGCTTTCGCCCTCCGATGCCGCTCTGCTTACAGGCATCCTCGACGATGTCCGGGCTCTTGGTTTCGACATCACACCGCTTGGCGGCAGTTCCTTCTCCATTGTTGGAACGCCTTCGGGACAAGTGAATCCTGTTGCAGTTGTGCAGCAAATGGTGGAGTCGGTCAAGATGCAGGACGGCGGTCATACCGACGCCATCCATCATCAGTTGGCTCTCGTCCTGGCGCGGAACAACGCCATCGAGGTGGGCGAAGTGCTTACTTCCGTGCAGATGGAGACTCTTATCGGCGACCTCTTCCAGTGCGAGAATCCCAATCTCTCCCCAAGTGGCAAGACCATTCTTACCATCCTCCAACAAGAACAAATAGATAAAATGTTTAACTAAAGCCTATAAGCCTCATAAGCCCTATAGGCCCTATAAGCCCCATTCCAATGAAACCAAAAGAGAAAATAATTTTAACCGGCGACCGCCCAACAGGCAAGCTTCACATCGGACACTATGTCGGCTCGCTTCGCCGTCGCGTGGAGCTGCAGAACTCCGGCCTCTACGACAAGATATTCGTCTTCGAGGCTGATGCTCAGGCGCTTACCGATAATATCGAGAACCCCGAAAAGGTGCGCCAGAACGTCATCGAGGTAGCCCTCGACTATCTGGCTGCAGGTCTCGACCCGACGAAGAGCACGCTCTTCATCCAGAGTCAGATACCCGAGCTTTGCGAGCTCTCGTTCTACTTCATGGACCTTGTCAGCGTCTCGCGTCTGCAGCGCAACCCGACCGTCAAGACCGAGATACAGATGCGAGGCTTCAGCGGCGAGAGCATTCCCGTCGGTTTCTTCACCTATCCCATCAGTCAGGCTGCCGATATCACGATGTTCAAGGCAACCACAGTACCTGTCGGCGAGGACCAGGAACCGATGCTCGAGCAGTGTCGCGAAATAGTTCGCCGCTTCAACAATATCTACGGCGAGACGCTGGTAGAGCCCAATATCCTGCTGCCCGAGAACGCTGCCTGTCTGCGTCTGCCCGGCACCGACGGCAAGGCCAAGATGAGCAAAAGCCTGGGTAACTGCATCTACCTGAGCGACTCTGCCGACGAGGTCAATAAGAAAGTCAAGACGATGTACACCGATCCTCTGCACCTGCAGGTCAGCGATCCTGGACATCTGGAGGGCAACACCGTCTTCACCTATCTCGATGCCTTTGCAACCGACGAGCAGGTTTCGCGCCTCACCACCGATTATGCCACCCTTCAGGAAATGAAGGACCACTACACCCGAGGCGGTTTGGGCGACGTGAAGTGCAAGAAGCTCCTGATGGCTGTCCTGCAGGAGACACTCGAACCCATCCGTCAGCGCCGTGCCGAGTACGAGAGGGACATCCCAGCCGTCTATGAGATTCTGCGCAAAGGCTGCGAAGTGGCTCGTGCCGCAGCTTGCGAGACAATGGATGAGGTGCGTCGTGCAATGAAAATCAATTACTTCGACGACCGCGCCCTCATCGAGGAGCAGTCCCGCCGCTTCCAGAAGTAAATATCTTTTCTCTAAAAATTCTTTGTCCCCCTTAATCGGGGGATTTTTTTGTCCCTATTGGAAAAAGATTTTTCTCCTAGGGAAAAAAGTTTTTCTCCCTAGGACTTTTTTATATTCCAAGCCCTGAAACTTATGTTCCAAGGCTTGAAACATATGTACCAAAGCCTGGAACTTGTGTTCCAAGCCCTGGAATATAAAATTCTCCTGGTAGAAAAATAATTTCCTTGCAGGGCTATTGAAAAAAAGACCACGCCACACACACTTTTTTGCTGCAAATCGTTTGTTTGTATGATTATTTTTGCTATCTTTGCGGGCAAATATAACAAAACAACTTCAAAACAGTCAAAAATTATGTCAACAAGAAGAGATTTCCTGAAGGGTGTGGGCCTTGCTACGGCGGGCATGACCCTGAATCCAGGCGGTGTGTTTGCTATGACGAGCAAAGAAACCAAACAGGCCAAGAGTGAGAAGGTCAAGATTGCCTACATTGGCATCGGTAATCGCGGTCAGCAGAACATCGACGAGTTCGCCAAGACGAACATGGTGGACGTTGTGGCACTTTGCGATGTGGACCTGAAAGGCAAGCAATGCCAGAAGGCGCTGAGCATGTACCCCGACGCCAAGCGTTTTACCGATTTCCGCAAGCTTTTTGACGAGTACAGCGACCATTTCGACGCTGTTGCTGTGAGCGTGCCCGACCATACGCATTTCTTTGTATGCATGGCAGCCATGAAGCACGGCAAGCACGTCTATTGCGAAAAACCTCTTATCCGTACCTTCCAGGAGGGTGAAATCCTCATCGAGATGGCGAACCGTCATCCCGAACTTGCCACTCAGGTGGGCAACCAGGGACACTCCGAGGGTAACTACTTCCAGTTCAAGGCTTGGCAGGAAGCAGGCATTATTAAAGATGTGACGAAGGTTGTGGCTCACATGAATAACGACCGTCGTTGGCACAAGTATGACTGGAACATGACCAAGATGCCCGAGGGCGACCCCATCCCCGAAGGTATGGACTATGACACTTGGCACGGTGGCATTCGCTACCACAACTTCAGCAACCTCTACCATCAGGGCGACTGGCGCAGCTGGTACGACTTCGGTATGGGAGCGTTGGGCGACTGGGGCGCTCACCTGCTCGACACCGTTCATGAGTTCCTCAACCTCGGCCTGCCTTACGAGATTGATATGCAGTATGCGAAGAACCACAACGAGTTCTTCTATCCTTTCAGCAGTACCATTCTGTTCCGCTTCGGCGCCCGCGGCAACATGCCTCCCTGCGATGTGTATTGGTACGATGGCACCGACAATCAGCCCCCATTGCCCGAAGGATACGGCGAGAGCAAGCTGGCCGACGGCATTCCCGCCAGCGGTCAGGGCGAATACACCAAGCTGAAGCTCAACCCGGGCAAGATTATCTATGGTCGCGACCTCACCTTCAAGGGCGCCAGTCACGGCAGCACCCTCGAAATTATTCCTGCTGAGAAAGCCGCAGAAATGAAGGACAAGCTGCCTGAGGTGCCCAAGAGCCCCAGCAACCACTACGTCAACTTCCTGCGTGCCTGTCAGGGAACAGAGAAGACACGTTCACCGTTCCAGATTGCCGGCGTGCTGTGCCAGGTGTTCTGCCTCGGCGTCATCGCCCAGCGCTTGAACACCCAGCTCTTCTTCGATCCCCGCACCAAGAAGTTCACAAACAACGAGTTCGCCAACGCCATGCTCAGCGGCATGCCTCCCCGCAGAGGATGGGAAGAATTCTACAAACTTGACTAAAACAGCGTCCCCCGACCCCTCCCAAGGAGGGGAGAGGGTTTTCGTAATATCGATATATCGTCATAACGTAATAACGAAAAAAGTAAAATCAAATGAAAAAGATAATATTCGCAATGGCGATGCTGGCTGTATTGCCTGTATCAGCAAAGGATAAGAAAGTAGTGACAGAGCCTGCTCCCGTTCCTACAACAGATAATGTACTTACAGAGCAGGAACAGCGTGAGGGCTGGAAGCTCCTCTGGGATGGTAAGACCACGAACGGCTGGCGCGGAGCCAAGCTGCAGACCTTCCCCACAAAGGGATGGCGCATCGAGGACGGTGTGCTCAAAGTTGAGGCTGCCAATGGTGCGGAGAGCGGTAACGGCGGCGACATTGTGACCGACAAGACCTACCATAACTTCATCCTGAAGGTGGATTTCAAGATTACCGAAGGTGCCAACAGCGGCATCAAGTACTTCGTTGACCCCGACATGAATCAGGGCGAGGGTAGTGCCATCGGTTGTGAGTTCCAGATACTCGACGACCTGCGTCACCCCGATGCCAAGCTTGGCGTGAAAGGCAACCGCAAATTGGCTTCCCTCTACGATCTCATTCCTGCTCCCGACCAGAAGCCTTTCGACATCACCACTTGGAACACCGCCACCGTTATCGTGCAGGGCAATCATGTGGAGCATTGGCTCAACGGCGTGAAGATGCTGGAATATGAGCGCAACACTCAGGAATGGAACGCGCTGGTGGCCTACAGCAAGTATAAGAACTGGCCCAACTTCGGCAATCGCGACGGCCGCATCCTGCTGCAGGATCACGGCAACGAGGTCTGGTTCAAGAATGTGAAAATTAAGGAACTGTAGAGACTGGAGGAGTAGTCAGTAGTTAAGTAGCCAGTAGTTAAGCCAATAGTATTGGCAAACGCCGGCCTCCCTGAATGTAATGGCTTAACTACTTAACTACTATAACTACTTAACTACTAATATCAATCAGAAGATGAAGAAATTCTTTCTAACCGCTTTTGCCGCTTCCCTTTTTGCGGGAGCATTCGCAATCAACGATCCCGTGCAGTATGTCAACCCGCTTGTTGGCTCACACTCCACGCATAGCCTTTCCACAGGCAATACCTATCCCGCTATTGCCCTGCCTTGGGGCATGAACTTCTGGACACCACAGACAGGCAAGATGGGCGACGGATGGTGCTACACCTACGATGCCGAGAAGATTCGCGGCTTCAAGCAAACGCATCAGCCCAGTCCCTGGATGAACGACTACGGTACGTTTAACATCATGCCCGAGTGTGGCGAGGACTATATCTTCGACGAGGCAAAGCGCGCCAGTTGGTTCAGTCACAAGGCTGAGGTCAGCAAGCCACATTATTATAAGGTATATCTGGCCGATTACGATATCGTGACAGAGGTGGCTCCCACCAGCCGTGCTGCCATTTTCCGTTTCACCTATCCTGCAGGCAAGGGTTATCTAGTGGTAGATGCTTTCGACCGAGGCTCGTATGTGAAGATTATTCCCGGCGAGAACAAGATTGTGGGATATACCACCCGTAACAGCGGCGGCGTGCCACGTAACTTCAAGAACTACTTTGTGTTGCAGTTTGACCGTCCCTTCACCGTTACAGCTATCTGTGACGACGGGAAGGAGAATAAGTCGGCTCTGGAGACAACCAGCAAGCATGCGCAAGGTGTGGTAGGTTTCACCACCAAGCGGGGCGAGCAGGTAAATGTTCGAGTAGCTAGCTCCTTTATCAGCATCGAGCAGGCCGAGCAGAACCTGAAGGAACTGGGCAACAAGACCCTGGAGCAGGTGAGCGAGGAAGGTCGTCAGGAATGGAACAAGGTGCTCTCTACCATCGATGTGCAGGATGATAGCGATATTGACCGCCTTCGTACCTTCTACAGCTGTCTTTATCGCAGCGTGCTCTTCCCTCGTAGCTTCTACGAGATCAATGCCAAGGGCGAGGTGGTTCACTACAGCCCCTATAACGGCGAGACGCTGCCCGGCTATCTCTTTGCCGATACTGGTTTCTGGGATACTTTCCGTGCCCTGTTCCCATTGGTAAATCTGATGTGGCCCTCTATGAGCCAGAAGATGCAGGAGGGTTGGGCCAATGCTTATAAGGAGAGTGGATTCCTGCCCGAATGGAGTGCTCCCGGACACCGTGCCTGCATGGTGGGTAACAACTCTGCAAGTGTTGTGGCCGATGCTTACCTGAAGGGCATCAGAGGTTATGATATCGATGCCCTGTGGGAAGCCGTCAAGCATGGCGCGAATGCAGACCTGCCCCGCACTACCAGCGGACGTAAGCAGTGGCAGACCTACAACAAGTTGGGTTATGTGCCTTACGACAGCATTAACGAGAGTGCTGCACGTACCCTTGAGTATGCCTTCGACGACTGGAGTATCTACAAATTGGGACAAGCACTTGGTAAGCCTGAGAAGGAGATTCAGGTCTATGCCGAACATGCTATGAACTACAAGAACCTCTTCGATCCTTCGTATAACCTGATGCGTGGCAAATTGGCCAACGGTGAGTGGGCTCCCAACTTCAATCCCTTCAAGTGGGGTGATGCCTTCACAGAGGGTAATAGCTGGCACTACTCTTGGAGTGTGTTCCACGATCCTCAGGGACTTATTGACCTGATGGGTGGGAAAAATGTCTTCAACCAGATGCTGGACAGCGTCTTCATCCTGCCTCCCATTTTCGATGACAGCTACTACGGTGGTGTCATCCACGAGATTCGTGAGATGCAAATCATGAATATGGGTAACTATGCACACGGCAACCAGCCCATCCAGCACATGATATATATGTACAACTATGGAGGTCAGCCTTGGAAGACCCAGTATTGGTTGCGCGAGACGATGAACCGCATGTACAACGCCCATGCCGACGGCTATTGTGGCGACGAGGACAATGGTCAGACCTCAGCCTGGTATATCTTTACCGCTATGGGCTTCTATCCGGTATGTCCTGGTTCTAATCAGTATGTGCTGGGCGCTCCCTATTTCAAGAAAATGACTCTGCACCTCGAAAACGGCAAGGATGTTGTTATCACAGCACCTGAGAACAGCGATGTTAACCGCTATGTGCAGAAACTCACCATGAACGGAACGGAGCATGCTGTTAACTATGTGAATCATGCCGATTTGGTTCAGGGAGCGCGAATGGATTATGTGATGAGAGCGGAACCTAACCGTCAGCGCGGTACAAGTGCCGAGGCTGCGCCCTATTCCTTCAGCAAGGAGTACAAGCCCGCCGCAAAGAAAACAAAGAATAAGAAATGAAGAAAATAAGAGAATAAGAGAAATACAAACAAAGCATGAGTTTTCTTAATTTCTTAAATTCACGTGTTCTAATTCTCTTGCTATGAAACGACTCTCCATCCTTCTCTGCCTGTTGGCTTTGGCAAATTTTGCCAGCGCACAGGTGACCATTACTTACGACAACGAGGCACAATGGAAAGCCTACGAAGACTTCAATGCCGCGTTCCTCGACAAGGCGAACAGCAAGTACATCTACAAAGCCGACACCAAGCAGCCCAAAGCAGACCATCGCGGCAACGGATATCGCGACAATGATGTCTCTGGTTGCGCAGCCGCCATCTGGTGTCAGGCCATCTTCTACGATATGGTCATCAATGCCTATAATCGCGCTAAGGCAGAGGGCGACGATGTGCGTATGAGGAAGTACAAGCAGTTGCACAACAATATCTTCAACGGCGAGAAGGCGCACTATGTCAATTTCGATTTTGACAACTGCAATACAAACAATGGATGGTTTGTCTATGATGATATCATGTGGTGGACCTGTGCACTAGCACGTGCCTATGAAGCTTTTGGAACATCATCCTATCTTACTTATTCCGAGAAGAGTTTCTGCCGTGTATGGTATGGTTCAACTAAGGTAGGGGACGATGGGTCATATGCCGATCCTGCCCGATTCGAAGGCAAGTACGGCGGTGGTATGTTCTGGGAGTGGCAGCCCATCAATAATCCCAAGCCTCATCAGCCTGGTGACTTCCGTTCTGCCTGTATCAACTTCCCGACGGTAATCGCTGCGTGTCTGCTTCATCGGCTTGTTCCGGAGGGACGCCAGGCACCGACAGGGACGCGTCCTGCGAGGCAAACCAAGGAGTGGTATCTGGAGAAGGCCAAGGAGGTCTATGCCTGGGCAGACATAACCCTTGTCAACAGCAGTGGTCGTGTGGCAGACGGCATTCATGGCGGCGGGCCTGAGTACAGCGACCACCTCTATAACCAGGCGACCTATATTGGTGCCAGTTGTCTGCTTTATCAGCTGACCCAAGAGATAAGCTACTTGACGAAAGCACAGCGTGCGGCCAACTATGTGATAAGCAACATGTGCAATAGTCAGATTCTCAAGTATGAGAACAGCTATGAGCAGGGTATCTACGTTGCCATCTATGCGCAGTACATCAAGATGCTCATCTATGATTGTGGTTTGAGTGAAACTCTGATGAAGAAGTACCTGACGCACATCCAGCGAAACCTGCAGAAGGCATATACCAATATGGACCCGACGCGTGGTATTCAGATAGGCAACTTCGCCAAGTCAACCTCGGAAGATGATGTGGTAGAGAGCTACGGGGCCAGTGGTATGCCCGCATTGATGCTGATGTTCCCTGCCAATGATACCGCCTCCACCTTGGGGGAGGTTGGAAGGGGGCTGTACAGCGGACCTTCCGATGTCTATACTCCAGAGGGCAGATTGGTAATGAAGAACGCTAGTCCTGAGGAGGTGCACAAACTGGATAGCGGTCTTTACATCTTCCAGCGCAAAAAGATTCTCGTCAAGTAAGCTTTTGGGCGGTTTTCATTATCAGGATTCCTATGGCGGAGCCAATACAAACGCCGATGGTATTGGCTACGAAATCGAGCCACTCACCACTACGACAGGTGGTGAGGTAGGCTTGCATGAGTTCCAGGATGCCGCCCATCGCAACCGGTGCAAGGAAGGCAAAAACCAGGAGCCGCCAGGCATTACTCTTCCGATGGGCGCGTCTGTACTCCACCCATATTGCCAGCGTCAGCACGCCATACATCACCATGTGTGTCCATTTGTCGGCCAAAGGTACATCTACAGGCATTTTAATGTCTGGTATGGGCAGGAGGGAAAGAAGCACGATGCTGGCAGTCAGCAGAAGCGCAATAGGATATCGGCGCAGGTACATGTGTAGCATTTAAGGACCCTTTTTAATCATTTTGCTGCAAAGATATGGGTAAATTAAGAATTAAGAACTAAGGATTAAGAATTTTTATATATCTTTGCAGCAAAATAAGGAAAAACGTCATCAAATGGACACAGGAAACACCCCAAGGGGAAGTTTTGGCAGTCAGTTGGGAGCCATATTGGCTTCGGCAGGCTCTGCTGTCGGCTTGGGCAATATATGGCGTTTCCCGATGGAGGTTGGACGGGGCGGCGGTGCAGCATTCATCCTTATTTATTTAGGCTTCATCCTTTTGCTGGCTATGCCCGTTATGCTCTGTGAGTTCATCATCGGGCGCTCGGCACGTTCCAATGCTATCGGAGCCTTCCAAAAACTCGCCCCGGGCAAGCCTTGGATTGCAGCCGGCATCATGGGTGTATTGGGTGGCTTCCTAGTGCTCTCGTTTTATTCTGTAGTGGCAGGTTGGACGCTTCACTATACCATCGCATCCGGCATGGGACAACTGACAACGGACTTCGGGCAACTGACAACGGACTTCGGGCAGGTGTTCTATGCTTTCGTGTCAGACCCGTGGCAACCTATCATCTATCTCGCCGTTTTTCTGTTGCTGACGCATCTCGTCGTAGCGCGTGGCATTCAGCATGGCATCGAGCGATATTCCAAACTCATGATGCCGATGCTTTTCATCATCATCCTTCTGCTGGTAGGATTCTCGTTGACGATGCCGGGAGCCGCTGAAGGAGTTCGTTTCCTGTTGCAGCCCGACCTGAACAAGGTGACTCCCGACGTGGTGTTGGGCGCGATGGGGCAGGCTTTCTTCTCCCTGAGTGTCGGCCTCGGTTGTCTCGTGACTTATTCCTCCTATTTCAGTAAGGAGACGCGTCTTGTGAAATCCGCTGTGAATGTCTGTTTCATCGATACGATGGTGGCGGTGCTGAGCGGCTTCATCATTTTCCCTACGGTGTTTAGCGTGGGCATTGCTCCAGATGCAGGCCCAGGTTTGGTCTTTATCACCTTGCCCAATGTCTTCAACCTGATGTTCGGCGAGATGCCCATTGTGGAGTATGTCTTTGCCTTGCTTTTCTATGTGCTTCTCTTGCTGGCAGCTTTGACGAGCAGCATCAGCATGCACGAGATATGCACGGCTTTCATTTCCGAGCATTTCCGGACGGGTCGTCACCATGCTGCGGTCGTGGTAACCATTGTTTGCTTGTTGCTGGGTGCTTTCTGCTCTCTTTCTTTCGGACCGTGGCAGGAAGTTACGTTGTTCGGCAAAGGTTTCTTCGACCTCTTCGACTTTACCGTGACCAAGTTCCTGATGCCTCTTGGCGGTCTTCTGATGACGCTCTTCGTGGGTTGGTACCTTGATCGAAAGCTTGTTGAGCGGCAGCTGACGAACGAAGGAGCGCTTTCTATCCGCACGATGCGCCCGCTCCTGTTCCTCATTCGCTGGGTCGCTCCGATAGGCATCCTCGTCATCTTCCTCAACGAACTATTTCCTCTCTTTATATAGAAGCGCATGGAAACAAGACATAACTTTGGCAGCAAGTTGGGTGCGGTGTTGGCATCTGCCGGTTCCGCCGTGGGACTTGGCAACGTATGGCGTTTTCCTACGGAAGTCGGCAACAACGGCGGTGCGGCGTTCATCTTCATCTATCTCATCTGCATTGCCATGATAGGCATACCGGTGATGATGAGTGAGTTCCTCATCGGCCGTCATACTCACGCCAACACCATCTCCGCCTTCGCCAAGTTGGCACCCGGCAAGTGGTGGCGTATCGAGGGCGTCGCTGGGGTTTTTGTGGCTTTCCTGATTCTTTCCTATTATATTGTTATCAGCGGGTGGACGCTCTTCTATCTCATCGAGTCGGTTAGCGGACATTTGCAGGCCGACAGAGATTACAGCATAGTCTTCAATGACTTCGTGAGCAATCCCTGGTTGCCCGTGTTGGCAGGTGCTGCATTCATGGGACTGACACACTTTATTATCGCCCGAGGCGTGCAGTCGGGCATCGAGCGCTCCTCGAAAGTTATGATGCCGCTTCTGCTGTTCATCATTGGTATTCTGGTGGTATGTTCGTTTGGTATGCCAGGTTCTTCCGAGGGCTTGCGATTCCTGCTCAAGCCTGACTTCTCGAAGATAACGGCAAGTGTCTTCCTCAGCGCTGTCGGACAGGCTTTCTTCTCGCTGAGCCTGGCGATGGGTTGCCTTTGTACCTATGCCTCATATTTCCGGCATGACACAAAGCTTCCCAAGACGGCAGTGGGCGTGAGCGTCATCGACACCTTTGTTGCCATTCTGAGCGGCTTCATCATCTTCCCAGCCGTGTTCAGCGTAGAAGGTGTGAATGTTGATGCCGGACCAGGCCTGGTATTCATCACTTTGCCCAGTGTCTTCAACATTGCATTCAGTCATATACCTATACTGGGTTACATCTTCTCCAGCTTCTTCTATCTGCTCCTGCTCCTTGCTGCATTGACCAGCGCCATTTCATTGCACGAGAGCGTTACAGCATACGTTCTGGAGGCTTTCCACGTCTCGCGCCGCAAGGCTGCAGCTGCTGTATCCATTGCTTGTATGACGCTGGGCGTGGCTTGCTCCCTCTCGTTCGGAGTGTGGAGCGACCTGACGCTTTTCGGCATGAATATCTTCGAGCTCTTCGACTTCACAGCCTCGAAGATCATTCTGCCCATTGGCGGTATTATCATCTGTCTCTTCACGGGATGGTATCTGGACCGCAAGATGGTTGAGAATGAGCTGACGAATGGCGGCACGTTGCGCTTCCGGCTCTTCCGCCTTTATTACTTCATCATCCGCTACGTGGCACCGCTTGCCATTGCAGCTGTCTTCGTGCAAGAGATTCTTTCATGATGCGTTTGCCCTGTCTTACGTCTTCCCAGCGCCGGGGCTTGCTTGTGCTCGAATGGGTGCTGATGATAGGACTCATCGGAGTGGCAGTATGGAAGAGCAGCTCCAAGCCCCAGACGGAGACCCCCCAATCCCGGACCTCCCAACTGTCTTCAGGGCAAGAAACAAGAAGGCGTGAGTGGTCAGGTTCTTATGCAAAGCAATACACTTATGCGGTTGAGGAAACCCCTGTAGAGACTTTTCCTTTCGATCCTAATACGGCGGACTCCACCACTTTGCTTCGCCTCGGCCTTTCTCCTTGGCAGGTGCGGAGTATCTATCGCTATCGAGCCAAACACGGACGCTATCATACGCCCGAAGACTTCATGCGTCTGCGTGGCTTGACCAACGAGCAGTGGGAGCGATTGAAACCATGCATCCGAATATCGAGGGAATACCAATATGTAGAACCAGTCCCCTCCAACTCCACAGCAGAGGAGGACAAAGAGCGGATGGTAGCTTCAATTCAGCCTCGTGATTCTTTCCCGCGGCAGGAGAAATTGCAACTAGGCCAGACCATCGACGTTAACACAGCCGACACTGCCCAATTGAAGATGATTCCGGGCATTGCCTCGAAGCGGGCGGCCCGGATAGTTGCCTATCGGAGAGAATTGGGCGGCTTTGTCTCTGCCGAGCAGGCGATGGAGGCCACGGAGTTGCCGGACAGTGTGCTCAAGTACATGACTGTCTCCCCGCAGCCGATCCGGAAGATCAACGTCAACAAACTCTCCGTGCAGCGTCTCATGAATCACCCTTACCTCAGCTTCTATCAGGCAAAGGCCATCTTCGAGTACCGCCGCGACAAGGGAGAGCTGCATTCCATCGAGGAGTTGTCTCGCCTAGAAAGTTTCCGTCACGCCGACATCGACCGGCTTCGTCCCTACGTGGAGTTCTGACGGACTCCTTGGCGGGTTTCTTCCGCCTGGGAATGAAAATAATTGCCGAAATCTTTTGTATTGTGCTTGCTTAATCGTATCTTTGCAGGCGGAGAGCGGCAAATTTAACCTTTATCTTTATGGAAACATATATTGACAAGGGATTTTGCGCGCGGACGATGACGTTGGCCCGTGCCGCAAGAATGAGAGCAGCCATGCTGCTGCTCCTGAGTGTGTTCACCACCTTCACAGCGAATGCCAGATCATTCGTGACAGACGTCATACTCATCGGCGGAGACTATAACGGAGGTGCGAACGTGTCTGGCCTGCGTGAGGAGTATATAGCGAACGGCTGGATTTGTACCGAAGAAGATCTGAACCACGCCACCACCAAATGGGGTGACTGCATCCTCTTGTTCTACAAGGTGGCGGAGAGCCTTGACGGCTTCAACCATGGCTACGTCACTGACTTCTACCTCAGCAATGTGGAAGGAGACGGCCCGGAGACCTACACCATCGACGGCCGCACCTATCAACGCGTTCCATGTGCTGGCGGTAATGACTTTATTAATTCCAAGGGCGACTTGAACAATGACGCCGGTGGCGACTACATCCATCTCTATTACACTAAGGATGCTTTTCCAGACAGCCGCGCCGTCACCAGCATGTACATCGATAACGAATCGGACGGAGCCCTGGGCGTGAATGGCGGTACCAGCGGCTACGACCTGAATTCAGGCGCCGGCGGCACATTTATTTACATGCATTTCTCCACAGATATTACGGCTGATTATACCAAGGCCGTGGATCTCTCAAAAGACGGCGATGAATACTACGTCAACATGCCCGCATACATCACAAACACTCTCTCCATCCCATCGGACGTGCAGTCCTTTAAGGTGTATGACGACGGTGGCAAGGGGGGCAACTACAACTATAACTGCGACGGCTACCTGAAACTTACCGCTCCTGAAGGGAAAGTGCTACAGATGACGGGGACAGCAACTATGGGTGCAACCCGTGATAAACTGACCGTCTATGACGGTAACAGCCCTGAGTCTCCCATAATTATTCTCGTGAGTGGATATCACACCGATATCGGCACAGTAGTCAGCACGGGCCGTGAAGTGTTGTTCTATTTAAAATCAAAGTACTCCAATTACTCTGGCATAGACTTTACTGTGAAAGTCGTGGATCCCAACGAGATATTCAGCATCACTGTTGACAATTCCGGCGGGGGCGGCACCGCGACGGCCTCGCCGACTTCGGCCACGGCGGGTCAAACCGTCACTGTGACGGGCACGCCTGCCGAAGACTATGTGCTCACCCACTTCAACGTGGTGGACGGCAACAATCAAAGCTACAGTATCCCTGACGTCACAAACAGCTGGCGCGAGAGCAACACGGTCACCTTCACCATGCCCGGCACCGACGTCACCATTATCCCGACATTCACCTACAAATGTACAGCTGATAAAGGCCTCTTCACCAATATACCCAGGAGTGGTTCGGAAACGCTCTCCGTCCCATCGGGCGTGCACTCCCTCAAGGTGTATGACGACGGCGGCCCGTACGACTTCTATAGCGATAATTGCGACGGCTACCTCACACTTACCGCCCCCGAGGGCTATGTGCTGCAGTTGACGGGCAGTGTGCAAACGGAAAGTGGTTTCTGCGACTACCTGATGGTCTATGACGGTACCAGCACCGAAGCCGATATACTGCTTGACAAAATGTCCAGCGCCTTTGACGACGGCCGATTCACCGATATCGGCACACACTTCAGCACGGGCCGGAGCATGACGCTCTACTTCCATTCAGATTTCTACGACAACAAATTCCGCGGCCTCGACCTCACCGTGACGCTCTGGGACACCAATACGAAATTCAGCATCACCGTCGATAATCCCATAGAGGGCGGTATCATGAATTCGCCGGCTGAGTCCAGCTTGCTCCAGCCTATCACGCTGACGGCCTCGCCCTCCGCCGGCTATCTGCTCAGTGACATTAGCGTGACAGACGACAACAGCAATCCCGTCAGCATCAATTGGACGGAGTTTACCAATACGGCCGACTTCACCATGCCTCCCTCCTCTGTTACTGTCACCCCAACATTCACCGACAACTGGACTGCTGCCGGTGGCCTCTACTGCAAGATGCCTTTCAGCGGCACAAAGACGGTCTCCATCCCCTTGGGCGTACAATCGTTCAAGGTATATGACGACGGCGGCTCCACTGGCGTATACAGCAGTAATTGCGCCGGCTGCCTCGTACTTACCGCCCCCGAGGGCTACGCGCTGCAACTGACAGGCGATATTGCAACGGAAAGGTCTATCGACTACCTGAACATTTATGACGGTACCGGCACCGAAGCCAATAATCAGCTTGCCCATGTGAGCTCCTATGATTCTAACGGCGCACATATCGATATCGGCACACACTTCAGCACGGGCCGGAGCATGACGCTCTACTTCTACTCAGGTTGGTCCGCAGAAAACTACGACGGCCTCGACCTCACCGTGACACTCTTGAGATTCGAGGATATCAGCCTGGCCGACAATGCCGACAACAGCACAGCGATTAGCGGGCACGACGGCTACCTCGCCAACGTGACGCTCAGCGGCCGGACGCTCTACCGCAACGGCAAGTGGAACACCCTCTGCCTGCCGTTCAACACCACGAGGACTGGAGCGCTGGCCAAAGCCGTCATCAAAGAGATAGACACCCAAAAGACATATAGCGGACACAAAACAGGCATAGACGACAACACGCTCTACCTGAACTTCAAGGACGCCACGAGCATCGAAGCTGGCAAGCCCTACATCGTGAAATGGGAACTGGACGAACAACTCTTTAATCCCTCCGACGAGTATGTTGCCGCGCTCAACTTCATCACCGAAGTGCCCATCCTCGACAAAGGGCAGGGTTCCAACTGGGATCCCGAGCACGAAGGCCCAGCTCAACTGGTGGACGGCAATATGGACACGAAATACGGACTGGACAACGCCAACCCATGGGTGGAGTTCCACTACACCGGCACTATCATCCCGAAAGGCTATGCCCTATGGACGGCCGGCGACACAGAGGGGGGACGCAACCCGACCTCGTGGACCATCAAGGCAAAGAACAGCAACCAACTCGCTTGGACCACATTGGTCACGGTCGATAACACCAACGGCGACAAGCTCCCCATGGCCAACAACACATGCACTGTCTTCCCCCTCGACAACAATACTGCCTACCAGTACTTCCGCTTCGAGGCCATGAAAGGCGAAGCCTTCCAACTGGCCGAACTGCAGTTCTGCACCGTTCAGCCCGTGATACCTATGCCCAGCAATATAGAGAGTCCCGTGTTCACCCAGGTGATCATCGATGCCAATGCACCGACGGCGGTGACGAGCCAGGACGGCACGGTAAGCTTCCTCGGCAGCTACTCGCCTGTTGCCCTCACACCGGACGACAAGAGCATCCTCTTCCTCGGCGCTGGCAACACCCTCTACTATCCCAGCGCAGCGATGAACATCGGCGCCTGCCGTGCACATTTCCAACTCAACGGCGCCAGCTTCGTCAAGGAGTTCCTGCTGAACTTCGACAGCGAGGACAATGCCGATGCTATCGTTTCTCCCCTAGGGGAGACGGAAGAGGGGGCTGGGATGGATGCCGCCTGGTTCACGCTGGATGGTCGCAAGCTCGGCGGCAAGCCGACGCAGCGCGGATTATATATACATAATGGAACTAAGGTTGCGATTAAGTGAGCGAAGAGCCTCACCCGGCACCGCCCACCTCTCGCTCTCACTCCAACCGGAGTGGGAGCTTTTTTGTGCATGCAGAACAGGCATCCACGCCGTAGAGTGGAAAAGTTTTTGAGGCCAATGTTTGGAGATAACGGGAAATCATCGTAACTTTGTGCGCGGATAACAGCATATACAAATATGCGTGTAATCTTCGATAAGAGAGTTATCACAGGCACACTATGACAATCAAAGAGAGATTCCAACGATTCCGCCAGTGGCAGAAAGTCCCGGTAGAGTACAAGGAAAGCACGGAAGAGCACCACTGCTGCAACTGCGAGCGGGACTTCCGCGGCAACTACTGTCCTACATGCGGACAGAAATGGGACACAGGTCCCTTGTCGTGGAGCCATCTCCGCCAGCAGTGGATGGACCTCTGGGGTCTTGGCTCCAGATCGTTGCCTCTCACCATCGTGCAATTGCTGTTGCGTCCGGGCTACCTGATACGCGAATACATCAGCGGCAAACGCCGCAACTGTTTTCCGCCATTCAGCATGCTCGTATTGGTCGCATTGGCTACCTCCATAATAGACAAATGCCTGGATATGGGCTACACAGAGGGATCCGAATATGCTCTGATTGAGAATCCGACTCCCATTGAAAAATTTATGACGTGGATGGGCCAAAACATGGATTATGGACTGCTTCTCTTTTTCTTAATGCTGCTCGTGCCCACCTTCATTCTGTTCCGCTATGCTCCACGCCACACCCGCCACTCCCTGCCGCAGGGTTTCTTCATCCAGGTATTCAACGCCACCCAGTTCATATTAGTGATGCTGATATACGGAATAGTATGTAAAATACTTATGCTCTCTGATGATGCCGTAGGAACCGCAAAAATAGTTCTTTATGGAGTGCTGATGCCTTCACTCCTGCTCATCAACTACAAGCAGTTATTCGGCTACAGCGTTTGGGGGACAATCTGGCGCACATTTGTCTGCTTCTTAATCCTGTTATATTCCTTCATTCTTATCTTTGATTGCGCCAACGTGATTCTCTATGGTGCACTGGCGAAATACAGCAAGGGGAATCCTTACTACCAGTCTATAGAAATAATAATCATCATCACCTTCCTTCTCCTCGGCGCCACCTTCATCAACCGCCGAGGGTACAAGAAGAGGATGAAAATGCAGGACGTAAAATAGAAACCAACATATTCTAAACACAATAAGACAATGAAACACAAAATGACAGCGTTGCTCGCAGCCTTCCTATGCTGCGCGATGACAATCGGAGCACAAGGTCTCGTCAATAAGACCAAGATGTCGCCGTGGCTGAGGAGTCAGTACATACAGCAGCAGGAGACAATCCGTAGGAATGGAGGCCCACTCAAGGCGAACGGGAAAACAGTCCGGAACTATATTCTCACCTTGGTGCAGAGCAGCGACGAGGCGGCGACCGTCCGAGAGAAAGGCGGTGTGGTGTGGACAGACTTTGGCGACGGTATCTGCGCCGCCTTCCTACCCATAGACAGCTTGGGCGTACTGGACCAATGCCCCGGCATCCTGCGTATGGAGGCCAACGCTCCCGCACAGTTGATGAACGACACCTCGGCCGTCATCATCGGCGTGGAAAAAGTTCTCAATTCACAATTCACAATTCACGATTCTTCGCAAAGCTCAGGCGCAGGCGGAACACAATTAGCCTTCACCGGCAAGGATGTCATCACCGGCGTGATGGACGATAGTTTCGACTTCACGCATCCGGCCTTCCGCAACGAGGACGGCACCTCGCGCATCCAATGGTTCTGGGAACCAGCGGCCGAGAACGACGACCCCGATGCCTTGGGCGTCATCTACGACTCGCCCGAGAAGGTGCTGGCGGCCCAATACTCCCACGATGCCATCCTGGATATACCCCATGGTACGCACGTCCTAGGGTCGATGGCTGGCGATGGTCTGAACGGCCGCTACGCGGGCATGGCTCCAGAGGCCGACATTATAGGCGCATCCGCTATGATGGGTGTTGATTGGTCGGATGAGATTATACAACGCTTTGTCGACTATGTGAAAAGCCATCTTGAAGACTGGACGGGCATGGAAGATGCAATTCAAGAGGTCTATCCCTCGTCAGTTAGTGAGCTAGTAGAACTGAAAAAGCTTTTCGACATAGCCGATGCAGCCGGCAAGCCCTGTGTGGTGAACTGGAGCTTCGGCACGTCCTTTAACTTTGAATATGACTACACGGTCTATGAGGAGGTGCTCAACCATATGCTGGGTCCAGGGCACATCTTATTGGTCGCTGCCGGCAACGAAGGTCACAGGAAGACCTTCGTCCACAAGGAGGCCAACGAGCCATTGGTGCAGGATTTGTTCTTCAATGGCGTTAAGGATAGCGAAACGCCTGGTTATACATTGGACTTTCGTGTAAACAACGGCTACGATCCTTTCTTCAAAATGGAACTGGCCATTGAAGACATACCGGAACCCTTTGTCATCGACACGCACGAGGCCGATGAATACATGAAAGAGAATGAGGGCGCTTCCTACTATGTTATAGAAAAATCGGAGATGGTGATTGTTGTCCAACTATGCGATTTCCAAGAAGACATGGATGGTCTCCGTCTTTATTTCTATCCCATTGCTGATGTTTATACTCATCCCGAGAAAATGAAGGGAACCCTCCGCATCGACACGCCCGTCGCACTTGATCTAAACTCCCATGCTGGTGGCGTTAACAAGCTGACCTTCAGTCCGTACAGCCACGACAACTCTCGCGGCTGCAATCAGCACACCATAGGCTACCCCGCCAGCCTGGAACGTGTCATCACGGTTGGCGCCATGCACCACCGCTCATCGTTCACCAACTATCAGGGCGAGTTTACCTGCTATAAGAAGATGGGCAGCGAGGAAGGCCATCTGGTTTCCTTCAGTTCCTGCGGCCCGACCTTGGACGGTAGGGTGAAACCCGACGTGGTCGCCCCCGGACACAATATCATCTCTGCGCTGGGCTCCTTCTACAAGAAGAACGGCAGCGAAGAGGAAACGAAGAAGGAAGTGGACCACCTGATAGCCATGAAGGCCAACGTATTCGGAAAGGACTACGCCATGTGGGGCATTAGCGGTACGTCGATGGCCTGTCCCATCGCCTCTGGCGTCATCGCCCTCTGGCTCCAGGCCAAGCCCGACCTCACACCCGAGGACATCAAGGGCGTCATCGAACGCACCAGCCATCAGCCCGAGCCCGAATTCAGCGGCACCGAAAAGAACATCTATTACGGCTGGGGCGAGATTGATGCCTATGCAGGCCTCCTGGATATCCTAGGCATCGGCACCAGCATCCCCGAGCTCAGCAAGCACCAGCCCGCCGGCATGAAGTTCCGCCTTCAGGGCAATACACTCTACACCGACGGCGCCGAGGAAGGCACACCCATCCGCATTTACACTACCGACGGCAGACTCATCACCGCTGCAAACATCGCCGGCGGCTGCGTCGTCATCCCGGAAAGCGCCGGAAAGGGCGTCTTCGCCGTCCAGGTCGGCAAAGCCGGCTCCACCCTCATCAGACTCTAACAACCTGAAAATTGAAAGCTGATAATAAAAAAATAAACTTATGAAAATACTCTTATTGGGAAGCGGTGGGCGCGAACATGCCCTCGCATGGAAAATAAGCCAAAGCAAAAAGTGTGAGAAACTGTACATCGCTCCAGGTAATGCGGGAACGCTGACAGTGGGCGAGAATGTGCCAATAAAGGCCGATGACTTCGATACCATTAAGATTTTCGTCCAGAGGAACCGAATACAGATGGTGGTGGTCGGTCCTGAAGACCCATTGGTGAAGGGCATCTATGACTACTTCAAGAACGATTCTGAGCTGAAGGACATCCCCGTCATCGGTCCCAGCAAAGCGGGCGCTGTGCTGGAAGGCTCGAAGGATTTCGCCAAGGGTTTCATGCAACGCCACGGCATCCCATCAGCTGCTTATCAGACCTTCGACGGCGAGCATCTGCAGGAAGGGAAAGCCTTCCTCAAGACTCTGCAGCCCCCATACGTCCTTAAGGCCGACGGCCTCTGTGCCGGCAAGGGCGTGCTGATTCTGCCCACACTGGAAGAAGCCGAGAAGGAGTTGGAGGAGATGCTGGGCGGAATGTTTGGAGGTGCCAGCAGCCGCGTGGTGATAGAGGAATTCATGAGCGGCATCGAGTGCTCGGTCTTTGTGCTCACCGACGGCAAGAGCTATAAAATCCTGCCCGAAGCCAAAGACTACAAGCGCATCGGCGAGGGCGACACCGGCCTGAACACTGGCGGCATGGGCAGCGTCAGCCCCGTCCCCTTCGCCACGAAGGAGTGGATGAAGAAGGTGGAAGATCGCATCATCCGACCCACTGTAGAAGGCTTCAAAGCCGAGGGCATCGACTACAAAGGATTCATCTTCTTCGGCCTCATCAACCGCACCAATACGCCCACTGGCAACCCTGAACCTTACGTCATCGAGTACAATGTCCGCATGGGTGACCCGGAAACAGAGACCGTGATGCTGCGCCTGAAGAGCGACATCGTGGATCTCTTCGAGGGTGTTGCCACAGGCACCCTGGCCCAGCACAACATCGAGTTCGACGAGCGAGCTGCTGTCTGCGTAATGTTGGTGAGCGGCGGTTATCCAGGCAGTTATCAGAAGGGATTCCCTATCAGCCTCCCAGAAGGGGAATTAAAAATGAAAAATGATGAGGGTACCGTTATCTTCCATGCCGGCACAGCACTGAAGGACGGCGAGGTGGTGACGAACGGAGGTCGCGTCATTGCCGTCAGCAGCTACGGAGCCGACAAGGCAGAAGCCCTGCAAAAGAGCTTTACCGTAGCACAGAAGATTCAGTTCCAGGGCAAGTACTTCCGCCGTGACATTGGGGCAGACCTATAAGAATGAAATATTAAAAGTTAAGAGTTAAAAGTTAAGAAAGGTACAGTTTGTCAACTCATTAATGACTCACAACAGGTTTCAGAACAAGGTGGCGGGGAGTGTATTCACTCTGCCTGTTTGCGTGGTGATAGCAGCCGCCTTGTGGTGGCTGCCGCAACAGGATTCCTCCATTCCGAACATTTTGGGGCTGGCACTCTGCCTACTGACGACCTACGTCATGATGGAGACCAACGCCCAACAGCACATCATCCGCATCCGCACCCGTATGATGTCGAGCGTCTGGCTTATACTGGCGGCGAGTCTCTCGTTCATGCATCCATTGGCAAAACCCATCATTGCCGCTAATTTCCTATGCATCGGCTACCATTTGTTCTTCCGTTGTGACCAAGAGGATGAACCCCAGATATACGTTTTCCACACTTTTCTCATGCTCAGCCTGGGCAGTTTCTGTGCGCCCATCATGCTCTTGATGGCGGTACCTTTCTTTCTTTACCTCACTATCTTCCTGCGTTCCCTGACGAACAAAGTTTTCTGGGCCGGTGTACTCGGTCTCATCGTTCCCTTCTGGTGTTACGCCTCTTGGTGCTTTATCACGAAAGATATGCAGAGCTTTGTGACGCGCATCGTGGACATGGCACAATTTGAACAGCCAAGCCTCGAAGCCATCGTCTCGCTACCCTTTGTCTGGCAAGTCTCAGCAGCGTTCATTGCTCTGCTCAGTATTGTCAGCATCCTGCACTATCTCCGCACCAACTATGACGACAAGATACGCGTGCGCATGATACAATATATATATATTACGCAAACGCTGATGCTGATGGCCTTTCTGGTCCTGCAGCCCGCGCATTACCAGACAACAATGGCACTTTTCGTGGCCAGTGCCAGCCCGCTCATCGCCCATTACTTCGCTCTCACCAGCAGCTTCCTGAGCAACCTGTTCTTCATTCTCTCCCTGCTGTTCACGGCAGCGATGGCAGTCCTGAACCTTTGGATGCCGTCATTCAGTATCTCATAGCACGGGGGAAGAAGCTTACCATATATCCTCTGCTTCTTCCGGATTGTCATAGACCTCTTTGGGCACATACTCAAAGTAGTCCATATAGAATTCGTAACTCTGACCGTCGAGGACAGACTTGAAGCGTATGTAGTAATTCTGATAAGGTTGCAGGTAGGTACTGATGATGATGCGTCGTGACATGTAATGGAACGTACGCACAGGGCTACCGGTTCCATTGGCATTGCACCATGCATACGGAGCTTTCATGAAGCCTTTCGTGCGCATTGCCTTCGTCACGCGGTCGTTGTATTCCTCATCGTCGGTATCTGCCTCCCAACCTACATTCGACGGTGTTGCGCCGCTGGGCGTTCTCATTTCCAGTCCACCGAGCCGAAGATCCATAGGGATACCTGTAACATACATATTGTTACGGTCAGTACCAAAATAGACTTGAGCCATAGAGCGGACATACGAACCTGTAGCCACTCCAAAGCGTATTTCGTACTGCCCTGCGCGTGGCACGGGCGGCAGTTTCATGGTAAAGTCGTATTGACCTATAATGTTGAACTCGTCGCCTTGCAGGTTATGATAGCCGGACATGTAGGCCTGTAAGTAGTAGAACTGAGTCCCCTCGTGAATCTCCACGTCTTGGAGGTACGGGTAGTTCGTGGGAATAGCCCTGACGTTGGGGGCTCCGTAGGTATAGTAGGCACACGTCTGACGAATGTCGTTGTTCATCATTTCCGGCATCGTGCAGCAAGCATCGAAGCGGATGCGCTGGGTGGACATCTGGTTGCAGACATTCTCGGTGCAGATCAGGAGGTCCTCGATGGGATAGACGATGCCATTGGCGATACTGGTATTGTCGGTACCGGCCTCGGTATAGGTAAGGATGCGGATGCCCTCGTTCTCCTTGGGCGACGTGGCGGAGCCTTTCAGATTCGGGAACTGACCGCTCTCGTGGTAGTCGTTCACGTTTCCCTGGGTCGGACCAAACTGTCCGCGTCCGTTCCTGAGCTTGGGGAAGCGGTTCAGGTAGATGCCGTTGCTTTCGCGGCTCTCGTAGGTCTTGAGCATGCGCGGCAGTCCCATAGTCTGGTAGTAGTCCATGATGGGGATGGTGGGACCCTTGTTGGAGTTGACGCTGTATCCCGTCTCGTTATAGTGTATCACCAGCTTCTCGCGACCGATGCGCTGGGGCAGCAGGTGGTATGTGACGAACTGGTTCAGCACGTTCATCGGGTTGGTATAGTTCTCGTCGTAGAGTGTTCCCTGAACGTAGTTGAATAGCCCCGACTCGCGCAGGAAATCGCATATCTCGCCTACGGTAATCTCCTCGGCCGGCTTCCCGAATTTCTCTTCCCAGAAACGGTCGGTCTCGGCAAACAGGGTGAAGCCGTACAGGCGGTGCCGCGGGATGGTACCCGCCTGCCCCACCGAGGTATGGTTGGGCAGGTCCTTCACGATGCCTCCCTGATACAGTCGCTCCCACTCCTCGTCGCGGTAGGCATTCAAGGTGTCGGCCAGGCCGCATGACATCAGCAGCCGCGACATCACGTTATAGCCACTGCCCGGGTTGCGCGACCACTGGTAGATGAAGTCGCCCAAGCGGTCGTTGCTCGGAGCAATCACACCCGCCACCTGGTGTATGTAGCCATTGATGAGGGGGATATCCCTGTTATCCTTTGAGACGAGAGCCTGGTCGTTGATGGAGATGCTGTCGGGGTCTGTCTGACCGTAATAAACGCGCAGCTTGCGGTCGTACATATTCGCCAGACCGAACTCGTGTTCGTGTTTTGGGAAGCTCGCCACCATATAGGCCTCTTGGTCGTCGCCGCTGTCCATGATGCTGTTATAGACAATCACTTTCTTGATGCTGTCCAAATCGGACTCCGACTGGAAGCCCTGCCATGTCGGTTCGGTGATGATACCCTTGCGGAAGAGCGAATCCAAGTAATCCTGGATGGCATCGTTTGTAGGAGCAAAGACCGTGTAATGTCCGCGGGCGGAAAGCAGCTGCCGCAAGGTGGTGGAGGACATCTCGCTGACGGGTATCTCGCCCAGCAGCCGCACGTACTCGCTATAATAGTCCTTGCCCGCCAGGTACTCCGATATGGTCTTTTCCAGGAAGACGTATCGTGCAGCCGTGTCTATCTCTTCCTTACATCCCACTAAGGTAATCACTAAAGCAGCTGCGAAAAAGAATCTTTTCATTCTGTGGGGATCTGTGTGGGGGTGCTGTCCGCGCGGTGGAGGGAAGCATCCCGAGGTTCATAGATTGTCAGTTTCCAGTATAGCAGAATGGCCCCAGATGGCACACTCTGAGTGCAAATATACACTTTTTTTCAATATAATGTATGCATAAACGCCACAAATTGTGTTTTTTAGATGAAAAAATTGTAACTTTGCGCACATGAAACCCTCTCTTGTCGATATTCCGGTGCTTATTCTGTTCTTTAACAGGCCGGAACAACTCGGTCAGGTCTTTGCCCAAGTTCGCGAGGCACGTCCATCGCATCTTTTTCTTTATCAAGACGGCCCACGTTCGGAGGAAGACATGCCTGGTATCCTGGCGTGCCGCGAGGTTGTAGCACAGGTAGATTGGGAGTGCCAAGTGGAAACGCTCTATCAGGAGAAAAACTATGGCTGCGATCCTTCGGAATACCTCTCTCAGAAATGGGCCTTCAGCCATGTAGACCGATGTGTCGTGTTGGAGGATGATGATGTCCCCGCAATTAGTTTCTTCTCGTTCTGCAAGGAGATGCTCGAGCACTACGAACACGATGAACGCATTACGATGATAAGCGGCTTCAACGTCGAAGAACAGACCACTGACACCGAGGGAGACTATTTCTTTACCACAAACTTCAGCATTTGGGGTTGGGCATCCTGGCGACGCGTTATCAACCAATGGGACGAACACTATACGTGGCTTGACAATCCTGTTGCAGTGCGTCAACTTGAAGAACTGATTCGCGAGCGGCACTACCGCGATGACTTTCTACCCATGTGCCGAAAGCACCGAGAACAGGGAAAAGCCTTCTACGAGACCATTTTCTGGGCACACCTGCTACTCTCTGGCGGTCTTGCCATTGTGCCTTGCCGCAACATGATTAACAATCTCGGTGCTACAGCCGACAGCACCCATTTTGGAGGCTCTCTCCAGACAATGCCCAGCGGCTACCGACGCATATTCACCATGCAACGCTATGAGTTGCCCCTAAAGGGGGTTGGGGAATCTGGAATCCACCATCCGCCTTATGTTATTGAACATGTTGCATATCGCCACCGTGCCTATCGGATAATGGGATGGATGAACCCGATGATTAAAATTGGACGCTCCTTCGAAGAACTCTTTCTAAATCTTCGCTACGGCAACTTCCGTTTCATACTCACTGCCATTCGCAACCGAATCCGCAAATGGATGGGAAAGGAGGCATACAAGTAATGAATATATTGCTCGTCAGTACCAGCGAATGTAGCGGCGGCGGCGCAATTGCAGCACGACGCCTCATGGAAGCCCTCAACAAGAACGGAGTGAAGGCTAAGTTGATGGTGCGTGACAAACAATCGGATGCTGTCACCGTATGTCAGGTTGGCAACAAGGTGCCGAAGATGTTGGAACGTCTTGCCGTCTTGCCGCGGTGCGGTTTCAGCCGCGCTCGCCTGTGGCAGGCAGACATTGCGAATGTAGGCATTGACATCACCCGCACCCGTGAGTTCCGCGAGGCAGATGTCATCCATCTGCACTGGGTTTGTCAGGGTATGCTCTCAATGGACTGCATCGAACGCATCATGAAAAGCGGTAAGCGTATTGTCTGGACGCTGCACGATGAATGGCCCTACCTTGGTGTCTGCCATTATCGGGGCGAGTGTAACGAGACAGAATGCCGACACTGCCCCATTCTCTGTGGTTCTCTGCCTGCCTCTATCCTTGCACGCAAACGTTCACTTTACAAGCGATGGCATCCCACCTTTGTCGGATGCAGCCAGTGGATTACCGACCAGGCACGTCACGCTCTGCCCAATGCCGACATCTTCCACATTAACAACTGCATCCCCTCTACCCTATTCCACCCAACAGACATGCAGCAAGCACGACAAACCCTGTCTCTGCCACAGGACAAACGACTGCTCCTCTTCTGCAGTCAGAAGGTAACCGACGAGCGCAAGGGCCTCACTTACCTGAGCAAGGCTTTGCAACAACTGCACAAAGACAATCTGCATCTGGTCATTGTAGGAAAGAATACAGAACAGATACCACTACCCGACAACATTGATGCTACCTGTTTCGGAGCTGTACGCGAACAGATGATGCCGATTCTCTACAATGCAACTGATGTTTTCCTTACGCCCAGCCTGCAGGACAACCTGCCCAATACCATTGCTGAAGCCATGAGTTGCGGCACGCCCTGCGTTGGTTTCGATATAGGAGGCATCCCCGAGATGATTGACCATCTAGAGAACGGCTATGTGGCACGTTACCGCGATGCAGCTGATCTGGCTGCCGGCATTCGTTTCGTCCTCAGCCACAATCTGCGCGCAGCAGCCCACATCAAAGCCGCAGACGCATACGGAGAAACACACGTCGCCCAAGAATATATCAAACTGTATTCATGAAGCCCATCATCACCATAGCAACCGTCACCTACAACGCCGAAACGACTCTGGAACGCACACTCCAAAGCGTGGCTTCGCAGGACTATGTCCGTATCGAGCATCTTATCATCGACGGCTGCTCCACCGATCATACCCTGTCTCTCGTGCAACGCTATGTTGAGAGGAATCAGGCACGCCATAATATTCGCCTCATTTGCGAACCCGACAGCGGACTCTACGATGCAATGAACAAGGCACTGCTCAATGCCACAGGTGACTATATCGTCTTCCTCAATGCCGGAGACTGCTTGCACAGTACAGACACTATCTCTGCTGTGGTTCAGAAAACCGGGTGGGTAAAAGGAAGTCAAAGACATCCTGCCATCCTCTATGGTGATACACATCTGGTTGACAACGAGGGCAACTTCTTGCGCCGCCGCCGCCTCACACCACCAGACAAGCTAACACCCGACACCTTCCTCGACGGCATGCGTGTCTGCCACCAATCATTCTATGTCCGCACTGACCTGGCACGTGGGGAGCTTTATGACCTCCAATACCACTACTCTGCCGACTTCGACTGGTGCATCCGCATCATCCGTCGTGCCACACGTCGCCGCTTCCGAATAGTCAACACACACCTTGTGCTGACCGACTATCTCAACGAAGGCATGACAACACATAACCACTGGGCATCCCTCTTGGAGCGTTTCCGTATCATGGCACATTACTACGGATGGCCGAAAACAGTAAGCAAGCACCTATGGTTTGTCATCAGGGCTATCATCAAGAAATAATTGGATTAGGGATTAAAAATGTTATTGCCCTTCTATCATAAAGACGTTATTGAAGCCGGATGCGATGAAGCTGGACGCGGGTGCCTGGCCGGACCGGTCTTCGCTGCAGCAGTCATCCTACCGCCTGACTTCAAAAGCGACCTGCTGAACGACTCCAAGCAACTCAGCGAACGAAAGCGTTATACCTTGCGTGAGGTAATCGAGCGCGAGGCTCTGGCTTGGGCGGTAGGCATCGTCAGCAACGAGGAAATAGACAAAATTAACATTCTGCGCGCCAGCATCCTAGCCATGCACCGAGCCCTTGAAAAACTCAAAATACGCCCCGAAGAAGTCATTGTCGATGGCAACCGCTTCACGCCTTACGCCAACCTACCCTATACCACCATTGTTAAAGGCGACGGCAAATACATGAACATTGCTGCTGCCAGCATACTTGCCAAGACCTATAGAGACGACCACATGCAACGTCTTCACAAAGAATTTCCAGCTTATCATTGGGATAGCAACAAAGGATACCCCGCACCAGCACACCGACAAGCCATCCGAGAGCACGGCACTACACCCTATCACCGTATGACTTTCAACCTGCTTGGTTCTCCTCAATTGGAATTCGACTTCGACTCATAAAACTCTTAAGCCCAATTGGACCTATAAGCCCTATTAAAACTCAGATTATAAATTATGAGAAAAAGACTCTTCCACCTAATCTTTGTGCTGCTGGTTATCTGTGCGGCACAGGCACAAGAACTCTCTGTGTGTTCCTACAACATCAGATACAAAAATTCCGGTGACACAGACGCAGGCAATGGTTGGAATACCAGACGTACCTACCTCATCAACCTCGTCAACTTCCAGCAGCCCGACCTGCTTGGTGTGCAGGAAGCAGTGTCTTCACAGATGTCCGATATGGCAAGCGGACTTAAAGGCTATGCTTACATTGGTGTAGGACGTAACGACGGTGGTACGAGTGGCGAGTATTCCGCCATCTTCTATCGCAAGGAGACCATGGTGCTTCTCGACAATGGTGATTTCTGGTTGAGTGACACGCCCTACAAACCGTCGAAAGGCTTTCCAAGCAAAGGCGGCTCTACCTCGTATTACCGTATTTGCACCTGGGGCAAATTCTTTCACAAGCCAACTGGCACAGTTATCTATCACTTCAACACTCATTTAGACCTTGATGAGACAAACCGACAGCAATCATACTACCTGATTAAACAGAAGATTCAGGAGATTGCCAGCACGACAGCTCCCGTCATCATTTCCGGTGACTACAATGCCGTACAGACAGGAGACGCATACAAATTGTTCTACAACTCGGGGTTCCTTTACGATTGCTATATCCGCACCAAGCAAAAATTCATTACCAACGGCACATGTCCTGGTTTCAATGCAAACAACTACAGCACAGTAAACGGAGAATTGCGGCGCATTGACCACATCTTTGTCACGCGGGCCTTCAATATTGAGCACTATGGTGTGCTCAACCCCTGTTATTATTCTACCAGCGGTTCAGCAGATTATGCCGAGAAAGCATATTCGGACCATAGTCCCGTGATTGTGAAACTCACCATCAAGAACCCGGAGATGCAAGAACTCACTACCACCCCACCACCTATCGAAAACGGCGTTTATCAGATCTCTACTCCCGAAGAGCTACAATCCTTCTCATACATTGTCAACGGCATTGCCGGATACACAAAGAACACCGCGGCCAAGGCTGTCCTACTGAACGATATAGATCTGAAGGAAATGACAAGTTGGTTACCCATAGGAACAAACGCAGCTCCATTCACTGGTACATTCGACGGCCAAGGACATTCCATCCAGAACCTTGTCATCAAGACAAACAAGAGTTATTCCGGATTGTTCGGCAAAACATTGGGTGCCACTACCAAGAATTTCAGTGTTGGCGGTTCCCTTACCGTCGCAGAGGGATCAAGTGAACACGGCACTGTGGGATATGCTTCCAACACTACCATCACAGACGTACACTCCACACTGAACATCACAACCAACAAGGCAAACGAAGACACAAAACACATCGGAGGTATTGCCGGCACGATGGCTTCCAGTTCCAAAATCAACAGGTGTTCATACTCGGGTACACTCTCCGATGCAGGCACCAATACCGTAGGCGGCATTGTCGGCTATGCAGACCAAAGCACCAACAACATATCGAATGCCATCAACTACGGCAAGGTCCAGTCAAAAGGCAGTGAAACGAATACGGGAGGCATACTGGGATATGTGAACTATGCCAACTTTAAGATTTCCTCCTGTGCCAACGTGGGAAGTGTTAGCGGAAACGAAACCTATGCCGGACAGATTGTTGGCAGACAGATAAAGGCAATGACAACTGCTCCCACAAACCTCTATTACTTAGACGGAGAAGCGCTGACAGCATTTGGCTCAGGAACAGAAGCAGTCTCTGCCACCGGTGCTACTGTCGTCAATGCCGAGCAATTGGCAAGCGGCGAAGTTTGTTACAAACTGAACGGCGACCAGACAGAAATCAACTGGTATCAGACACTCCCGAGTTCAGATACAACAGTTGAAGCCGACCCCTACCCCGTACTCTTCGACACCAGCCTGCGCGTATGGTTCAATAAAGGTTCGTACACCAACGAAAAACCCACAGGCATCAGGACAATGGACAATGGATTTCCGCCTGCGCTTGAGCAAAGCGAAGAACGGACAACGGACAATGAGATTTACGACCTTAGCGGACGCAAAATGGTCAATCGTCAATTACCAAAGGGTATCTATATTCAAAACGGCAAAAAACTCATCAGAAAATGAAAAAGACATCTCTATTCATATTTTTCTCTTTGATAGCATTCTGCGCATACGCTCAGGAACTCTATATCGGCAGTTTCTATGTCACCACTACCGACGAAGAGAAGCTCTATGGTGACGGCAACGACAAGTGGGCAAGCCGTCTTCCTGCTATCTGCGACATGTTTAATTTCGAACAGCCCGACGTCCTGGGATTGCAATCTGTGTCAGAATCACAACTTTCGCAAATTACCAAGCGCATGTCGGCATATAGTGTTGCGGGAGACATCCTCTACAAAAAAAGCCTTGAACTCGACTCCATCGGGACTGTCGAGGAAATGCCGGAAGGCAGTATCTGCTCCTTTGCGAGGTTGAAAAAGGACGGCAAAGCTTTTTACGTCTTTAATATGTGCTTCCCCACCGATGTGAACGTTGCTCTCACATCGGTAACTCGCATCCGTACTGCTATCGGAGTAATCAACACAGAAAACCTGCCGTTCTTCCTTGTCGGATACCTTGGTACCAATGAAACGAAAACGGCATATACCAGATTATCGGCCAGATATAACGACTGCTTCAAGCAGGCTCCCATTGTCAGCGCGGAATATGGCACTGTGAATAACTTCGACCTTGCAGCCAATCACGGTACCGCACGCTATGACTTTGTGTTCGCCTCCAAAACTATTAGCGTCAAGGCATACGGGCAGCTGCAATATGGTTACTTCACTAAAGGGTCCGATGGCAGCTATAAGCGGCGCCTGCCTTCCACACACTTCCCTGTTATGGCAAAAGTATCTCTTCCCCAATAATAGTGACACACGAAAGTTAAAAAATGTTAATATTTTAATATGTGCGCATACGCATGCGCAAAAAAAACTAACTTTACTCGCGGTTTTAAGCAAAAGAGGGGTGAAATTATAGGTTTTTGCCCTCTGCGCAGCAAAAAACAGATTCAGAAAACTATCATACTTTAACCTTAAACAAAACAAACATGAAACAAAAATTACTTCTCTTCCTTTTTGCCCTGATAGGGCTATTAGGAAACAGTGTGAATGTTTTGGCGCAAGATGTTCCAGAGCCCACTGCGCAATGGAACTTCAACAACGCGGATGACTTGATGGCCCCTAGTAAGGGAAGCCTGACGATGATTCCGGCGGTGATTGGCGCGAACAGCGTTGCTACTTCTACCCTCAGTGATGCTGGAATTGTACAAACAGAAGGTCCCGCTGCCGACGACAAGGCCATCTTGGTTCCTGCTACATCGGCTTTGAAGGTGGAACGCGCAGAAGGCGCTGGGGCAAGTACCTCATTCACTTTCATGATGGACATGAAAGTACCTGATGCCGACTCCTACGATGGTTTGTTCCAGACTAATGCGAACAACAACAACGACGGAGACCTCTTCATCCACGGGTACAAGATTGGAATGAACGCACTGGGCGGCTATTTCGGCAAAATTCTGAATAACACCTGGTATCGCATTGTGATGACCAACACCGGCAGCAATGTCAAAGTCTATTTGAACGGTGAGAAAGTCATCGACAAGGAGACAACAGACCTCCGCTTTGAGATTGACGGTTGGGGCTTCTACCTGCTCTGCGACGAGGACGGTGAGAAGGTGGATACCTATGTTTCCGAAGTAGCATTCTGGGAAACTCCCCTCACAGATGAGCAGACAAATGCATTAGGTGGCTTCGAAGAACCAGAAGCCCAGACCTTTGAAATCGGCACTGCTGCAGACCTGCTGGCTTTTGCCGACTTTGTCAATGCCGGCAATTTGGATGCTAAAGGCGTTTTGACAGCCGACATCACTCTTACCAGCGAATGGGATACTCCCATTGGCACAACTGAAGCAACAGCCTATACAGGTACATTCGACGGACAGGGACACAAGATTTCCGGCTTCAACGGAACAAGTTCCGGACAGTTCGGTCTCTTCGGTTGCACTAGCTCGGCCACCATCAAGAACTTCAGCATCGACGGTGCCCTTACTGTTATAGCAGGAACAGGTTCCGGCGTTGTAGGATGGCCAGCAAATAGCACTATCTCCAATGTGTACTCCACACTGGCAATTGCTGTTACCGAAGGTGCCACGCACCATGTTGGTGGCGTGGTAGGTTCTGCTCGTGGTGGCAATACCATCAGCGGCTGTACCTTCGCAGGCTCTATGACAGTAGTCGCTGGCAACAGTGATAATTTTGCCGGCGTTGTGGCTTACCTTGGAGGTGACAGTGTAGTATATTGTACAAACTATGGCACAATTACTTTTACGGATACCAACTGTGCCGCTGGCGGCATTGCCGGTTACCTCAACAACACAGGTTCCTGCGTGAAGGGCTGTTTGAACATGGGTAAGGTCGCTTGCGATGAGCCCGACGCTATCCCAACCTTCGGCAGTGCTATCGTAGGCCGTCTCAGAACATTTGACACAGAAAAGCTGACGGGCAACTGCTGGCTTGAAGGCAGCGCCTATGGTGCTGGCCGCAATGACAATGGCGATGATGCACTGAAGGCTGCAACAACCTTCACCGAAGACAAACTGCCCACCGGTGAGGTTTGCTATGCCCTGAATGGCGACCAGTCTGAAATCGGATGGTACCAGACTCTGGGCTCCGACGAGGCGCCTGTGCTGGATCCTACTCACAAGCAGGTCTATATGAACGGACGCCTGCACTGCAACGGCGACGTCTATGAGGGTGCTGTATATTCCAACGAGAATACGGGTGTGACGCAGGACGACCATAACATCGTGGATGGCTTCTGCACCTACTGCGGTCTCTACGACGAGAACTATCTCTCGCCCAATGCTGATGGCTACTACGAGATTGCTACCGCAAAGCAACTCATGTGGTTCGAGATGAAGGTGAACAAGGGTGTCCTGGATGCCAAAGCCATCCTGACAGCCGACATCGACTTCGCCGACGTGATGCCGGAGGGTGCCGACCCGGAGGAAACACAAATAGAATGGACTCCGATTGGCGACTGGGGTGCTACCCGTGGTACTGGCAGTGCCGGCTTCCAGGGACACTTCGACGGTCAGGGTCACACCATCAAGAACCTCAACGCTACCTCCAAGCAGAATTACTTCGGTCTCTTTGGCGTCATCTCCACTGGATGTCTCATCGAGAACTTCACCATCTACGGTAATTACTACACCACCTATCAATATGCCGGTAGCGTGGCAGCCTATGCCCGCGACAGCTATCCCACCATCCGGGGCATCCACAGCTACGTGAACATCAACAACTCGTGCGCTGGTGGCAGACAGGGCGGCATCCTGGGCGGTGTCTTGACTACCGTCGATAAGACCATCATCGAGAACTGCGCATACTCCGGCACGCTGGACGGCAACGATGCAGGCGGCAGCGGTAACTATGGCGGTATCGTGGGTTATGTGAACAACAACGGTGCAACCGTCGCCGACATTACCAATTGTCTGTTCGACGGCGAGGTGGTCAACAAGAACTCTGCTCCCGGCGGATGTACCTTCGGCGGCTTCGTGGGCTACAGCAACGGTGGTGTTGTCACCATCAAGAACAGCTTGTCTATCGGCCATGTTGAGTCTGCTGTCTGGGGTCAGTGCTTCGGCGCTGTGAAGAGCACCAAGTCTTCTTTGCCCAACACCTTCTACATGGGCGAGATCCTGAACGGCTCGGCAAGTACCGTCACCCTGGAAGCCAACGAGACCAATCCCGAGGAGCTGGCAAGCGGTAAGGTGGCTTGGGCCCTGAATGAAGAGTCGTTCCTCGATCCCGTTTGGAAGCAGACCCTGGGTCAGGAGAACTATCCCACCATCCTGACTGGCAGCGCTATCGTTTACCAGAACACCAGTGGCGACTATGACTGCGTATCGGCCGAAGACCCATCGACCTTCAATTCGTTCCGCGACAACGCGGTGAACGTCGAGGAGAACTTCATCGAGGAGACTGTGGCCTATCAGGCTCTGCTCGACCAATACAAGGAAACTGTGGAATCGTGGAACGACATCGACAACCTGGACGACTTCTTCGCTGCCTACAAGGCTGCTATGGAACAGAAGGAGGCCGTCCTGCAGTCGGCTGCCAACTACGCCAGCTACAAGGAGGCTTGCGAATACGCCATCACCTATCTGGCCGAGAACAACGTCGATGGCGAATGGAGCGCTTTGCTCGAATCCTATCTCGAGGAAACCGTAGAGCCCTGCTCCGAATTCCCCAACGGCAGCTATCTATACATCATGGAGAACCGCAATCTGGACGATGCAGAAATTGCCAAAGAGATTGAATTTGTGAACCAGATGCTGGAGAACGCAATCGCCGGCGGCATCACCTCCGGAACAGAGATTACCCGCCTGCTGGTCAACTCCAACTTCGACCAGGGCGAGGATAACTTCGAAGGCTGGACCACAGAAGCTTCCGACGGCGCTACATTCAGCACCGGCGGCGTGGAAGGACTCACCAGAATTGCCCGCGGTAAGGACGGCAAGTTCAGCATCAGCCAGACCCTGACCGAAACACCGAACGGCGTCTATATGATGAGCGTGAACGGCATGTTCCGCACCGATAACGACGTGAACACCCAGTTCTATGCCGGTCAGCTCTTCCTGAACAGTACAGCCAACTACGTGATGTCTCCCTGCGAGGATGCCCTCCCAGAGGAAGAAGCCGAGGATAAGGTGAACTGCTACCTCTCGAACGATGCTACCTGCGAGACGGAATTCGGCTCTGGCTACGTGCCCGCTTCCATCACAGGCTGCTCATACGCCTTCAGCGCAGACCGCTACCTGAACTTCGTTGCTACCGAAGTGACCGACGGCAACTTGACAGTCGGCTTGCGTAGCCTCGGAACCGGTCTGTCCGGCGACTGGCTGCCCTTCGGTAACCTCCACCTCATCTACCTGGGAACTCCCGAAGAGGCTAACGACCAGCTCGCTGACGTTCTGGAAGCCTTTGCCGACCGTGCAGGCACCATCCACGACTTCGTTTGGAGCGACTATCCCGAGGACTATGCTAAGTATCCCAACATGTCTGAGGCCCTGAAGGACCAGCTCGCCGAACTGATCGAGGCTGTTCCGACAGCTGCAACAGGCAAAGACAAGCTGGAACTCATCAACAAGTTCTCTGCTCTCTTTGCTGAAGTACATGCCTGCCGCAAGGCCTATGTCGATATGTTCACAGCTGCCAATAACCTCTATGACTACCTCGACGGTATTTTCACTGCAGGCCTGATTACCAGTGACGAATACGACGCTTGGGAAATTGAGGTCCTGGATGCTATCGACAGCTACAAGTCAGGTAACCTCTCGACCGAAGAGGCTCAGGCTATCACCGATAAGTTCACCGCTGTCAACCTCGTTCCCATACCTGTTACGGAAGACGGAACATACCAGTTGGCTACTGCAGAGCATCTGAGAATCTTCTCTGTTCTCGTAAGTTGTGGCGACGCCGAGGCAAAGGCTGTCCTGACCGAGGATATCGACCTGAGCGAAATCGGCGAAGAAGAGGAACTCCTGCCTATCGGTGTTGAGGGTAATCCCTTCTCGGGCGTATTCGATGGCCAGAACCACAAGATCAAGAACCTCAAGATGGAGAACATCTCCGGTGATAAGCTCGGTTTCTTCGGCTACATCAAGAACGCCGATGTCAAGAACTTCAGCATCGACGGATACATCTCTTACTACGGTGGCACAGGCGTTGGTGCAATTGGCTGGTCTGAAGGCAGCACCATGACCAATGTCCACTCGTCACTCGTCATCGACGTTCCTGTACTTTCACACCATATCGGTGGTGTCTGTGGTGACCTGCGGGCCGGCAGTAAGGCATACAACTGCTCGTTCAGCGGCACAATCACCGACACTGGTAACAGCAACGACTGTATCGCTGGTATCGGTGGCTACTCCAACGAGAACTGCCGCTACGAGAATTGCGCTAACTACGGTACCATTTCCTTCACCGCCTCCAACGCATACGCCGGTGGTATCTGCGGTTATGTGAACAACGACTCCTTCGTCGGCATATTCAACTGCCTCAACGTAGGTCCTGTCCAGATTGCCAGCGGTTCACCCACCTACGGCGGTGCTTTCGTAGGCCGTCTGCGCAGTCATGCAAATTCTAAGTTCGAGAACAACTACATGCTCAAGAACAGTGCTGCCTGCTATACCGGTGAAAACGGTATCACCACAGGTGTCTTCACTGTCAACGAAACACAAATGGCCAGCGGCGAGGTTTGCTACAAGCTGAATGGCGAGCAGGCTGAAATCAACTGGTTCCAAACCCTTGGCGAGGATGCATATCCTGTATTGGACGACACTCATAAGGTTGTATATCTGGCCGATGATGGATCTTATGTCAACGAGAAGGCCAATACACCTGATGGCACGAAGGATAATCCGTTCGTAGTAAAGACGGTTGACGACCTCTGCAACCTGGTTAACGTGCTTGTTGCCGGCCGCATGAACTATGTGGTGATGGAGGACGATGTGGATATGTCAGGCGTAACAAAGTGGCAGCCTCTCTTCAACTATGCTAACGCTACAGATGAATATAAATATCCCATCATTGACTTCGATGGTAAGAACCATGTCATCTCCAACCTCACTTCCAACACAGACGGAGCGTATGACTACTGCGGTCTCTTCGGTGTACTTTGCGGTAATGTGCGCAACCTGGGTGTAGAGAACGCCAACGTAACATGCGCTGGTGGCACAGGCATCCTGGCCGGCTATCTGGGTCACTCCACCTATGGTCAGCCCTGCTTCGTCGAGAATGTCTGGGTAACAGGTAAGTTGACAGCTAGCGGCTATTGCGGCGGCATGTTCGGTAATGTTGCCGACGAGGCCCACATCTACAACTGCTATGCCAACGTTGAAGTGAACGGCTCGAGCGATCTCACTGGTGGCATCATCGGCCGCGTACGCAATCTTGTGGAGATGGTTCAGGTCTATGCAGCCGGCAGCATCAACCGCGGCGGTGGTATCATCGGCGGTGGCTTCCAGGATGCAACTCCGATTGGCACCTACAAGCATGTGGCCGTTTGGAACAACACAGATAAGAACTTCGGTCCCGTTCGCAACAACGAAGACCTGCGCATGATTATCTACTACGACGGCACCAACTTTGCCGATATGCAGGGTGAGGTAGTAGCATGGGATCCTGAGGTATGGTCTTGCGACATGCAGCCAGGCAGCTATCCTGTACTGAAAGCATTCACCGGTGGCAAGGGTGACCTGAACGGCGATGGTAAGGTGGACATTGCCGATGCAGTAACCATTCTGAACATGATGGCTGCAGGTGAGTACTCCGCAGATGCCGATGTCAATAACGACCAAAAGGTGGACATCGCCGACTTCGTGACTATCCTGAACATCATGGCCGGACAATAAATTCCAAATCCCTTTTCAAGGAAAGGGTAAATAGGAAACTAAGTATAGCTCCTGCGGGAATCCGCAGGAGCTTTTTCTATTACATAAAGTCACCTGTTTCCTTGCAAAAGACAAGAAAAATCCTTACTTTTGCGGAGAAATTTCCTTCTTAGCTGCAAACCAACAAACAAATAACTATCTTTTTTTACATTTATGAAAAAACCATTATGAAGAAACTCATTCTGACCATCGTTTTGTGCGGTGTGGCTTTGGGCATGAACGCCAGAAAGGTGGCATCGCCCAATGGGAAGCTGTCGGCAAAGACCGTCGGCAAGAATCTGGTCATCAGCTACAAAAAGCAAAAAGTCCTGGAGCTGGCAGACGTCCAGCTCGAGAAACTGGCGTTTGCCGGGCAGGTGACCGATGACTACCGGATGCTGGAGGGCAAACGCCTGCACTGCACAAACAAAGCCAATGAGTTCCGGGCCGCTCTCGGCACAGAGGGCTGGCTGGTCCTGAGGCTCTACAACGACGGCATCGCGTTCCGCTGTGAATACAGCAACCTGCGGAACCAGAAGCCGCCTCGGGAACAAACCACCTATCTGATTCCGGAAGGCACCAAGCGATGGATGATGCAATGGGCGGAATCATACGAGGGTTTCTTCCCGCAGAGCACGACCTACAAGCAGAAACCCGTTCCTTCGTTCAGCGGTATCTCCGCTTCTGCCGACGGTTGGAACAACCGCTGGGCCTACCCTGCCCTGCTGGAGGCTTCTCCCGATGTGTTCGCCCTGATTACCGAGGCCAATATAGAGCGTGGGCAGAGTGCATCCTGTCTGTATAACGATGGCGAGCGCTTCAGCGTGGTGCCTGCCGAAAACAATATGGAGCTGAACGGCGAGTGGCACACCCCTTGGCGCGTCGTCATCATCGGCACGCTGGCAGATGTCGTGCAATCCACATTGGTGACGGATGTCAGCGAGCCTTGCAAGATAAAGGAAACCAGATGGATTTCCCCTGGCGTCGTTTCGTGGGTCTATTGGGCTAACAATCATGGTTCCAACGACTACAACATCATCCGGAAGTACGTGGATATGGCCGTTGCCCTGCACCTGCCCTACGTGTTGATAGATGCCGAGTGGGACGAGATGGACAAGCTTGCCTCCAACGAGGGCAAGACCATCGTGGATGCCGTCAGCTACGCCCACCGGAAGGGCATCAAGCCCCTCATCTGGTATAACTCGTCGGTGGGATGGATCAACGGAGCTCCGGGACCGAAGTTCCGCCTGAACAAGCCCGAGGACCGCGAAAGGGAGTTCGCCTGGTGCGAGAAGATCGGGGTGGTTGGCGTGAAAATTGACTTCTTCAGCGGCGACAACCAGAAGAATATGGACTATTGTCTGGACCTCTTGGAGTGTGCCGCCCGCCACAATCTGCTGGTCAACTTCCACGGAGCCCCCATACCCCGCGGCTGGCAACGCACCTACCCCAACCTGCTCTCCACCGAGGGCGTCTATGGTGCCGAGTGGTACAACAACGTGGCAACCTTCACCGACAAGGCGGCCTGCCACAACGCCACCCTGCCCTTCACGCGAAACGTCGTCGGTCCAATGGACTATACGCCCTGCGCCTTCAGCAACTCACAGCATCCCCACATCACCACGAATGCCCACGAACTGGCGCTCACGGTGCTCTTCGAGAGCGGCCTGCAACATCTGGCCGACCGTCCGGAGAGTTTCCTGTCGCAGCCTCGGGAGGTGCAGAGCTTCTTTGGGCGACTGCCTGCCGTCTGGGACGAGACGCGCTTTGTCTCCGGCTATCCAGGCGAGGCTGCCGTGCTGGCTCGCAGAAGCGGCAACACCTGGTATGTGGCTGGCATCAACGGCAAGGACGAATCCCAGACGCTGAAACTGCCGCTTGGCTTCCTGCCGAAAGGCAGCATCCAGCTCTTTGCCGACGGCGAGGGGACACCTTGGAGCATCACCAGCCCCACATCTGTTCCGAAGGAGATAACCTGCCAACCGCGTGGCGGCTTCGTGATGGTGATTACTCAGTAAAAGGAATCCGACAATAAGAAAAGCGGCAGTCACTCTCTGTGAGCGGCTGCCGTTTTCTTTGATGGTTAGAAGCGCTGTTGACGCTGGATTATATAGCTTCTGAATACAAAGTTGCAAATTTTTTTCAAAATCGTGTAGTTTTTCGTACCTTTGCCGCGTCTAATGGGTAAAAGGATTCAAAAAACAGACCAAACAATGACAACATTAGAAAGACAGTTTGCGCAAACTGTGGCGGAACACAAAAGCACCATCTACACCGTGTGCTATATGTTCTCGCAGGATGCCGACGAAGTGAACGACCTGTTCCAGGAGGTACTAGTCAATCTCTGGAAAGGCTTCGAGAACTTCGAGCATCGCAGTGACATCAAGACATGGATCTACCGCGTCGCCCTCAACACCTGCATCTCCATCGACAGGAAGGCGCGACGCTCCTCCACCATCCGGTTGGCGATGGACATCAACCTCTTTGAAGACCGCGATGAGGATACGCGCCAAGTGGACTTGCTCCACAAGCGCATCTCCAAGTTGCAGCCCTTCGACCGCGCTATTGTTCTGCTCTGGCTCGAAGACCTCAGCTACGAGGAAATCGGACAGATAGTCGGCATTACAGCAAAGAACGTCAGCGTCCGTCTGTTCAGAATCCGTGAACAGTTAAAGAACATGTCAAACGAATAATTATTGCCCATTATGAATACCGAACTTGAAGAAATGCGCCAGCAGATGGCTGTGCTGAAGAAGAAGCTGGAGCAGCAAGAGATAGTGAACGACCGCCTGATAAGCAAGACCAAGGAATCGCTGGAAAAAGACATGGCCACCGTGCGCAGGAAGTACAAGATGGGGTACGTTGTCGGCATTCTTGCAGTCCCCTTATTATACCACATAGTGGTTTATCGCTTTGGGCTTTCGGTGACCTTTGGCATTGGCTCAGCGATATTGGGACTTTTCAGCTTTTATCAATACTACTGGAGGAAAGGTAACTTGTACAATATGCATTCAGACAATCTGCTGGAGGCTCAGCGCAAGGCATCAACCCTCAAGCAGAGTTACACTAAATGGCTAAAGATCGACTATATTTGCCTGGCATGCTGGCTTGCGTGGTTTGTGTGGGAAATCTATCAGAAGAGTACGATGGAGGGCGCCGGTAATGCACACACCCGCCTCTACTTCGGCTTCATTGTCGGATTGGTGATTGCACTTCCCCTCCACATTTGGAAGGTCATCCAGACGCATCGCCGCTACCAGAGAATCATCGACCAGATAGAAGATCTCATCGCAGAGCAGTGATGAAATAACAGGACTTCTGAATACCGCGTCGGATTGCAGCGGTCTTTGGGCAGACTCGAAAATGCAGCAGTTGCCCGTGTCAATACAACCCATCGTGTTGTCGTGTCCATAGATCCTTGTACGATGGCTTGCAGAACGAACATTCAGAACCTTGTAATGATTTTTGATGAGGAAACAGAGGAAATAACCTAACCTTATCACTCAATAACATGCCTTTGTCAGCAAATAAAGGCATGTTATTGGCGCGGAAAGATTTTTGTCGGTCTGTCGGAGCAACCTATATATATCGTTGCTCCGACAGACGACAGGAATCCGCCAACTTTCATCGCTGGACCGTGGTGTTAATCCACTCTGCGATGTCGCTGAGGACTTCGGGCGAGATGGTTTCCTCAATCTGACGATACTCGTGGGTGGCACCTGTGGTGCAATGCTGGAAAAAGTGGTTGAGCCCGGGATATTCCTTGATACGGTTCTTCTTCTTCTTCGGCAGGTTCCGCTCGATGCCGGGCAGGTTCAGTGAGGAGATAACCTGCCAGTCGAGGTCGCCGTTGAGGGCAAAGACGGGACATTTGGTCTTGCTGATGTTCTCGGACGGGTCATAGTCGACG
>Ga0310690_10000823_pt1 | contig 61323 bp, 40 predicted proteins | sample AusTroGonzalo_MG_2_FD_207661 | JGI IMG/M metagenome (GOLD analysis project Ga0310690, IMG submission 207661) | Bovine rumen microbial communities from tropical cattle in Woodstock, Queensland, Australia - Gonzalo_04 (v2) (version 2) | ecosystem: Host-associated > Mammals > Digestive system >... | reverse complement strand
TCCCGCAGATGAGGAAATCCGATGTCAACGGAGAGAATCAGCTTCCGCTGTACGCCTACCTGAAATCGCAGAAGGGTTTCGAAGGATTCGGCGAGCATCCGTTCAAGGACCTGCTGGAAAAGAAGTTTGCGGAACAAGACCCTGATTGGGCAAAAACTCCCGACATCAAATGGAACTTCACGAAGTTTGTCGTCGACCGCAACGGCAATGTCGTTGCACGTTTCGAGCCGACAGCCGACATGGGGGCACTCGAAGACTGCGTAAAAGCCCTGCTATGACGACTGAAAGAGACCACAAACATGAGTGATTTGAAAAAAAAGACCGAAAGACCGACGGAGCAACGGGATCGTATCATCGTCAGGACCAGTGCCATCGGTATTTCGGTCAATGTGCTTCTGGCGGCATTCAAGGCGGCTGTCGGGCTTGCTTCCCACTCCATCGCTGTCGTCCTCGATGCGGTCAACAACCTCTCCGACGCCCTTTCGTCCATCATCACGATCGTAGGCACGAAACTTTCGGGAAAACTGCCGGACAGAAAGCATCCTCTGGGATACGGGCGCATTGAGTACCTTAGCGCAATGATCGTCGCGGGCATTGTGCTTTATGCGGGCATCACCGCACTTGTCGAGTCGGTCAAGAAGATCATCCATCCGGAGACGCCGGAATACGGCACGATCTCCCTGGTCATCATCGCCGTGGCGGTCGTCGTGAAGATCGTTCTCGGCAAGTACGTCAAGGCGCAGGGGAAGAAAGTGAATTCCGGCGCTCTGATCGCCTCCGGCTCGGATGCCTTGTTCGATGCCGTTCTGTCGTTTTCCGTTCTCCTCTCCGCAATCGTCTTCCTGCTGTTCAAGATCTCTTTGGAGGCATATGTCGGAGCAGTCATTTCCGGTTTCATCGTCAAGGCGGGTCTTGAGATGATGTCCGAGACGGTCAACGAGATCCTGGGGCAGCGACCGGACAAGGAAACCACCGCCAAAATCAAGCGGCTGCTTGCCGAGGAGCCTGGGGTGCGCGGGGCATACGACTTAATCCTGTACAACTACGGACCAGACAAAAACCTTGCCTCCGTGCATCTGGAACTGCCCGACACGATGACAGTGGAGGAGGTAGACCGGATGACCAGAAAACTGGAAAGGCGGATTTACGGGGAAACGGGAGTGATCCTGGCGGGTGTCGGCGTCTATTCCTGCAACACCGGAAACCCCGAAGCCCAAAAATTGCTGGATGAGATAAGTGCTGTGGTGCTGTCACATAAATGGGCGCTCGGTCTCCACGGGTTCTATGTCGATTTTGAGACAAAATAATTGCGCTTCGATGTTGTGATGAGTTTTGATATCTCCCCTCGGGACGGCCTGAAGATCCTGTATGAGGAAATCAATCGCGCATACCCCGACTACGATATTTTCATTTTGCCTGACATTGATGTGTCTGATTAAACGGAACCTGCCTGTCATAAAAAATAGTTTTTCAGAGTCCCCGCCCATCATCCGGATGAGCAGGACTTATCACACTTTACCGCCTGCCCCCTAACAAACGCATGAGGAGAACGCGAACATGAATGACGAAAAAGAACCGGTTGCAACATCCGAACAGAACCAGATCGAGGTGGAACTGAGCAAGGCATTCCATCTTCTTTGCGATGCCTTCCCTGAACCTATGGCGCTTTGCCACCGTACCCATCGTGTCGTCGCCGTCAATCCGGCCGCAGAGAAATATGGACGAGTCGTCGGAACGAATTGCGCAAAGGGCTGTCCGGCGCTGAAAGCCGGGCTGTGCCGTCAGGCGCAGATGGTGAAAAAGGAAAAAGCGACCTGGATTCATTTGCCCGATGGCGGGAAAGGGCATCCCTCGACTTCCTACTGGATTCCCGTCGCCGGACATCCCGACTATTATTTCCATTTCGGGATCGGGATCACGATCGATTACGCAAAGAATCCGACAGAGGAATCGTAAGAAATAATCAGCCTCCGAAGCCGGAGATGGTTTGGTTTCGAGGGCTGTTTTTTACATGGATTCAATGCCAGCCGGAGACAACCCCGAAAAAAAGATTCTCTTCCGGCTTGTTTTCTTGCGCGGGCAAGTGCATCTTTCAGGTCGTTCAAGTCTTCGTATCCCTTTTTTGCGCCCGTGCAAAACAGGAGAACACTGCAATCTGCCCGATCTTCTAGGATAACGGCGAGGAACTCAACCGTTACGCCTACGTGTAGCGGCAGGAGGGCGTGCTGCCAGTCCTGGTCGGAAAAATGAGCGCGGCAGGTCGGAACCACAAATCCAAAGAAAGTGCCAGCCCTCGAAGCCAGCAATGGTTCCGAGGGCTGACTGCATTTTCCGGCTTGATTTTCCGGCAAATGCCCGCTATATTTGTATTCGGTCAAATGAGAGGTTCGCAAAAGATACATGGACAAGGCTGCCGGCCTTCAAGCTGGAGCTCCAGCGCATGCTCGCGAGCCGAACCCACCTCATTTTCGAACTCATTCCAGGAAACAAATCAACCTCATATTTCATAAAGAAAGGCATCACCATGATTCTCAGCTTCCTCCCGATCCTCGCCGCCGCAGTCGCGCCCGCACCCAATGCCCAGCAGATAGATTCCGCCATCGAAAGCCGGTTGACTGAGGCCGACCATGTCATCCGCGAGATCGAAGACCAAGGAGTCGGCTTCTTCCCCAACCTGTGGCACAACCACAGCGACGACATCATCCGTTTCGGGAAGACTGTCATCCTGGCGCTTGTCGTCCTTGTGGCAATCAAGGTCATCTGCGTGGTCGCGAATAAGCTCATCACCCGCTCCTTCAACCGTTTCGAGGCAATGGACAAATCCCTCAGCTACGCGACATACATGATCGTCCGCACGCTGATCTGGGTAGTCGGCCTGCTGATCATCCTCGACCTCTTCGGATTCAACACCGCCAGCCTCCTGACCGTGCTCGGGGCCGCCGGGCTCACCATCGGCCTGGCCATGAAGGATTCGCTCAGCAATATCGCCGCGGGCATCATGCTCCTGATCCTGCGCCCGTACAAGCAGGGCGACTATATCGACTGCGGCAGCATCAGCGGCAACATCCAGCAGATGGGGTTGTTTTCCACCGTGCTGAAGACCGCGGACGGGCTTTTCGTCTCCGCCCCGAACAGCGTGGTCTTCGGGACGCCGATCAAGAATTATTCGCGCAATCCGACCCGCCGCACGGACATCACGGTCGGCATCGGGTACGGCGATTCGCTTCCCGTTGCTCTGAATGTCCTGAAAGAAATCATGATGCAGGAGCCGATGGTCCTGAAGGATCCTGCGCCGGAAGTGCTTGTGGCGGAACTCGCCGACAGTTCAGTCAATCTCACGCTCCGTTACTGGACTGCCTCGGATGATTACTGGCCCGCCTACTGGACCTTGAAAGCGAAGCTCAAGCCCGTCATCGAAGGCGCCGGACTCAACATCCCGTTCCCCCAGCGCGTCATCACGTTCGTCAATGCCCCGGTGGCGACCCCCGGCGCATAAGCAGCGTTCAGCTTTACTTCGAAAACAGAAGTTCGACGCACAGGCGCAAGAATCCCGAAAAAGATTCTCTTCCGGTTTGTTTTCTTGCGCGGGCTGGTGTATTGTTAGGGACAACAGGATAATCGGGCATTTTCAGGAGAGGCCACCATGAAACAAGTCATCTTGATGGATCGCCTGCATTCCATTGCCGCTTTCAAGAAAGGACAACAACCGTCATGAAACCATCCATATACATAGTCATCCCCATTGTCGCACTCGCTCTTCTCGGCGTCTATCTGTTCTTCTCCCAGTACACCGGTCTGGTCGTCATGAATAAAGTCGTAAACCAGGATTGGGCGGACCTTGATGCGCAGCTCAGGAGCCGCGCGAACTTGATCCCCGACCTGGTTTCGGCTGTAAAGAACCATGTACCGGATGAGGAAGAGGTTTTCACCGGCGTCACCGATGCCCGCGGCAAGCTTGCCGCCGCCACGACGCCATCTGCAAGGGCTGAAGCCGAGGAAGCCCTGGCAGATGCGCTCGGCCGACTGCTCGCCATCGCGGCAAACTGTCCCGAACTGAACGAGGAAGAAGACTTCATCCGACTTCAGCTTGAGCTTGCCGACGCCGAAAAACGCATCGAGGTCTCACGCAAGAGATACAACGAGAACGTAGAGATTTACAATACGTGCACCGGAGGCTTCCTCGTCTCTTATGTTGCCGGGCGCGCCGGTTTTTTGCCCCGTGAGCAATTCGAGTCGCTGAAGAGCGCCACAGAGACACAGGGCGAAACTGCGCCGGATGAGGCGGAGACGGAGAAAAACCGGGCAATGCCATGATGTCCAAACCATGTTTTTTCTGCCAGCGGGGAACAACTTCGATGCCTTCGGCGCGGGCTTCGGCAACTTCTGATCCCAAGCACAATCGTCTAAGCGAGGACGTCTCCCCGGAGCGGGAGGCGTCCTGCTTTTTGCACGGCAACGCGATTTGACGCTCTTTGCTCCCCCCGGTGCCAGAACCCTTTCCGAGCGATCTGCCGGCTATGGGAAGATAACCTCTGTCTGAGGCGAAGACTCTCATGTGGTCCGGCAGTTCCGAGGACCGGTTGCTTCAGGGCGTCAAGTCCGTTCCCTTCAACTTTCACTTTTTTTGTCATGGCACTTGAATTATTCCAAGCTTTGTTCTATATTATAAAAAATCTACAGTAAATGAGCCTTGCTTCGGAGAGATAAATCATGACAAATACCGATCCCCGGATACTGTTTCGACTTTTGGTTCATCGTTCCGTCACGCTTTTCTGCATGATCTTTTTTCTTTTGTCCGGAGCAATTTTTGGCGCAGAGGACCATGCACGGAAAGTCGTCCGGATCGCATACGAAGAGTTCAACCGACAGATGATTGTGGACGAGGATAATAACCCTGTATCCGGCTACGCATATGAATTTATCGAGACGATCGGAATCTATGCCGGATGGGATATCGAATACATCCCGTGCGACAATTTTGCGGACAGCATCAAAAAGCTCCTGGCGGGAGAAGTCGATCTCATCTACGAGATCAGCTATACGGAGGAACGCGCAAAGGAGATGCTGTTCCCGGATGAACCGATGGGGGCTGAGTACTATTACCTGTATGCCTCGGAAGAGAACACGTCTATCTTTTCCGGCAATGTTGATTCCATAAGGGGCAAGACGGTCGGGATCACGGCCGGGACGATGATGGCGGACCTCCTGAAACAATGGTGCAGGAAAAAGAATGTGGAACTCAATCTTGTCGAATACGACAATATTCCGGAAAAAGAGGCGGATCTGTTAGCCGGGAAGATCGATTTGGACCTGGAAGTCAGCATGCTGGCAATCAACAAACTCTCCGCAGTTGAAAAAGTCGGTTCATCCGCCTATTATCTGGTCGCAAACAAGGAAAGGCCCGACCTGGTCGAAGACATCAATTCCGCAATGGAGAAAGTGCTGAATAACGACCTTTACTTTTTCACCCGGCTTCAGGAGCGTTATTTTTCCGAAACGGTATTGAGCCACAACCTGACGCTTGAGGAAAAGAGCTGGCTCGCCGAGCACAACGTGCTGCGCGTCGGTTTCTTCGACAATTACCTCCCGTTTTCCACGCTGGACAAGAACGGCAACCCGATCGGCGCCTGCATCGATGCGGTCAGGGAAATCATCAAGAAACTGAACTTGGAAGACGATCTGAAAGTCGAGTTCGTCTGCTATCGCGACCAGAGAGCGGGGTACAAAGCCGTCGAGTCCGGGGAAGTCGACATCATGCTGCCCGCATATATCAGCAATTCGGTCAAACGCGATTTTCGCATCATGGGCGGCAGGATCCTCGCCTCGCTGACGAGCGACCTCGGTTTCCTGGAGGATTTCGGGGACGGCAGGGGCAAACGCATCGGCGTGAACAGGAACAGCCTGATGCAGTATTACAACAGCCGGGATTCCTACCCCTACGCGGAAGTCGTGTTCTACGACAGCATCCAGGGCTGCCTCGACGGTCTGCTGGACGGGACGTCGGACGGAACATTCCTGAACGGGCTCAGGTCCGAAGCGCTGTTGAAACCGGAGAAATACCATTCCATCAAGAAAGCCCAGGTCAGGACCGACTACATCTTCTACATGGCGTTTGCGGAGGACAACCTGGGCCTGATGCTGCTGATGGACCGGGGGCTGTCGATGCTGGAATCGGCTTTTGTCAATAAGAGAGCGTATTCCTACGTCATGCAAATGAACAGTTTCACCATCATGGATTATCTTCGGGAGCACATCCTGCTGGTCGTTCTCGCGGTCGCAATCCTGGTCGCGGTGGTCATCACTCTGATCGGGTACGGGATCAGCATTCGGAAACTTGCGGGAATCAACCGGGAACTGCTGGAACGCTCCGAGACCATCGAGAAGCAGCGGCAGCAGGAGTCCGAACTGCGGAAACAGCTCGAGGACGCCCTGCAATCGGCTCAGGACGCCGACCGCGAAAAAACGACCGTCCTGACGGACCTCGAAGACGCGTCCGGGATGGCTCGCCTCGCATCGTTCCACTACGATTTCGACACCCGCGTGCGCACGGGCTCCAGCCTGCTCTGCGAACTCTGGCCCGTGGACGAGACGGGGAGGGCGCTCCTCGAGGAAGAATTCGTCTACCCGGAGGACCTGCCCGTCTTCAAGCAGAACATGTCCGAGTTGTTCGAGAAGAAGAGCGAGAACGTGCAGTTCTCGTTCCGTGTCGGCAAGGATGCCTCCGACCTGCGCTACTACCGCATGAAGCTCACGCTGGACCCGCGCAAACCGAACGCGCTGACCGGCATCGTGCAGGATGTGACCGAACTCGCGCAGAACATGCTGAAGCTGAAAGACACGCAGGCGCTGTGGGATGCCGCCATCAATGCCATGCCGTTCATGCTGACGGTGAAAGACATCGACAACGACTTCCGCTATCTGCTCTGTAACAACGCGTTCGCGGACATTTTCAGCTGCACTCCGAACGAGGTCACGGGCAAGACCGATCCGGAACTGTTCGACAACGAGGCGAACCTGTATTTCGCAAACCGCATGAACCGCCTCGCCCTGACGCTGCAAGAGAACGAAATGAAGTTGTTCGAGGAGGACCTCCCGGTCGTGGACGGCGGCATCCGTTCCATCAAGACCGTCATGCGCATCATCCGGGACACCAGCGGACGCAGGCTCCTGCTCACAGCGTCCAACGACGTCTCCGAAATGGTCAATGCGAAGCGTGCGGCGGAGGAAAACGCCGACCGTTTCCTCCTCACACTCCGATCCATCGGCGACGGCATCATCACAACGGATGCCAAGGGCATTGTCACGATGCTCAACCCGAATGCCGAGACTCTGCTCGGCTGCAAACAGTCCGACGTGCTCGGCAAACCCCATACCGACTTCTTCCGCATCGTCCACGAGCAGACCGGGAAAACGGTTTCTTCGCCGCTTACGGAAGCTCTGCGGTCCGGCGAGGTCGCCGTCGGTGCGGATATGACCGACCTGATTTCCTCCTCCGGACAACGGTATCACATCGCCTCCAACGCCGCTCCGATCCATGCAAGGTCCGGCGAGATCACGGGCGCCATCCTGGTGTTCCGCGACGTCACGGACGAACGGAACAAGCGCGAAGAACTTCGTCGCGCCATGACCAGCCTGGAGAATGCCTCCGGGATGGCGCGTCTGGCGGCGTTCCGCTACGAGCTCAAGACTCGCAAACGTTCCGGCTCCAGCATCCTCTATTCGATCTGGCCGAACGACGAAAACGGAGAACCGATCCGTTTCGAGGACTGGGTCTATCCCGACGACATTCCGGTTTTTGCCCGCGTGCTGGAGACAATGGAAACTTCGCACAAACCGGGCGAGACCGCCACGTTCTCGTTCCGCATCGGCCAGACTTCCAGCCTGCGCTATATTCGCGCATTGGTCTCGCTCGACTTGAGCAATCCGGACGAACCGGCGGTGGCCGGCATCATGCAGGATGTGACCGAGATGACGCTGAGCATGCTGAAGCTGAAAGACACTCAGGCCATGTGGGACGCCGCCATCAACTCCATCCCCATCATGTTCACCGTGAAGGATATGGACGACGATTTCCGGTATCTGCTGTGCAACAAGGCGTTTGCCAAAGTCTTCAACTTCTCGCCCGACGAGATCGTCGGCAAGACCGACCACGATCTCTTCCACAACGACACGACCCTCGGCTTCGCCGATCAGCTCAACACCCCGTCGACCGGAACGGACGGCCTCATGGAGATCGAAGGCGAGCTCCCGGACGGCGACGGGAATCTCCGTTACATCAAGACCCTCATGCGTGTGTTCGAGGATGCCCGCGGTCACCGTCTGCTCCTGGCGGCGGCCAACGACGTCACGGATATGCACAGGCTCTTCGAGAACCAGAAAGTCGTCAACAAGCTGCTCGAGGACATCATCGGCGAGGAGGATTTCGACCAGTGCATCCAGCGCACACTGGAAAATGTCTGCAAGATCCTCGGCGCCAGCCGCGGCTACCTGATCCGGCATGAGGAGGAAGGAACCAAGGCGCACTGCGTTTACGAATACGTCGAACCGACCCATTCGCACGCATCGTTCAGGATGCTCGACCGCACGCTCAGCCGCGCCCAGGGCCTCATGGAGAATGCGGATGACAGCCGCATGTTCGTCTGCAGCGACATCGCCTCCTTTGACTGGAGCATCGTCAAGGAGGACTGGCGCCAGGCGGCCCTCGCGCTCGACCTGCACGCGATCTTCCTGTCGAACATCGTCTGCGAAGGCGAAGTGAGAGGAACCGTCGGCTTCGACTTCGAGGGCATCGACCATACTTTCACGGACAACGACATCTCGCTGCTGAGCGCCACGGCCCACATGATCGAAGTCGTCCTGGCCAGAAAGCGCGCCAAAGCTCTCATCATGGACGCGCTGAACCGCGCCCAGGCCGCGGACAAGGCAAAGAGTTTCTTCATCGCCAGCGTCAGCCACGAGATCCGCACGCCGCTGAACTCCGTCATCGGGTTCGCCGAACTCCTCCGCGAAGGCGGCATTTCCAAAGACCAGGCGAAGGAATACCTCGACGCCATTTCCACCTCGGCAAACGCCCTGCTCATGCTCATCAACGACGTCCTCGACCTTTCCAAGCTCGAGGCGAACCAGATGAAGATCATCACCGCGTTCACCGATTTCAATGCCCTCTGCCGCGAGGTCATGCTCATCTTCACGTTCCGCGCCCAGGAGAACGGCAACAAGCTCGTTTCCGACGTGCCCGAAGACCTCCCGGAACTCGATGTCGACAACATCCGCATCCGACAAATCCTCATCAACCTGCTCGGCAACGCCGTCAAGTTCACGAAGAAAGGCGCCATCACGCTTCATGTCTCTTTCACTCCCGACCCCGATTCCGCGGACACCGGCACGCTCCGCTGCGCCGTCAGCGACACCGGCATCGGAATCTCCGAGGAAGACCAGAAGAAGCTCATGGAACCGTTCGTCCAGCTCTCCAGGATGCGCGATACCAATGCCGTGAACAACGGTACGGGGCTCGGGCTCTCCATCTCCAAGCGCCTGGCGGCATGCATGAACGGCGAGCTGACCTGCACCAGCAGGATCGGCGAGGGAAGCACGTTCGCGATTACGCTCAACGCCGTGCGCTACCGTGCAAAGGCGGCCAAGGGGCGGGCCAAGCCCGAAACCGAAGTCGAGGCCATTGCGCGCGACGTGAAGGCGATCCGCATTCTCATCGTCGACGACGTCCCGATGAACCTCCGTGTCGCCAAGGCGCTCTTCGGCAAGATCGGGTTCGACAATGTCTTCACGGCTGGGTCGGGCAAGGAGGCGCTCGAATTCCTCGACAAACAGCCGGTCGACCTGGTCCTCTCCGACATGTGGATGCCGGAGATGAACGGCACGCAGCTTTCCGTCGAAATCAAGAGGAATCCGAAGCTCGCACACATTCCGATCGTCGCGCAGACCGCCGACGTCGAAACGAGCGGCAATTTCGACATGTCGCATTTCGACGCCATCATCCTGAAGCCCCTCACCAAGGAAAAGATATCCAACATGGTCAAACGCATCATCGAGGACGGCGGAATCGGCAACGGCGAGGGACCGATCAACCTCGGATGATCTCACGGTTCAGCTTCAATACACAAACGGCGAAAAGTATCTGAGAGGATAGGGAAATGAACAGGAAAAACAGGCAATTCACCCAGATTTCGCTGTTCAGCGTTCTGCTTGGCGGCCACTATGGCGGGATCGTCAGCGTCGGCGAGGTCAAACGGCTCGGCAATCTGGCGATCGCTACGATGGACCGGCTGGACGGCGAGGTGCAGATGATCGACGACGTGGTCTATCAGGCATGCGCCGACGGACAGGTCCGTCTGCCCGGAGACAACGAGACGATCCCGTTCGGGACGATCGCCGATTTCCACGCCGAGGATACTGTGAGGCTCGACTGCATCCCGAGCTACGAGCAATTCGAAGCGCGGATGGAAGAATGCTGCCCACAGAAAGACTTTCCGCTTGCAATTCGCCTGTCCGGCAGATTCAAGCATATGAAAGTCAGGTCCGTGAAGCGCCAGGAGAAGGACGGGGTCGGGCTGGCGGAGGCGGCGAAAGAGGAAGCGCTTTTTGAGTTCAGCGACGTTCGCGGCGACCTTGTCGGATTCCGGCTCCCGGAATACATCCGCGGCATCAACGCTCCGGGATGGCATCTCCACTTCATGGATGAAGCCCGGAAGCATGGCGGCCATGTGCTCAACTTCTCTCTGATTGAGGGAGATTTGAGCTTCTGCCGCGCGGGCGATTACCATATCCTGCTGCCGGACTCGCCGGACGTTTTCGCGGGACTCGACCTGAACCGGGACTGGAGCCGGGAATTGAAGAAGGCGGAAGCGGAACGGTGAACAGAAACGGAACAAATACGGAAAAAGGAAACCGAAAACTATGAAAAAGAGCTTTGGAGTCTATGGCGATTCCGGTCATTTCCGCATGAGGCGAATCGCGCTGCTCTCGATGGCGTCGGCATGGTTGCTGCTGACCTCATGTTCCATGTTCAGCAGCCGCGAGGTCACGGTCGAAACCGCATCGGCGTCAGATAGGAATCAATACTACCACGAAGATTCTTTTTCCCGGGAAGGGCTTTCCTTCGAATCCGAGAATTTCCTGCGGGGCAATATGGAGGAGGACGACTTCGCCAAAAATCCGGAAGAGACGCTGCGTAAACTCAATGTTTATTATGAGATCTCCGACGATCCGAAATTCCTGCGGATCGCGGCCGATTTCTGCAACTGTATCGCCGCAAAGGAGAAAGATGAGGAAATGGCGATCCGCTGCCAGCTTTCGGCGCTTTATTATTCCTGCAAGGCATTCTTCACCCTAATGGACATGGATGTTACGTCTTATGATTTTTCCGCTTTCCGGCTGATGGAGATATACAACGACTCCTGCCACGGGATTTTCAGTTATCTGAAGTCGCATGAGCTGCTGTCGAGCGACTCCTTCGGGCTGTCGGATCTGGACGGCCGGCGGTATTTCTTCGAGGAGCCGCACTACCGCCTTTCCGTCCCAGTGGAATCGATCGAGGAGTTTACGCTCTGTTCCGATTATATCGTCAAAGCGCTGATGCAGAAGAACCGGCAATCCGGCCTCGGGATCCCCCTGGTCGGACGGGTCGTGCCGCAGCAATTCCATAAGTCGCTGAAAACCCCGACGGGCCTGACGATCCCGGTCACATTGACCGTGGAACTTGCGGAATCCAACTCGCGCAACCTGAAAGTGAGGCTGAATTTTCTGGATACTTCGCTGCAGGAGACGGTACCCATGGAACTGGATTCGATGTCGGTCGGCAACTGGCCGCTGGCGCTGGATTTCTCCACCCCGCTCGCATGTTTCCTGAACGATCAGCCCGACCGCAACCTGATCTCCGTCATGCTGGAGTCCGACAGTAATGAAGACAACTCCGGGCTGTATCTGGCCGAACCATACCAGCCGGGCAAAATCCCCGTGGTCTTTATCCACGGGTTGATGTCCAGTCCCAATACCTGGGTGCAGATGATCAATTCTCTGAAAAACGATCCGATGATCCGGAAACATTATCAGTTCTGGTTCTATTTCTATTCCAGCGGCATGCCGGTACTGGCCTCCGCCGGAGAGCTGCGAAAGGCGCTGCTGGCGGCGCGGGAGGAACTCGCGACCACGCCGGAAGCCCTCGCAAATTTTGACCGGATGGTCCTGGTCGGGCACAGCATGGGCGGCCTTGTCACCCGCACGCTGCTTCAGGACGATCCGCATTACATCCTGGAACAGGTGACGCAGCACACATGGGACGAGATTTGTGCCGAACTGTCGCCCGAAGAGCTGGAGCTGGCGGAGGATTACGCCGTTCTTCCGGCGCTGCCGTTTGTCCACCGCGCGGTCTTCATGGCAGTGCCGCACAAAGGATCCGAAATGGCTCAATGGTCGATCGCCCGGCTCGGTTCGCGGATCATCCATCTGCCGCAGACTTTGCTGGACAAGGTCCCTGTCTTCTTCGAGATGATCATGGAGCTCGAAGAGGACGAGGGAGAGATCGAACGACTACGCAGCATCGGGGGATTGGGAGCGGATGCGCGCAGTGCCTTCACCGGGCTCAACGACCTCGACCCGGACTCTTCTTTCATCCGGGCGCTCGGCAGTTCCCCTATCAAGGAGGGAGTCATTTATCATTCGATCATCGGCGACCGTGACCAGGCCGATCATGCCGGCGGCAGCGACGGTGTGGTGCCTTACTCCAGCAGCCATCTGAACGGCGCCGCGAGCGAAGTGATCGTCCACTCCGGGCACAGCGTTCACCGCAGTCCCGCCGCGATGCGGGAACTGCTTCGGATCCTGCGGAGGCATCTGCGGGAAGAATAGCAGGCGGCTGTCACTTTGGAATGACGGCGCACCTGAGAGGGATGCGCTGATCAAGCCGATGAATGCGGTTATGGACGCTGGACTCAGCCGGCGGGGGGTGTCCCGTGCCCCCGGATGAAGTGCAGGAAACGCCTGCAATTATCCATTTATGACCCGAGTGCCGGGTAAAAAAAGGAGAGGGGAGCCGGCTTGAAGCCGACTCCCCCGGTATGATTGCGCGAATCGGAAAGACCGGTCACTTCTTGTTGAAGACGATCGGAGCGAATTCGCGGAGGCAGCGGCGCCAGGTAAGCCACTCGTGGGCGGTTCCCTCGGAAACAAAGAACGTGGTCTTGATGCCGAATTCATTGAACGCATCCGCCACACGCTTTGCATTCTCGGGGCGCTCCTCGGAGCCGAGGCCGATGAAGATGTGGTTGATGTTCTTGGAGGGATCATCCTTCGCGGTCTTGAACGCGCCGTTGAAAGCCTGGTCGATCGCGCCGTTCACGGAAAGGCCGCTGAAGCTGCCGATCCAGGAGAACTTGTCGAGGTTGGACGTAACGGTGCTCCAGGTCTGCATGCCGCCGCGGGAAAGGCCTGCCATGGCACGGTTCTCGCGTCCGGGCAGAGTGCGGAAGTTGGCATCGATGAACGGAAGGAGCTCGTTGACGAAGATGTCGTTGACGTTGCCGCCGCGGCCGCCCTCGCCGGGCTTCTTGAAGTAGGAGTTGGTCTTCAGGTCGCCGCAGTCCATGACGATGATCATCGGAACGGCTTTTCCCGCTGCGATCAGGTTGTCCATGATATAGTTGGTGTGTCCCTGATTGGTCCAGCCGTTTTCATCTTCGCCCCAGCCGTGCAGGAGGAGGAGGACCGGATATCTCTTTTCGGGACTGGTTTCGTACTCTGCCGGCGTATAGACGTAGCAGACACGCGGAACACCGTTGATCTCGGACCAGTAGTCGCAGCGGCGGACCTGGCCGTGCTTGATGTTCTTGTCGAAGTGGTAATATGCCGCTTCCTTCTCGTCTTCCGGGATCTCGATGCCGGACTGCTCGAAGTTTCCGCCGAAATACGCTTCCGTACCCGGATCGAAGAACGTGTTGCCGTCGACGTTGTAGGAATAATAGTGGAAACCGACGACCAGCGGATCGGTCTTGACCGTCCAGCGTCCATCGGAGGCCTTTTCCATGTTGTAGACTTTGCCTTCCTGCGTGATCGTGACTTTCTGCGCGCCGGGGGCATTCACTTTGTAGATGGCCTCGCGCGTCTTCGGATTCACGGCGGGATACTGGGAATTGAAGATGGTCGTTTCGGACGGGACAAACCCTTCCGGAAGCGGTTCCACACGATTGCCGCCGCCGAAGCCGCCTGCTCCGAACGGGCTGCCGCCGTTGCGCTGGCCGCCCTGACGCTGGCCGCCCTGGCCGGCCTGGCCTTGCGGGCGCTGGCCTTGCGGGCGCTGGCCGCCCTGCCCCATGGCAGGACGCTGGCCGCCTTGTCCCGCTCCCGGTGCGGGAGCCTGTGCGAGCGCAGTCAGAGCGAACGCGAGTGCGAGGGAACAACCGAGGAAGTAACCGAGTTTCATGTTTTGAACTCCTTATTGTTGTTTTGAGCTTCTTTCCGAAGGTTACCTGACAATCGGAAGCCGGCTCGTTTTTGAAATCATCGACTAATATACATTCTCAAAAACAAACTTCAACCGTTTTTTTGAAGTTTGGAAAAGATTTTTCCGGGAATCGCGCAGCGAACTGAAAAAGGCACAAATTGAGCTTGATCCAGGCAATATGGCTTGTACCCGCGGCATTGCCGTCAACGATCGAACCATCCGTCGAAAGCGCCTTGACAGATAAGGAGATTTCATTTTTTTTCTTTTTGGCTTGACATGTTTTCAGCCGATGATATATTATAAAAGAAATGAACATCCGGCCTTGGGCTTCCGCCGGACAGCAGCGGATGCCCGCCCGGAACAAACTGTTAACCAGGAGCAGACAATGAAACATCAGATTTGCCGCGCCGTGCTTGCGGCAGCGGCTGTGACTGCCGGCGTGTTCCTGTCGGCATGCGGACAGTCACAGTCCGGCGCATCCGCGGACAACGTGTTCGACGAGGCCGAGGACGCCATTGCGACCGACGAAACCGCGGCCGACATCAAAACCGCACAGTTCGAGTACGAATTCGGGGAAGGAAAAACTTCCACAGTCCGTTTCAAGGCGCCGGACAATGTCCGCATCGACGTGCTGGGCGGCGAAGAATCCGCTGTGTTCTGCCTGAACGGCGAAACCGGCTGGATGTATGTGGGCGGGGAAGTAATCGATATGACGGAGGACGACATCAAGGAAGTGCATGGCGCCCTGCTTCAGACGATCCCCTTCAAGATCGATTTCCAGGAACTCTTCACCGATGCCAAGCTTCTGGAGGAAACCGAGGATGTCTGCGGCGAGGAATGCCAAGTGGTCCAGGCGGTTTTCCGCCAGGAGCCGAGCATCAAGGCGAAACTCTGGTTCGGAAAGTACACAGACTTGGTCCGCCAGTTCGAGATCACTAGAGAGGACGGCGTTTCCACGATGCAATATTTCGACTACGCCACGTTCGATGACGATGTCACGCTCCCGTCGGAGATGTTCCATTTCGCCCCGGATGGAGCGACAAAGCTGTCGCTGGTCTCTTTTGAAACGAACGTCGAGATCCCCGAGTACGTCTTCCGGAAGCCCGAACAGTTCAGCGACACGGAAGGAGACAAATGATGAACCATACCGCACATTTCGCTGTTCTGGCGGCTCTCCTGTTTGCCGGCACTGCCGTGTTAGCCGCGGATTCCGACAAAGTGGAAAAGCATGACGTCACGCTGAAAAGCGGAAAAGTCCTCAAGGACGCGTACATCCTCGACAGGAAGCCGAACGGGATCACGTTCGGATACAAGGACGGATGCTCTTTCGTCCGTTTCACCGACCTGCCGGAAAAAGTCCAGAAGTATTTCGACTATGATCCGAAAGAGGCCGCCAACTACGAAAAGAAAATAGAAGACCAGAAAAAGGCCAACCAAAAGGCGGCTGAAAAACAGCAGGCCAAGGAGAAAAAGCAAAAGGCCGAACAGGACAAGCGCAACAAGGAACGTCGGATCAGCCAGCAGGAGCAGACAGTCCGCAAGCTTGAGCTTCAGCTCGAGGAAGCCAAGAAAAGACTTCAAACCATGGAGAATACCGTCAGCCAGGACCGTAACGCACTCGTGTCCACCCTCAACGACAATCAGATCAGCGTCAGCAGTCCGTGGGGCTTCCGCGTCAGGAGCAACAACAACAGTGCTGTCAGAAACAAACTCATGAAAGAAGAAGATACTCTGGGCATGAAGCGCGACAACCAGGCACAGGACGTGATCGACCTGCAGCTGAAGCTCGAAGCCGCACAGAAAACGCTCGACAAAATGCGCGAGAGCAACACTTAAATCCGGAACGGATCTTCCGCAAAACGATCAAGCATGCCCGGCCAGACGGCCGGACATGCTTTTTTAATACCCCCGATTCGTCAAACCGGATCGGATGCTTCCGAAGCCTGAGGCTCAGATATGGTTTGCCACCTCGTAGGCATCCCAGATCGCCTGATGGATATTCCGGCATTCTCTGCAATCGCCGATGGCATAGAGTTCCGGGACATCCTGCATGGCGTGATACAGGGAGTCGTCACTGCGGAATCCCGCGGCAACGATCACCGCATCCGCCTTCAATTCGGAATCCTCGCCAGTTCCCTGGTCGTGCAGGATGACGCCGGTATCCGTCACCTGTTTCGCGATGGTATTGGCGCGGATCCCGCAGCCTTTGAAGCGGACCAGGGCTGCCAGCATATCCTTGTTGGCGGAGCAGAGCGGAGCGTTGAGCAGGAGGATGTCTTTCTTCGCTTCCACGATCGTGACGTTCTTGCCGAACGATTCACGAAGCCACAGGGCGAGTTCGCAGCCGACGGTGCCGCCGCCGAGCACTGCCAGGTTTTCTCCAAGTCCAGCCGCGTTGTTTTTCAGCACGGATTTCGCATCGTACACGGGGATACCCTTGCCCAGGTCGAACATACGGGGCGTGGCTCCGGTCGCGATGATGAGGACGTCGAACGCCATGCCGCGAAGCATTTCCTCCGTAACGGCGGCGCCGAGATGGATCTCGACCTGAAGCTCTTTCATGGTATGGACATACCACTGGATCAGGGCTCTGTCTTCCGCCTTGAAATCGGGCACGCCGGCGGGGACGCATGCGCCGCCGAGGATGTTTTCCTTCTCGAAGATCACAGGCTTGTGGCCGCGGATCGCGAGCACTCTTGCGGCTTCCATTCCGGCGACGCCGCCGCCGACGATGACCACTTTCTTAGGGCGCAGGATCGGATTGTATGCGAAAACGCGCTCCCTGGCGCACTGCGGATTCACGGCGCAATTGACCAGCGAGAAATTCTGGATCCTTCCCATGCAGCCTTCCTGGCAGCTGATGCAGGGGCGGATGTCCGCTTTCCTGCCGCTGCGCAGCTTGTTCACGTAATCGGCATCGGCAAGCAGGGGACGCCCGAGGGACACGATGTCGATCCAGCCGTCCTTCACCGCCTGCGAGGACAGATCGGGATTCGAGAGTTTGCCGGCACAGATCACCGGGACTTTCACCACTTCCTTCACCGCCCTGGCGTACTTCAGATAGAGTCCGTCTTTCTGATACATGGGCGGATGCGACCAGTACCAGCTGTCGTAGGACCCGACATCCACATCGAACGCATCGTATCCGTACTGTTCCAGCAGCTTTGCGGCTTCGAGCCCTTCGGCTTCGTCGCGCCCCTTTTCTTCGAACTCTTCGCCGGGGAGCGCGCCCTTGCGCCAGTCTTTGATGAAGCTCTTGGTGGACAGGCGCAGGACCACCGGGAAATCGGGACCGCAGGTCTTCGCGATCTCCTCACGGATCTCCCTTGCCAGACGAAGCCTGTTTTCCAGCGATCCGCCGTATTCGTCCGTGCGGTGGTTGAACATGGCGATGGCAAACTGGTCGATCAGGTAGCCTTCATGGACGGCGTGGATCATGATGCCGTCAAATCCGGCGCGTTTCCCGATCGCCGCCGCCTTGCCGAACATGGCGACGATATGATGGATCTCGTCCACCGTGATCGCGCGGCACGTTTTATCGAGCCAGCGGTGAGGGATTTCGGAGGGTGCGACGGGGTTGTCCGCGCCCTGGTCTTCCGGGATCGAAACGCGTCCGAAGCCGCCGGAAAGCTGGAGCAGGATCCTGGATCCGTACGCATGGATCCGTTCCGTCATTTCCTTGCCGGTGCGGATGAACTGATGCGGATTCCGGGTCGGAACAGGCACGCCGGGGCAGGAATGCTCCTCCACCGTGAATTCTGCGAACGTAACGCCGGTACAGATCAGGCCGGTGCCGCCTTTCGCCCGTTCCACATAGTAATCGATGCCCCGCTGGTTGAACGCCCCGTCGGCATCGCCCAGTCCCAGAGGCCCCACGGGAGCCATCATGAAACGGTTTTTCAGTTCGAGTTTGCCGATCTTGACCGGCTGGAATAGAATGTTGTAATCCATAAAGACCTTGCCGAAGATATGATTAAATGTTGATAAAAGCGGTTCGGGAAAGTGCCAATTCTCCCGCGCACGGTCATGCAGGGCGTTCTGCGCAGTCGAATGAGACTCTTCTCTACCATTACATTAGACTGTTTTTGATTTTTTTCAAGGCATCTATAACGAAAATAAACACTTTTTTTGGCTTTTCATAAGGGGCTCCTCGAAAGGCAAGCAGCGGGGGGACTCCTTTCAAATCAGATGCGCTTATTGCCGATATGTCACGCGCATGTGCTGTTTATGTCCGGAGGATGCTGAAAAAAACCGGTCCGGGCGAAGAGGGCGAACGGGTTCTATTCTTTTTCTTTTTCTTGAATTCCCTGCTTTTTCTGCTATATTATGCATAATCCTTACGAAAGAGTCGTCGCCGGTCCTATCGTCGAACCCGGATACGCTGCAATCGGAAAAAACGAAAGAAAACGTATGGAAAGACTTGATTCTTATGGCTGGTTCTTCCTGCTGGCCGCGATGGCGGGAGACCTTCTGGCATCGCTGTTCCTGCCGCTGTTTTACAGGGAATACAGCAGCCTTAAGATGTCTGTCAGCGCTCTCGGAAATCCAGCCAGCCCCGTGAGGGTCCCGTTCGATATCTGGATGCTTGTTGAAGGCATCATGTTTCTTCTGGCGCTGCCCGCGGTCCACCATTATTTCCATCCCATGTCGGGATGGATCGCCAACTTGCTGATCGCGTTCATCGCGGTCTTCGCGGTCGGGGCGTGCATCTTCACCTGCTTTTTTCCCGTAAATGAGTCCAGGGATCTCGTCACGGTCGCGTCGAAGATCCACGGGGCGGGTTCGGTGACGGGGTTTATGCTGTTTCTCTTTGTGCCGCTTCTGGTGGCGCTGCTGTATTTCAAGGATCGCAACATGACAATGGGAGTCGTGGGCATCGTCTGTTTTGTTATGGCGCTCGTTTTCTTCTCGTTGTTCGTCATGTCCGACAAGCCGGCGTTCAAGGACACGACCGTTGACCATGAGGGCTTGTGGCAGAGGCTGAACCTGCTGTTTATGTACATCCCTCTGGCAGTGACCTGCCTGTGCAAAATGGCTAATCCATAATTTATAGGACAATTCCACGGAAATAATCTGCTTTTTTTCGGCGCCGGGCATTTTCCGACTTGAAAAAATGTTTTCCATGCTTTATATTATGGGATTCATGCCGGAACAAACTGATATGCAGGACCTGTTCTTCTCCGTCCTGCTCTTCGCACCACATGTCCTGACATTGAGCAAAAGAGCCTGAAAAATGATAGAAAATCGTCATAAGATATTTTCCAGATTCCGGTTCCATCGGTCCGTCATGCTTCTCTGCATGACGGCGCTTCTGCTTTTGTCCGGGGCATTGTCCGGCGCGGAAAAAAGCGAACGGAAAGCCGTGCGGGTTCCGGTCTTTCCTTTTGAACGGATGATGGTTCTGGACGAGGATAAGAATCCGATATCCGGTTATGCGTATGAGTATATTCAGACGATTGCGGCATACGCGGGATGGGACATCGAATACGATCCATGCGACAGTTTTTCCGAGGCTTTGAATAAACTGTTCGCGGGAGAAGTCGATCTTTTCTACGAGATCAGCCACACCGAGGAACGCGCGAAGATCATTCTGTTCCCGGACGAACCGATGGGACATGAGTTTTACTATCTTTATGCATTGAAAGGAAACGATTCCATCTCTGCCGATGATTATGTATCCATGAACGGAAAGACCGTCGGCGTCACGAGAGGGACGATGCAGATCGAGCTCTTGAAACAATGGTGCCAAAAAAAGAAGGTCGAGTTCAAGATCATCGAATATGAATTCGAATCGCAAAAAGAGTCCGATCTCTGTGCGGGAATAATCGATCTCGACCTGGAAGTCAGCATCATGGCGAAACGCGATTTCGCGGCAGTGGAAAGAATCGGCTCCTCGGCCTACTATCTCGCCGTAAACAAGGCAAGACCCGATTTGATCGACGACATCAATTCCGCAATGGAAAAGGTGCTGAACAATGACCTTTACTATTTCTCCCGGCTTCAGGAGAGATATTTTTCGGATTCGACAATCAGTCACATCCTGACGACCGAGGAAAAGAACTGGATCGCAGACCACAAGGTGCTGCGAGTTGGTTTTTTCGACAACTATCTTCCTTTTTCCACGCTGGACAAAAGCGGCAACCCGGCCGGCGCGGGAATCGAAGCGATCAAGGAAATCATCAAAAAACTGAATTTGGAAAACGAACTGCAAGTCGAGTTCATTTGTTATTTCAATCAGGAGGACGGCTACAAGGCGGTCGAATCCGAAGAGATCGATTTGATGCTCCCAGCCTATATCAGCAATTCGGTCAAACACGATTATCACATCATCGGCGGCAAGATCATTTCGACGCTGGTGAGCGATCTGGCGTATGTGGATGATTTCGGGGACGGCACGGACAAACGCATCGGCGTCAACAGGAACAATCTGATGCAGTTTTACTACAGCCGGGACAGCTATCCGCACGCGGAGATCGTGTTCTACGACGATATTCGCGGGTGCCTCGACGGCCTGCTGAAAGGGACGTCGGACGGGACTTTCCTGAACGGACTCAGGACCGAAGCTCTGTTGAGGCCGAAGAAATACCGTTCCCTCAAGACGGAACGAGCCAGGAACGGTTTTGAATTCCACATGGCATTCGCCGCAGACAACATCGGGCTCATGCTGCTGATGGACCGCGGGTTGTCGATGCTCGATGCCGATTATATGAACCGTGCATCGTATTCCTATGCGGGGCGCATCGTCGCATTTTCCCTGATGGATTTTCTCCGGGAACACATCCTGCCGGTGATCATCTCGGTGGCGATCCTGGCGGCGCTGCTCATGGCGCTGATCGGGTACAGGATCAATCTTTGGAAACTGGCCGGGATCAACCGGGAACTGAAAGAAAACGCCGAGGAACTGAGGAAAAACGCCGAAACCATCGAGAAACAGCGGCTGCAGGAAGTCGAACTGCGGAAACAGCTCGAAGACGCATTGCATATGGCGCAGGCGGCGAGCCGCGCAAAAACGACGTTCCTGAGCAATATGTCCCATGATATCCGCACCCCGATGAACGCGATCATCGGGTTCACCGGACTGGCGGCCAGCCACATCGACGACACGGAACGCGTTCAGGAGTACCTGAAGACCATCGAGCGATCCTCGGAACACCTCCTCTCGCTGATCAACGATGTGCTGGACATGAGTCGTGTCGAATCCGGTAAGATGGCCCTGCATGAAAAAGCGGAGTCTCTGGCGGATATTCTTCATTCGCTCCGTGAGATTGTTCATGCGGACATCCAGGCAAAACAGCACAATTTCTATATCGATACGATGGACGTGCGGAACGAACTCGTGTACTGCGATAAACTGCGTCTCAATCAGGTGCTGCTGAACCTGGTCTCCAACGCCATCAAATACACGCCTCCGGGCGGAACGATTTCGTTGCGGCTCGTGCAAAAAGACGTGATAAAAGATGGGATGGCTTCTTTCGAATTCCGGTGCAAGGACAACGGCATCGGCATGAGCGAAGAGTTCGCCAAAACGATCTTCGATCCGTTTACGCGGGAAGAGAACACCACTGTTTCGGGGATTCAGGGGACCGGCCTCGGCATGGCGATCACCAAGAAAATCGTGGAAATGATGGGCGGCAAGATAACGGTCAACTCCAGGAAAGGCGAGGGGACTGAATTCGTTGTCTCGGTTGATTTCAAAATCGCCGACAAGAAAGCATCCGATCCCACGATCCCCGAACTGAAAGGCCTGCGCAGCCTGGTCGTGGACGACGACATCAACGCGTGCCAGAGCATCGCTGACATGCTCCGGGAAGTCGGGATGCGCAGCGAATGGTGCGTTTCGGGCAAGGAAGCCGTTATCCGTACGGAAGAATCTCTCCGTCACGGCGATCGGTTCAAAGTCTGTATCATTGACTTGCTGATGCCGGATATGAACGGGATCGAGACTGTCCGCCGCATCCGCAAGATCATTGAAAAAGACGTATTCATCCTCATTATGACCGCAAGCGACTGGGCTGATATCGAAAAGGAAGCACGGGAGGCGGGCGCTAACGGATTCATCTCGAAGCCGCTCTTCCCGTCCGATTTGCATCGGGAACTCCAACGGTGCTGCGGGAAAGCGGATCCCGAACAAACGGAAAAGGAAGAACAGTTCGTTTCGTTGAAGGGCAAAAAAGTCCTGATGGTCGACGACAACGAACTTAACCTCAAGATCGGGGCGCTGCAGCTGAAGCAGCAGGGCATGACCGTCGATACCGCCCTGAACGGGCGGCTTGCTGTCGACATGATCCGGGCAAACGGGATCGACGCCTACGATTTCGTGCTGATGGACGTCATGATGCCTGTGATGAACGGATATGAGGCTACATCCATCATCAGGAAACTCCCGGGCGGAGACAAACTGAAGATACTCGCGTTCTCCGCCAACGCGTTCGAAGAAGACAGGGAAAAGTCTTTGCAGGCAGGTATGGATGGACATATCGCCAAGCCGCTGAAAGTCAAAGATCTGCTGGCTGAGCTGAAACGATTCGGCGTGTGACGGACGGGACGCGCGCCGCGCATCCGGCGGTCGTTTCCCCACGATCCCCCCGGATCGTTTTGAACCGCCGCACGTCAAATTTGAGGAGAAAAATCATATGATCGATTACGGTTTGAAGGATCGTGTGGCTTTGATTACGGGGGCGAACAACCCGCAGGGGATCGGGGCGGCGACGGCATGCGCGTTTGCCCGCGAAGGGGCGAAAGTGGCCCTGGTTTATAAGAAAATACCGCGACAGTTCGACCCGGACAGGACCGACAGAAACGGAGCTGACAGGTATTTCGAGGCGAACGCGGGCAGTGCGGATGCCGTAGAAAGGAAACTCGCGGAAATGAACGCGGATTGCCTGATCCTGGAAAGCGATATTTCCGACGAGGATGCCGTGAAGGAAATTTTATTCGTCGGTTCTGGCGCGGTACGGACACGTCGATATCCTGGTCAACAATGCGGCGGACGGCGACATGGGCGGCCTTGACACGATCGAGAAACTGACCAGAAGCGTGATTGACGACACCTTCGCTGTCAATGTCCGGGGAAGCCTTCTCATGATCAGGGAAATGATCCGTCACCGCGGCGATTACGGCAGGATCATCAACCTCTCCACCGATGCATCGCAGGTTTTCGCCGGGCAGATTACCTACGGGGCGAGCAAGGCGACGCTGGAAGCGCTTACCCGCAGCATAGCCCTTGAGGTGGCGAAATACGGGATCACGGTGAACTGCGTCGCGCCCGGCCCGACGCAAACCGGATGGATCGACGCCGATTTGGAAAAGGCGGTCATCCCGTTGATCCCGATGGGGAAACTGATTCAACCGGAAGACATCGCCGAAACGATCCTGTTTCTGGCAGGCGGACAGGCGGGAATGATCACGGGACAGGTAATCAAAGTCTCCGGCGGACACGCTCTCTGACTGCATCCTGCACGTCGAGTCTGTTGTGCCGCTTCCCTCCCTGCCCGACAGACTGACCATGGCGCCGGTGATCGGCACGAACAGATAGCGGATGAAAAGAACCGCCCCCGGTTTTGAAGCCGGAGGCGGTTTTCCATTATGCTTTGTCAGCTCTGAGCGAGATCAGTTGCTCGTGAGCTTCTGCTGAAGTTCGCGCATTTTCGCGCGGTAAGCAGCGGGATCGCTCTGACGGAGCTCCTGAGCAGCCTTGTATTCATCCGGGAACTTTTCCTGGATCTGGCTGACGGTGCTGACAGTGGCGCCGCCACCGCCCTGGCCGCCGCCAAAGCCGCCCATGCCGCCGCCGAAGCCGCCCATGCCGCCGCCGAAGCCGCCCTGGCCACCCTGGCCGCCCTGGCCCTGACGACGACGCTGGCCGCCCTGGCCGCCCTGGCCGCCCTGGCCGGCAGGACGCTGACCGCCCTGACCCATGCCCTGGCCGGCAGGACGCTGACCGCCCTGACCCATGCCCTGGCCGGCAGGACGCTGACCGCCCTGGCCGCCGGCAGGAGCCGCGCCAGCAGGAGCGCCGCCGCCAAAGCCGCCGAAGCCACCCATGCCACCGGCAGGAGCACCACCAGCAGCGGGAGCGCCGCCGCCAAAGCCGCCGAAGCCGCCCATGCCACCGGCAGGAGCACCACCAGCAGCGGGAGCACCGCCGCCGAAGCCGCCGAAGCCGCCCATGCCACCGGCAGGAGCACCACCAGCAGCGGGAGCGCCGCCGCCGAAGCCGCCGAAGCCGCCCATGCCACCGGCAGGAGCACCACCAGCAGCGGGAGCGCCGCCGCCGAAGCCGCCGAAGCCGCCCATGCCGCCGCCGAAGCCACCGAATCCACCCATGCCACCGGCAGGAGCGCCACCGGCAGGAGCCGCACCGGCCGCGGGAGCCGCGCCGGCCGCGGGAGCACTGGCTGCACGCTGAGCGTCACGCTTCTGTGCAAACAGCCAGGTCCAGGTGTTCTTGTCCGCGTAGGCGTTGTCCCAGGAATTGTGGCCGACGCCGGGGTATTCCGTATACGTGACATTGCCGCCGGCGTTCTTCAGCATATCGTAGAACGCGCGGGTACGGGCGGGCTGGACTGTGGTGTCCGCGGCGCCCTGATGGAGCTGAGTCGGGATTTTGACCATCTTGTTGGCCTGTTCCTGCGAACCGCCGCAGCAGATCGCAACGGCAGCCGCATAGAGGTCGGGCCTGCGGGCGCACATTTCGAGCGTGCCGATGCCGCCCATGGAGAAACCGGTGATGTACACGCGGTCCGGATCTGCGTCATAATCCTTGATCTTCTGCGCGATGAGCTGCGGGAGGATGTCGATCGCTGCGGAGCCGTCTTCGGGAAGACGTCCCATGCCGCCCCAAGACTGGCTGCTCGGGCACTGCGGCGCGAGCACGATGACCTTGCGGGTCGGATCGGACTTGATCGCGGAGATGATGGCGGGGAGGCCCAGACGGACCTGGCTGGCGTTGTCGGTATCGTTGCCGCGTTCGCCGCCGCCGTGGAGGAAGAGCAGGATGGCGGGCTTGCCGGAGGCGTTCATGTTGTACGTGCCTTCGCAATACCACACCTTGTGGCCCGCATCGGTCTTGTATTCAAGCTGCTTCAGGTCGTTGTCCTTGATGATCTGGAGATCGCGGGCGCGCTGGCCGTTGTTCTGGCCGCCCTGGGCTCCCTGACGCTGCGGACGCTGGCCCTGGCCCATGCCCTGGCCGCCCTGGCCTGCGGGACGATTGCCGCCCTGGCCCATGCCCTGGCCGCCCTGGCCGGCAGGACGCTGACCGCCCTGGCCCATGCCCTGGCCGCCCTGACCGGCGGGACGCTGCCCCTGGCCCATGCCCTGGCCGCCCTGACCGGCGGGACGCTGGCCCTGGCCCATGCCCTGGCCGCCCTGACCTGCGGGACGATTGCCGCCCTGGCCACCGCCAAAGCCGCCCATGCCGCCGCCGAAGCCGCCCATGCCGCCGCCGAAACCGCCCATGCCGCCGCCGAAACCGCCCATGCCGCCGGCAGGACGATTGTCACCAGCGCCGGGAGCGCCGGCAGGAAGGTTTCCGGGAGCTGCACCGGCCGCGGGAACGCCACCGGCAGCCGCGCCGTTCGCGCCGCCAGCAGGACGATTGCCGCCCATGCCACCGCCGAAGCCGCCCATACCGCCGCCGAAGCCGCCCATGCCACCGGCAGGAGCCGCACCGGCACCAGCGGGAGCACCGCCGGCAGGAGCCGCACCGGCACCAGCAGGAGCACCGCCGCCGAAGCCGCCGAAGCCGCCCATCATACCGCCGCCAAAGCCGCCCATGCCACCGGCAGGAGCCGCACCGGCACCAGCGGGAGCACCGCCGGCAGGAGCCGCACCACCGGCGGGAGCGCCGCCGCCGAAACCGCCGAAGCCGCCCATACCGCCGCCAAAGCCGCCCATGCCACCGGCAGGAGCCGCGCCACCGGCAGGAGCGCCACCGGCGGGAGCCGCACCGGCGCCGCCAGCGGGAGCGCCGCCGCCGAAGCCGCCGAAGCCGCCCATCATACCGCCGCCAAAGCCGCCCATACCGCCGGCAGGAGCGCCGCCGCCGAAGCCGCCGAAGCCGCCCATTGCGGGCGCGCCGCCAGCGGGAGCGCCGCCAGCGGGAGCGCCGCCGGCAGGAGCCTGTGCGGAGAGCACAGTGGCAAGGAGCAGAGATCCGGCGATGACGGAACCGGAAGCCAGTTTCTTGTTAATTGATTGTTTCATGTTTTTCTCCTTGATAAATTGGTTCTTGGGAGGTTGAAAATGTGGGTGTCTGAGGAATTGCAAGAAAACATACTTCCCGAACAGGGAAAAATCAATCTCAAAAATTTTAAAAAAGATGCGATTTCATTTTTTTTCCGGGATCACGGGTTATTCGCACGTTAAGTAACGTTCTTCCTGCCCCAGCCGAAACCCTGCTTGACACGGGCAAAAACCGATGTATCTGTGCAATCATTTCCCCTGAATGTCAGCGGGTTCCTGATCGCTCGGGATTTGCGGCGAGGACGAGTCCGGGGAGCCTCATGGAACGCGATGCTCCGCCGGAAAGAAAAGCCCTCGGGCCTCAAGAAAGACCCGGGGGCTGTGGTACTGCTTCACTTTTTCTTTACCATGCTCTTGAATGCTTCGCCGAAGATCAGGTAACTGCAATTGCCCGCGATCGTGCCTTCGTTCTGGCCCCACAGGAACGGCCAGTCGTCGAAATTCTCGAAGTGATCGGGCCTGCGGAACAGAAGTCCGGGCGCCACGTTGCCCGGAATGAACGAGAAATCGGCGCGGTTGTTGCCGTAGAACACTTCCTTGGGACGGGCTGCGCCGACGGCGGCCACCAGCGAGTAGTTGTGATACGGATGGCAGCCGAACATGAACGCCGCGGCCTTGTAGGCGTAGCTCTTGTCGATGATGTCCGGGAAATAGAGGTTGGCGAGGCACGCCGTAGCGCCGAAGCTGACCACGGAGCCGCTGCCCGCCCAGTTGCCCTCGCCGATCGGCACGCCGTACGGATTGAGCGTGTCGAAGCGGTCCATGTACGCCTTGTACTGCGTCACGTAGGGGGCAAGCCTCTGCCTGTACGCGTCATCCATGTATGGAACGGCATCGAGCGCGGTCCTGATGCTGCCGTTCACATTGCGGCCCAGGTCCTGCCAAATCTGCTGCTCGAACCGCTCCAGATAGGATTTGTCGCCCGTGGTGCGGTACAGCTGCAGGTTGAGCCCCATATTGCCGCCCATGCCGGCACGTCGGTTGTTCGAATTGCCGGATTCGCCCGAGAGGCGTTTTGCCTGCGCCATGCAGCGCTCCGCCACAGCGTCGTTGTAGCCTTTCAGCACACGGGCTGCCGCGGCGAACATGGAGGCGGCATTGTAGTCGGGGCCGTTGCTGCTTCCGGTGAACGCCCACATGTCGTCGGGGTTGCCGCTGCGCTTGCCGTCCTCGGAGATCTCGAAGCGTTTCAGGGTGGGATCGTACTGCAGGCCGTCGGTGATCGTGGAGGCGTCGCCGAGGTGGTGGTAGTTGTCCAGGACCGAGTTGGAGAGCGTCCTGGACAGGTGCCCGAGCTGCTCGGCCTGCGCGAGCAGGTTCAGCACGCCGTGCTCGATGTATTGCAGCAGGTCGGGCTTGCCGTCCGGACGGTGCAGGTCCACATAGCGCTGCTCCTCGCTTACGAACGTTTCGTCGCGTTCGTTGTGGAAGAGCTCCCAAGCCTCCACCAGGCTGCGGACCACGCCGACGTTCGCGCCGGTCTCGATGTCGAAGTCGCCGGCATCGAAATATCCGCCCACATTCAGCCCCGGAATGGGCTCATAGGGCTTGTAGTGCGTGCCGTCGGGCTTCACCGCGGTGTCCTGCCCCTGGAAGTGGCCGTCGAAGTGGTCGCTCGGCGGAGCCTGCAGGTACCCCTCCTTGAACGGCTCGCCGTGCCAGATGCGGTACGCCTCGTTGACCGTCATGTGGTTCATGTGAACGGGGATCCACACGTCACTGGTGGCGTCCGTCATCCAGTTGTACACCGAGTCGTCGATGATGAAGTTGCCGGTCTTGTGGTCGCCGTACTTGATGTAGTAGATGCCGGGCGCTTTCACCTGGCTGAAGTCGAATTTCAGATAGTTGTACTTGTAATATGCGCCCCACTCGGCGGTCTTGCCGCGGTAGATCAGCTTCTCGCCGCCGTCTTCGGTGATCCTGTAGAGTTCCGCCCGCTCCAGCGGCTTGTCATTCTTGTCAAGCTCGATCACTGCCACCTTGGGCTGGTCGGGGACGTATCCCACCTGGGAGAACCCGATGTTCGGCTCGCGGATCCAGCCCGGGACGGCGTGAGGCTCCACGATCCAGGTCATCACCTTGCCGGTCTTCCCGGCGGGCAGCACGCTGCGCAGGACGTACCAGCCGTTCTGCGCGAGAATGCGGCCGTCGTACAGCTCCAGCTCGGAGTCTTCCGAAGAAATCTTGATCATGCGTTCGGGCGCATCGGGGGCGATGATGATGGAGTGCCCTTTCTCGAGGGGCAGCGGATCCACGAATTCGCCGGTGCCACGGTCGTCATAAGTGCGGAATCCCTTGTACTGCCTGGGCTTCTCCGAGTTCGGCAGCGCCTCGGTCTGGCTGACAGCGTAACGCGGGAACCGGTTGAAACGGCCGTCCATCATGTAGGTCTTGCCCCAGTACTGGGACGGCAGGAACTCCAGGTTGAAGCCTGCCTTGCCTTCCAGGAACTCGGGGACCGGCCTGTCCAGCCATATGGCGATCTCCACGGTGCTGCCTTTCCCTGTGACCACGACGCGCGATTCGAAATTGTAATCGTTGTAGCGCATCCCGACCTCAATGGCATTGCTCTCCGGATACACCCGGCGCAAGGGGGACTGGGGCACGAGGTCCCACTGCTCGGGAGTCTTGGAGAGTCGCACGGCGCCGCCCTGAACGGTTCTCACGCCGTGGTGGATGATCTCGATGCCGGAGTTTTTCTCGTCGTTGAATCCGCCCGTGAACGCATTGCTGAACACCAGGACATTCACGCCCTGCCGCTCAAAATACCCCAACTCGTTCAGGAGCAGGTCCGAGGGATTCTGGCGCGGCAGGAGCTGCTGGATCGGGCCCTGCCGGTTCTGCTGGGCTTGCCCCTGGCGCGGTTGTGCCTGGCCCTGCCTGGGTTGACGCCGGGTTTGCCCCTGACTTGCCTGTTGTTGGTTTTGAGTCTGCCGGGGCTGCTGGGTCTGTGCCCGGGCAAAGACGGCGGGCAGCGCTAGCAGCGCGGCCACAATGAGGGAGGAACAGGAGCGGAAGTTCATGCTGATGATCCTTATTCGGCGGAGGGGGTCCGTCGTTGTTTTGAGGTTGTTGGAAAAGGGTTTATCCACATTTCAGCATAATATATACATCGTCGACATAAATTGCAAATGGAAAACAAAGAAAAGTATCCCGGAATATGAATACAGGTAGAGAAAAAAGAAAAATGGCGGTTTTCTTGACAAAACCGGAAACGGCTACTATATTATCGCGGTATCAATAATTCAACGGACAAAAACATTCATCGGAAAGGAGCTCCCATTGGACCACAGGATCACCACCGCGCACCGGGCGAAACTTTTCATCGCGCTCTTCAGTCTGCTGACGTTGCTTCTGCTCGGTTTTCTGGTTTTTAACACGATCCGCCTGAACCGCATCACGGTGGAAACGGGGATGACGGACGAATATCTCCTGCAATGCAACCAGGCAGGCGATTTGCTTCAGGCCGGTTCGGATATCCTGACAAACGCCGTGCGGAATTATGTCGTTTCCGGCAATAAGGCTTACCGCAACGAGTATTTCAGGGAAGCCTATGTGGACAAGCACCGCGAGGCAGGCATCGAAGCGGTCGCCCATCTCCCGAACGGAGAGAAGCTTGAAAAGATCCTGGTGAACGGCATGAAGCATTCGGTCAACCTGATGCAGCTGGAATTTCATGCCATGAGGCTTGTCACTTCCGACCAGGAGCTTGCCGACCCGGCGTGCCCGGTGGAAGTGCAGGATTTCCCCCTGACCGAAGCGGAACTGGCGGCATCGCCGGAGGCCCGGCGGGAAATGGCGATCGGGATCGTCTTCGGGAAAGACTATTCTCTCTACAAGGACCAGATCTATAACGCGATCGACAGAAACCTCGGAAATTCGATCCAGTACTATTCGTCACAGCGAAAAGATGTCCTCGACCGGTATCACCGTTACTATTCCTATCACATGATCGCGCTGACCGCGTTTGCACCGCTTCTTGTGCTGTTTACCCTGTTCCTGCTCCGTCTGCGCGGACGGGCAAACAAATTCCTTCGCACCGTCCTGGACAACATCCCGATTATTTTCTTCATCAAGGATGCGAAAACGGAGCGCTATGTAGACTGCAATCTGGCTTTTTCCAGTTTCGCGGGCAAGGATTCGGTCGCCGATACAGTCGGGTATTCCGACGCCGAACTGTTCGATGAAGGCACGGCAACGGATTTCGTGGCGAAAGACCGCAAGGCGCTTTCCGGCAATGAACCGAACTCGTTCCTGGAAAATGCCCTGGACGCGCATGGGAAACCGGTCAGTTTTCTGACGACGAAACTCAAGATCACGGATTTGGACGGCAACACCTGCCTCTTCGGCATGTCGCAGGACGTGACGGAGGCGATGGAAACCCATCGCAACAGCGAGGCGATCGGGGAAGCCCTCCTTGCGCTTCAGTCCTACGATGCTGTGTCCCACCCCCAGAAAGTGATCGAGATCATCCGGCGGCGCCTCGGCGCGGATTTCGTCCATCTGATCCGTTGCGACGAGGCTCTGGACCAGGCGATCGTCGAGCAGGACTGCCACGCCCACCGCATCCACGAGGCACCCTGCGAACGCCTTGTCGCCGACCTGGACGATTTCCGCTACTACACCAAGATCATCGAGCCGCTGGAGCCTTTCGTCATAGATGAAAAAGCGCCGCAGGCGCTTCTCCATACCTATGGCGTTTTCGATCCGGAGAACAGGACATGGAAACCGTCTGTGTCTTATTCCATGCCCGTCATAAGAGCCGGCAAGGTCTTCGGCTCTCTTGTGATCGGCTATGCGCGGAAACGGACCCTCTCCGCAATCGAAAAAGAGTTCATTGAGATGAGCGTGAAAGTCCTGGAAAACGCACTGGAACGCAAGCGCAGCAACGACGAACTGCACGCCGCCCTGGACAAGGAGATCGAAGCCGAACGGGCGAAAAGCTATTTCTTCTCCTCGGTCAGCCACGACATCCGCACGCCGCTTAACGCCATCATCGGCTACACTGAGCTGCTGATCGGCGGCATCGACGACCAGCAGGAGCGCGCCAAGGCGCTGTCCGCCATTTCCACCAGCGGACACACGCTGCTTCAGCTCATCAACGACGTGCTGGACCTCTCCAAGCTCGAATCGGGCAAGATGGACATCAAGCCGGAGCTTACCGACGTCCGCGAGATCATTTCCTCCGTGCTTCATTCCTTCGACGTGACCACCATGAACAGCGACGTCAAGCTGAAAGAGGAATATGGACCTTTGCCGCTGCTTGAGATCGACCCTCAGCGCATCCGCCAGATCCTTTTCAACCTCATCGGCAATGCCGTCAAGTTCACGGAACACGGCGAGATCCGCGTCAAAGCCTCGTTCAAGAACAACATCAGCAACCAGAACGGCGTTTTCACGCTCTCCGTGTCGGATACCGGATGCGGCATCGCGGAAGAAGAGAAGGAAAAACTCATGACCCCGTATGTGCAGGCGGGGACCAAAGCGAAGACCAAGGGGACCGGCCTCGGGCTCGCTATCTGCAAACAGCTTGCCACACGGATGGGCGGCAACCTGTCGTTTGAATCCGAACTCGGGAAAGGGTCCACGTTCACGCTTGAACTCCGCGAGGTGAAGAGAGTGGAGCATTCGCCGGATGCCGACAAGAAAGCCGCCGCCGGACAGGAATCCCTCCGCGAAGAAGAGCTGCACAATGTGAAGAACATGCGCGGCGAGCAGAACGATTTGCAGAAGTTCCGCATGCTGATCGTCGACGACGTTCCGTTGAACCTGGCCGTCCTGAAAGCGCTTCTCACAAGGATCGGCCTCCGCGACATCGCGACCGCCGTCGACGGGCAGGACGCCTGGGAAAAGATCAGGACTGCGGAAAAGCCGTTCGACCTGGTCCTGACCGACATGTGGATGCCGAAGATGGACGGCAAGGACCTGGTCGCAGAGATCAGGGCGGATGGCAGGTTCAACGAACTTCCCGTCTATGCCGTCACTGCCGATATCGAGGAACAGAAGACATTCATCGAGCACGGGTTCACGGGACTTCTTCTGAAACCCGTCACCATTGACAAGCTCTCGAGGCTCTTCAACTGATCATTCCGCCGGAGAACGGACGAGTCCGTCACGTCCGCCATGGGATGGCGTGCGGGTTATGACGGGAATGTTTTTGAGCGGAAGAAGCTCAGGATCGGTGCGAGTGTGCACTTGGGGTTGCGCAAGCCGGGATGCGTACACGCCACGATGGTCCGTTCGCACGGCATGCCGTCAGGCAGGAGCGTGCTGTCCAATGTTACCTTGCCGTCGTATTTGCCCGCGACAATGCCGACAGGCGGCAGAAACGGTGGCGGCGGGATGTTCCGGACGTAGGAATCCGGAGAGGGGGTCATGTCCGCCAGCGAGGCGTTGATGCCGCGGGCTGCCTTGCCCTCTCCCAAATACGCGAGGACGGATCCCCGGTTCGGCGGGCCGAGCATGACAATGGCTTCGATGCTGCGGCATTCAGGCTCGTCCATTTGCGCCAGCGCCGCCCTGAGCAGGATGCCGCCCATGCTGTGCGTGACGAAATAGATCTCCGCGAGCTTCTCCGTGCTCAGGACGTGACGGTACAGCGAGAGAAAGATGCCGGAGTGTTCCCCGATGTTCCGTTTCGAGGTGGGATAGTCGTAATTGTAGACGGTGAAGCCCTCGTCCGCCAGGGCGGATGCCAGGCGCCCCATTGCGACAGCCCGCACGCCCCAGCCGTGAATGAGGAAGACCGCCTTCGGCTCCTGCTTGCATGATGCCGCAGCCGGTTTGAGCTTGTGGAATCGGTATCCGTGCTCAAAATAGTTGGTCAGGACATGCGGCATGATGGAGCAGTTTCTGTTCAGTCACTCAAAAAAACGGTCGGCGGTGATATGGTACCGTTCCAGGATCCTCGGAGTCGCCTCACGGAGCTTGCCGATGTTCAGCGTGACGGGGATGTCGTCCTCGAACTCGAAAGTGATGTATTCGTCCTTGCAGGATTCCACCAGCTCGACCGCCTCGCGGAGGTTGTGCACCTTTTTCCCGTTGATGGAGACGAGCACCATTGAATCGAAGTTCTGGTATCCGACGTTGACCTCATCGCCCAGCACCTGAGTGAGCACGACCACGTTGTCGTCGATGGAATCTTTGACACCTTTCAGCTTTTCGATCATCGCAATGGGGGGAGTATTGCTGCCGAAGGTCAGAAGATAGCTCGACGTCAGCCTCGTGAAGACCAGCCCCCCGATGATGAAGTATTCCGGCCGCCGGTCATACAGGTACGGCTCGACCTGTTCATTCATCTTTTGAACGGGCATATCGAATGTCCGCACTTTGCCGTCGCGAAGCAGTTCCACCTTGACTTTTTCGCCGATCTGCTTGGCGGAGATCACCGTGCTGAAGTACCTCGGCTGGCCGTCCGCGAGGCGGATGTTGCCGTTGTTCGCCACTTTTTTCCCGTCGATGGACAGGATCACGTCCCCGGCCTTGAGCCCGTCGTCCCCGTTTTCGTTGAAAACCTTGCGGACGAGGATTCCGGTCTGGTCGGGCTTCATCTTCAGATACGCGCGGGTATCCGGGTTGTCCAGCGGCAGATACAGGAATCCGAGGCTGCCGAAGCCGTCCACCTTGCCGTCCTTGATGTCGTCGAAGAAATGGCTGATGATCTCATACGGGATCATGTATCCGAGGCTTTCGCCCCGTCTGCTGCCCTGGAATGCGATCCCCACGACTTTTCCCCTGTAAAAAACTGGGCCGCCGCTGTTACCGGGATTGATGGACGCATCAATCTGCGCCGTGAGCAGGTTTTTGTCCGAGTGCGCATAACTGCGGACCTCGATCCGGGAGATGATGCCCTGCGTGAGCGAAAGGCCGTCGCCGCCAATCGGGAAGCCCGCGGCGATCACCATCGACTGCGGAGGCGGGGTCTCGGCGAACTCCATCGGCGTAATGTCGGAGAAAAACGCGGGGTCGTCAACGGTCAGAAGCGCGAGGTCGCATTCATGGTCGACGAACTTGACTTTCGCCACGAACAGCGTGTCCTCGTTCTGCTTGCGGACCGTAAGCAGCGTGCTGTCCGCCACATTGTGCGCGTTGGTGAGGATCTGGTTTCCCTGGATCACGACACCGGAACCGGAACTGGACTGCGGTGTCCTGTTCTGCCACGGCAGCAGATAATTCGGGACTGTGGAGACTGTCTCGATGCGCACAACGGCGTTCAGGGGGTCGTTTTGCGGTTCTTCGAGATCCTGTGCAGCAGCCGCAAGGCCGCAGCATGCGGCCACGACTGCGATCATGAGCTTTTTCATGAGGGTGCCTTTTGTTGTATGTTGATTCATAAAGAAGATTGTTTTTAGACAGAGCAATGATGTTCATGGAATATTGAAGACTTTATCCTTAGACACCGTCCGCATAACATTTGTTCAATATTGATCCGGGCGGGGGGCAGACTTTCCGCAAAAAAAGATTCTGCCGGATATTCCCGTTCATCCGGTGAAAGAGACGGAAATATTCAGCAGAATCGAAGGAGGCGGAGCCTCCACTGAAAAAGCGTGCCCGGTCCCGCTCGAACACGGAACCGGACACAAGATTATGCTTTACCTGTTATTTCTTGTCTATGTAGACGACGATCTTGCCTTTCTCCTTGCCCGGGATGACTTTCATGCGGAGCGTGCCGGTGATCTTGGTGCCGACGCCGAGCTTGGTGAGCGGGACGTCAAGGGTGGCCTTCGGATTCGCCTCGTCGGAAATGAGTTCCTTCTCGGTCAGCTGGCCTCTCCAGAGATTGGGGCCGTAGGAGTGGGTGAGGTTCCAGTTGCCGGGCGTGATGTCTTCGAACACGTATTCATCGACGCCTTCCTTGAGCATTACGATCGTGTTGCCGGCCTGGCTGTAGCTGGAGAAGCCGCCCATGCCGCCGGCACCACCGCCGCCGAGCTGGAGTTCAGCGCCGGTGCCGATGGTGGCGAGGGGGTTCTCGCGATACTTCGGAAGTCCGCTGGAGAATGCCTCGACCTCGAAGTAGTACTTCTCGGGAGCGGTGTTCAGGCTGTGCATGTAGAGCTTGTTGTCGTCGTAGACGATGTAGCTGTTGTAGAGCTTGTTCGGCTCGATGCCGTAACGGATCACGTATCCGTCAGCGCCTTCCACAGGAGTCCAGAGGAGGTTAGCCTCACGAAGATCCTCGGGGTTGCGGACAGCCATGACATCCTTGTCCTTGAGCTTCGTGGTCTTCATCTTGTCGGTGGTACCGAAGATGCGGAGATCCTTGATGGCGAACAGGGAGTTGTCATACGTCGCGATGTTGGTGACCTTGACGTAGCGGGCTTTCACCGGTTTCTCAAACTCGTTGTAGTCGTGCTTGAGCTCAAGGTTGTTCTCCGGCTTGTCGATGACCGTGGTCCAGTTGGTGCCGTCGGTGGAGACTTCAACCTTGTAGCACTGGTAACGGGTGTCGGGACCGGTCGAACGGCCGCCGCCGAAACCGCCCATGCCGCCCATCATGCCGCCGAAGCCGCCCATGCCGCCGCCGAAGCCGCCCATGCCGCCGGCAGGAGCGCCACCGGCGCCACCGGCGCCTTGACCCTGAGGACGAGGACGATTGCCACCGGCGCCACCGGCAGGAGCCGCGCCACCGGCAGGAGCGCCGCCAGCGGGTGCCGCGCCAGCGCCAGGAGCGCCGCCGCCGAAGCCGCCGAAGCCGCCCATGCCACCAGCGGGAGCACCACCAGCAGCGGGAGCGCCGCCGCCGAAGCCGCCGAAGCCGCCCATGCCACCAGCGGGAGCACCGCCAGCAGCGGGAGCGCCGCCGCCGAAGCCGCCGAAGCCACCCATGCCACCGGCGGGAGCACCGCCAGCAGCGGGAGCGCCGCCGCCGAAGCCGCCGAAGCCGCCCATGCCACCGGCGGGAGCACCGCCAGCAGGAGCGCCACCAGCAGCGGGAGCGCCGCCGCCGAAGCCGCCAAAGCCGCCCATGCCACCGCCGAAGCCGCCCATGCCACCGGCAGGAGCGCCACCAGCACCGCCGGCACCACCGGCGCCGCCGGCCGGACGATTACCGCCGCGGGAATTCGTGTTCGCGTTCGCCTGCGGAGCTCTGACCTGGTCCCAGTTGAGCTGGATGGCGTTGATGCTGGCTTCGCCGCCGAGGTCGACCATGAAGTACTCGCCGGGGTTGCTGGTCTCAGCCGCCCAGCAGGTGAGGAAGTCCTCGTCGAGGGCGTTGACCGCGGGATGGTTCGCAGCGGTGGAGGAGACTTCGGTGCGCTTCTTGTAGGAGAGAAGCTTCCAATCGGTATAGTTGTCCGCGCCGCCGACCTTGCGGTCGTTGGGGAAATACTGCGGATAATCGCCGTAGGCGGTGTCGGAATACATCACGCCGTCCTTGTCCACGGCGGTCGGGAAGATCGCCAGCTCGGAGCCGCGTCCGGATTCGCCGTAGTGGGCGGGGATCATGCAGATGGTCCAGAGGTTGCCTTTCTTGTCGTGGAACGTGCTGCCGTGGCCTGCGCCGACCTCGAAGCCGCTGGTCTTGAACGTGAGCGGATTGTGTTCGGAGTAGGTGAACGGTCCGGTGGGGCTGTCGGAGACATACACGCCGTGGGAGTAGGAAATGAACTCAAGGCCGATGGCGGCATACTGCAGATAGTACTTGCCGTTGTGCTTGGTCATCCACGGGCCTTCGATCCAGGGGAACTCCTCGGGACCGTACTCGCGGCGGCCGCCGAAGATGGAGTAGATGACGTCTTCGGGCTTGCGCGCTTCGAAGCCGTGGTTCTTGATATCGCTGAAGAACAGCGGAATGGGCTCGGCTTTTTCCTTGAAAGTCTTGGTGTCGAGCTCGACGACCTGGAACGGCATGATCTGGGACCAGCCGAAATACAGGTAGAGGCGGTCGCCGTCGGCAAAGAGGTTGGCGTCGCCGTAGCGGTCGCTGCTGAGTTCGCCGATCTTCTCCCAGGTACCGGCCTTGGGATCGATCGCCTTATAGACGTTGCGGTTGTTCATCGAGCAGCCAATGAGCTCGCCCTGGAACTCCACGACGGAGACGACGCCGGCGGGATAGTTGGGGGCGTCGACATAGGTCCAGTTCTGGAAGTCCGGGGAGTACCAGTAGCCTCTGCGATGCGACACGAACAGATAGTAGTCGTCCTTGTAGATGAGGACAACGGGCTCGCCGCCGCGGACGCCACGCTCATGTCCGACGAGGACGTCGAGAGGGTTGGCGAAGGTGTGTTTCGGCTTCGTCGACGACTGCGCGTACGCCGTCAAGCCGACAGTCAGGGCGCCTGTCATGGCAAGCGCGATCAGCAGTTTGGAATGTTTCATTGGCTACCTCAATCAATTCTTTTTTTGAGAGAAGTTTGGGTTGTTATTGGGGAAGAATCGCCGCATGCGATCTTTTGTCACCATATAATAAGCCTCATTTTTGTGTTTGTCAAGGCGCGAAAATAAGAAAAATAGGTTTTTCTTTGTTATTTCCTGAAGAATCTTGCCTGCCTATGCCGTCCGCATCATCTGCGAACGAGGCGTTTTCCAGATGTGTACGGGGCTTCGCGACCTCGGCTCCGCCTCGGCGGCCCCTCTGCTGAATCGATCCTTTTTGAGGCATCCGCTTGACAGCGGAGCGTTCATCGTGTATAGTATTCCGACACCCGAACCGGCACCATCCATGCAGGCCAACCAGAGGAAATCAGGAAATGAACGAAAACGATGCAGCCGTCGAACCGACCGATTTCTGGTATATCGACTCGAAATACCATATTCACTGCGAGGAATACATCGAATACCACAAGGACGCGATGGACTGGGACCTGGTCTCCCGGTACCAGACGCTCAGCGAACCCTTTATCGAGAAATTCGCCGACCGGGTGAACTGGAAGAACATCTTCCAGTACCAGACGCTGAGCGATGCGTTCAAAGCGAAATGGCAGCATAAGCTGACGGAATGAAGTCTCGCATGAGGCACGTTCACGCGGTCGCCCGTGATCCGCATCCTCTGCGCAACCATCCGCGCACGGCTTCCGCTCCCCGGCGTTCCTGTTGTCCCGCGGAAAAACCGGCGGGAGGATTCCGCTGGGGCGGACCATGAAAAATGGGAGGGGGAAAGCCCCCTCCCGCATGTTGGGTCGGCATCACCTCTTCTTGTTGGACTGCGCCAGAACAGAGCCGGCGAGAGCCTTGGTTACGGAGTTGTACTTGGGACTGGACAACACTTTTGACGCGATGTCCTCCAGACGCGAGCCTGTCTGCCGCGAAGGACTGCGCTGCGAGAGCGCTCCCGCGGCCAGCTGCTTCTGGATTCCGGAAGCAGCCTGTTCCTGCAGAACCTGCCCGGCAAGGCTTGCGATCGCCCCGGATGTGCGCTTGGAATTGTAACTCATAGGAGTTTCCCCCATCAGTCACAGGTCGCGCTGACGAGTTCTTCATAAACGAAAAACTCGTCCGTCCTGTTGTTGCAGGCTTTGCACAGCGGCACGATGTAGTGGGAATAGTCGTGGCCGACTTTCTTCACATGTCCGCCGACTTCGGCTTTGGAGGAGCAGGCGGCACAGTAATCGGCCTTGCGGCCGGCTTTGCGCTCCCAATGTTCCAACCACGAAGAGGACCCCGGACAAGAACACGTCTTTCCGGCCGTTCCAACCAGGTTTTTGACCTCGGTCATAATATTGGTCTCCTTAGAAAAAGTGGGGAAAAAGTCCGTTTTCCCCTTGATTTTTCACGTGGGAGCCTGTATATTTAGGTATGGGTTTTACCCAAATCTATACAGGGGACTCTCCCTTGGGAAGGTTTAGTCTTTGGCAGAAGACTGAACCTTTTTTTATTCCGGAGAATGCCCCGGTTCAGAATCCGGTTAGTCCGTCTTTTTCGGGACCATTGCCTGACCTCCTTTCATAAATCCCTCGTTTGAATTTGAAGACGGGTTTCCCCTGATACCGCTCAGGAGTCTCCAGAATATCATAGGAAACACGTTTTTCGATGTAGTCCATGTTCTGGGAATCGAAAAAGTATTTCATTCTGATGTAGTAATATTTGCCGGCCTTTTGCACGCGGAACCCGCGCGTCTCCGACGCATCGCAGAGGACAGCCGCCAAATCACCGTTCAGATTCACGGAAAAAAGCATGGACTTTCCCTCCTGCAAGTTCAGGAGTTCGGCCGCTTCCCTGGTGAACCCGAGCCTTCCATTGCGCTGTATGCACGCTTTTGCGTTGATCGCATACTTCTGCGCGTCCACGACAGTATTTTCATCAAAAAGCATGACAGCATCTCCTTTCCGGTTTATTGGCTGGTGACATCATACTATACCATGTGTGCTGTGAGATGTCAAGCGAGATTTCCTGAAAAAACATAAAAAAAGTTTGTAGCTTCGGCGTGCTACAAAAGTTATATACAGAAGATATAGATTAACTATTAATCTATATCTTCTGTATATAAAAAAACCTAAAAAAATATCCCCTGTCTTACTTGATGTTTCGCTGTCGGATCGAAAAGCAGCGCGGTTTTGTTGTACGATGGGTCCGGAATCATCGCGGTCCGGCCCGCGGCGGGATCAGCCAGTCCTTTGCTTCATTTGTTCTGCATGGCTCTTGTCTTCATCTATGGCATCCGTTCATTTTGAGCTTGCCTTTGCCGGGCTTTCGACGAATCGCCAACATGCCGCGCATAGGACGCAGTCAGCCCCCGAAGCCTGTCACGGCTCCGGGGGCCGACGTTCACCTGGAGGTTCTATCGATAATCAGCCTGCGCTGTCAATTCAACGTCCTTTTTTGGGCGGGGCATCATGCTTCTGCGGTTCGGTGCGCTTGGTTTCTTTCTTTTCCGGACGGGCCGTCTTCGGCGTCTCAGTGCGAACTGCGTCTTTCTTTTCCGGGCGGACGACTACCGTGCGTGCGGGTTCGCGGCGGGGAGCTTCGCGGCGGACCTCAACAAAGGGTTCGCGGCGGGGAGCTTCGCGGCGGACCTCAACAAAGGGCGCGGGAACATGACCATGATGATGGTCGGGCAGGACGATGATCTTGTGATGTTCCGGCGTGTGATGGTGCGCCTCGGGCTTCCACCTCGGCGGAGCGATCGGACGAGGCTCCGCGCCGATCCAGTGCCAGACATCGTGGTAATAGAGCCAGCCCTCATAATACGGAATGTATTCCTCGTCGTAAAGGATGTAGCTGTATTCCGGGATGCCGACTTCTTCCGCACCCGTCACGATGACCGTGCCCGGCGTGGTCGTGACGGCTTGCTGCGTGGTGGCGACAACGACCGGCTTTTCCACGACGACCGTCTTTTCCACGACCGTCGGCGCAGTTTCCACGATGACCGGAGCCGGACGGGGTTCGACGACCGCGCGCACCAGGTTCACGATGTCGGTCGCAAGCCGGATGCCGTTGGCGGGACCGGGTTCGTGGTGATCCCGCGCGAAAGTGGCGGCGGGGGCGAGGACGACCGCCGCAGTGAAAGCGGCGCCGATAACGAGTGTCTTGTTGATGGTCTTCTTAGTTCAGTCTCCTTATGGAAGTGAGGTTGACGGTTTTCTGTTCGGGAACTAATTGTTCTTGACTTCCTGATAATACTATACTCCGAACAATTCGTAATGTCAAACGGATTTTTAAACTTTTTCCGGTTTTTTTTCGAAAAAATTTATTTTGAGCTCAAAAAAAGCCTGCTTTCCGTCTTCCCCGTTTGTTTTCGGGCATTTCAAAGCCATTCAGGACGATTTTCCCTGAAAAAACCTCATTTTTCATTTGAAATCTTTTACACTGATGTATATATTATGCAACACTATTGCTTCTACCTTATTCCTATAACCTCAAAACCATGGCGGTTTCCTCCGCCGAAAAAGGATCATCAGCATGAACAACCGCTGCTTCCTCATCGTCCTGGCCGCGCTGCTTGCGCTGCCCCCCGTCTTTGCCCAGGCGCAGCAGCCCAGGCAGGCTCAAACTCAACAGCAACAGGCTCAGCAAGGCCTTGTCCTGAACGACAAGGGGTATTTTGAGCGTCAGGGCGTGAATTTCCTGGTGTTCAGCAACGCGTTTACGGGCGGGTTCAACGACGAGAAGAACGCCGGTATCGAGATCATCCACCACGGCGTGAGAACCGTTCAGGGCGGCGCCGTGCGACTCTCCAAGACTCCCGAGCAGTGGGACCTGGTCCCGCAGTCGACGCGCAGAGTGAATCAGGCGAACAATTCCATTGAGGTCACGATGCGCTTCAATGATTACAATTTCGCCTCGCGCGTCGTGGCCACGGCGAAGGGCAATGCCGTAGAGCTCTCCCTCTATCTGGACGAGCCGCTGCCTGAGTCCGTGGTGGGGAAAGCCGGTTTCAACCTGGAATTCATCCCGTCCCAGTACTGGGGCAAGACCTACATCGTGGACGGCCGTATCAACCGGTTCCCGCGTTACGCGGTCAGCAAGACCGAGGTCCTGCCGAACGAAGAGAAGGCGCGCCAGTACAAGGGATTCCGCACCTACGACGACCGCGACACCGGCAAGTTCGTCGATCCGCTGCCGCTCGAATCGGGCAAATCTTTCGTGATCGCGCCCGATGCGCCCGAACGCATGATCAAGATTACGTCCGATGTCGACATGGAGCTGTTCGACGGCCGTATTGTCGCTCAGAACGGCTGGTACACCCTTCGCACTCTGCTGCCCGCCAACAAGACCGGCAAGGTGATGACCTGGACCGTCGAACCCAATGCCGTCCCCGGCTGGATCCGCGAACCGAACATCGGTTATTCCCAGGTGGGATATGTCCCCGATCAGCCGAAAGTGGCCGTGATCGAACTTGACAAGAACGATAAGCCTCTTGAGACCGCCGAACTCTGGAAGATCAACGAAGACGGCAACGAGACGATGGCGTACACCGGCAAGGTCAAGGAATGGGGTGATTTCTATAAGTACAATTACGCGAGATTTGACTTCAGCAAGGTGAAAGAGACCGGCATCTACTACATCAAGTACGGCGACCACAAGACCGGCAACTTCATCATCAACGATTCCGTATACGACCAGATCACCGATGCGACCAGCGACGTGTGGCTCCCGATTCACATGAACCACATGACCGTCAACGAGGCGTACCGCATCTGGCACGGCGAGCCCTTCAAGGAAGGCTACATGCAGGCTCCGCCGAGCGATCACTTCGACGGCCACTTCCAGGGGCAGGAGACCGCGGTGAAGCCCGATGGCACCCCCTACAAGCCCTATGAGCTCATCCCCGGCCTGAACGTCGGCGGCTTCTTTGACGCGGGCGACTTCGACATCGAAATCGGCGCCACCTCGAATATGCTCAACAGCCTCATCATGGCATGGGAACTCTTCCACAATGACCGCGACGAAACGTTCGTGAGCGAGGAGCAGCGCTATGTGGACCTGCACCGTCCGGACGGCAAGCCCGACATCCTGCAGTACATCGAGCACAGCGTGCTGAACTTCCTCGCACAGGCCGAGCAGCTCGGACACTTTGCGATGACGCTCTCCAACTCGGTCCTTGACAACTACCAGCACCTGGGCGACGCCGCCACCATCACCGATGGTCTGCAGTATGATCCCAGCCTGAAACGCTTCGAGATCTCCGAAGACGGCAAGCGCAGCGGCAACCCCGATGACATGTGGGCGTTCACCAGAGGTAGTGGTCGTGGCATAAGCCGCAATGAAGTTACCCTGTTTGCCGCCGCAGCCCGCGTGCTGAAAGGTTACAACGACGAACTGGCCGAACGCTGCATGGCGCAGGTAAAACGCCTTGAGAGTGAAGGCAACGCACCCGCCGGCGGCATGGGCGGCTTCGGCGGTGGTATGGGCGGCTTCGGCGGCGGCATGGGCGGCTTCGGCGGCGGCATGGGCGGCTTCGGCGGCGGTGCTGCCGGAGGTCCCGGAGCTGGCGCGAATCGTCCTGCCGGTGCGGCTGGTGCTGCCGGTGCAGCTCCTGCTGGCGGCTTCGGCGGCGGCATGGGTGGCTTCGGCGGTGGTGTTGCCGGTGCAGCTCCTGCTGGCGGCTTCGGCGGTGGCATGGGCGGCTTCGGCGGCGGTGCTGCCGGAGGTCCCGGAGCTGGCGCGAATCGTCCTGCCGGTGCGGCTGGTGCTGCCGGTGCGGCTCCTGCTGGCGGCTTCGGCGGCTTCGGCGGTGGCATGGGCGGCTTCGGCGGCGGTGCTGCCGGCGCGGCTCCTGCTGGCGGCTTCGGCGGCGGCATGGGCGGCTTCGGCGGCGGTGCTGCCGGCGCGGCTCCTGCTGGCGGCTTCGGCGGTGGCATGGGCGGCTTCGGCGGCGGTGCTGCCGGCGCGGCTCCTGCTGGCGGCTTCGGCGGCGGTATGGGTGGCTTTGGCGGTGGCATGGGCGGTCAGCGTCCTGCTGCTGGCGCGGCAGGTGCCGGTGCGGCTCCTGGCGGTGCCATGGGCGGCTTTGGCGGTGGCATGGGCGGTCAGCGTCCTGCTGCTGGCGCGGCAGGTGCCGGTGCGGCTCCTGGCGGTGCCATGGGCGGCTTCGGCGGTGGCATGGGCGGTCAGCGTCCTGCCGGCGGCGGCGCAGCCGGTGCCATGGGCGGCTTCGGCGGTGGCATGGGCGGTCGTGGCGGCATGGCTGGCGTTATGGGCGGCTTTGGCGGCGGTATGGGCGCCGGCATGGGCGGCATGGGCGGCTTCGGCGGCGGTCGTGGCGGCATGGCCGGCGGCGCTGGCGCAGCCAGCAGCGGTCAGCTTCAGCAAACCATTGATCGTCTGAAAGCCGAGACCCCGCGCGAAGAATTGCTGAAACAGATCGAAGCGAAGGACAAAGACGCCTACGCCAAGATCCAGAACGATATTGCCGCGGCAAACCTCAAGCTTATCCAGCTGGCAAAAAAGACCGGAGTCAATCTCCCCGACACTGCTGAGCAGCAGAAGTCCGAATTGCTTGAGTTCCTGGATATCGAAGCCGACACCATCGCGAAGCTCCTCGAAACCGACAAGACCGACTCCGCTTCCGCGATGCGCGATTTCTATCGCCTCGTGCGGAAATACAAGATGACGGCCCTCGTGCCCGGCAGCAGCAACAGCGCGACGAGCGGCGGCATGGGCATCGGCGGTCCCGGCTTCAGCGTCGGCAACAACTTCAACCTGCAGATGTACCGCACGACCGGAGACGAATCCTACAAGGAACGGCTCGAGCAGGAATTGCTGCAGTCCCTGGGCCGCGGCGCGAACAGCATCCGTCCCGCGCTTGAGGCGCTTCCTTACCTGAGCGATGAGTTCAAACAGAAACTCGTCCCCTATGTGGAGGACTACAAGGAGTATCTGGACAGCTACGAGAACCTGAACCCGTACGGCGTGCCGATCCCCGAAGGCAACTGGGCTGGCAGCGGCTCCGTCACGGAAATGGGCCTCACGGCGAGCCTCGCCAATCTCTACTTCCCGGAGATCATCGACAAGAGCTACGCCTACAAGGCCGCGGCGTTCCTGTTCGGCTGCCATCCGTACCACAACTACTCGCTGGTTGCCGCGGTCGGCGCCGCGCGTCCGAAACAAATGTTCTACGGCAACAACCGCGCAGACCTCTCGTTCATCCCGGGCAACGTGGCTCCTGGACTTCTGTTCCGCAGACCCGACCATTTCGAGAACGTCGACGACTGGCCGTTCTTCTGGGGTGAAAATGAAGGCACGGTCGCAGGCAACAGCAACTACCTGCTGTTCAGCGAAGCCTTCAAGAAAATGGTAAAGCAGAAATAAAGTCGAAATCCAAGCCCCCGGATCCTGTTGAGGTCCGAGGGCTTTTTTCTTTTGCAGGTTTCTGCGATCTTTTTTCGAAACATACGCTGAACGGAATGAGCTCATGTCATGTGCAGGGAAAGTATATTGGGCGGGCGCGCTGTTTGACCTCAAGGATTTGATCGGCAACCGCATGCTCGCAGACGCGTTCGACCGGCAGGCGGCGGGCCGCTGGCGTACCGTTCTTCCGCAGGAATGCGCGGCGAACGGGGCGAAGCCGGATTCCATCCGCGACAGCGACCTGGAGATGCTGTTCACCTCGGATGCGGTCGTCGCGAATTTTGACGGCGCCGACCTGGATTCCGGCACAGTGGTGGAGTTCTGCTTCGCGAAGTTCCTTGACCTGCCGGTTGTGCTGCTCCGCACCGACTTCAGAAACGGCAACGATGCCGCAACGTGCCCGGACCCGTGGAACCTGATGTGTTCCGGCTTCCCCCGGACCGGAGTCGTGCTGTACAATGCCATGAAAAAAGCTGCGCGCCTCGATTTCGCCTCGATGGCGGATTCTCTGGCGGCACAGATCGTGCAGGCATTGGACCGTTGCGCGGCAGTGCCGCCGGTCGCGAACTCGACCGAAGCGGCGTTTGCGGCGTTCCGCCATGCTGTGCATTCCGCCGGAGGCACGATGCCGGAACGTTTCCCGGATGACCGGATCCGGGCGGTCATCGAGGCGCGTGCGAAATTCAACCCCAATCACGGAGGAGAAAACATATGCTGAAAGCCGGTTTGATCGGATGCGGAAACATCAGCGGGGCTTACCTGCGCAACAAAGACGTATTCCGCCATCTTCGCGTGGTGAAATGTGCGAGCAGGCGGGACGAATCCGCCCGCGCCGCGGCGGAACAGTTCGGGCTTGAGGCGGTCTCCGTCGATGCGCTGTTCCGCGACCCGGAGATCGACATGATCCTCAATCTGACCACGCCGGATGCCCACGTTGAGATCAATCTGCGCGCCCTGGACGCGGGGAAGCATGTCTATACCGAAAAGCCGTTTGCGATCACGCGCGAAGACGGCTTGAAAGTCCTGCGCCTCGCCTCGGAAAAAGGCCTGCGCGTCGGCTGCGCCCCGGATACTTTCCTGGGCGGCGGGCACCAGACCTGCCGCAAGATCATCGACAGCGGCGCCGTGGGCAGGATCACCGGAGGCTGCGCCGTCATGGCGTACCGCGGCCCGGAATCCTGGCATCCGAACTCCGGGTTTTACTACAAACGGGGCGGCGGGCCGCTGATGGACATGGGGCCGTATTACATCTCGGCGCTGGTCAATCTGCTCGGCCCAGTAAAGCGCGTCGCCGGGTTCGGCAGCCGCGCCGTGGATTTGCGCCTGGGGCGCGACGCCAATCTGGGCAAAACGTACCCCGTGGAAGTCGACACCCACATCGCCGCCGTGCTGGAATTCGCATCCGGGACCGCCATCAACCTGACCATGAGCTTCGACGTCTTCCACCTCAGCGAGCAAATGCGGAACTGCATCGAACTGTGGGGGCTCGACGGCGCGCTCCGCACACCCGACCCCAACATGTTCTCGGGTGAAGTCCGCTTCGCGAGCGCCGCTTCGGATCCCGAATGGGAAACGCCGGAAAACACGTTCCTCTACAACGACAACATGCGCCTGATCGGGCTTGCCGACATGGCAGCAGGGATCGAGCTCGGGCGCCCGCACCGCTGCAGCGGGGAACTGGCATATCACGTGACCGACGTGATGTGCTCCATCCTCGAATCTACGGAAAAACGGCAGGTCGTTACGCTCGAAAGCACCTGTGCCCGCCCGGCTCCCATCCGCGAGGGGCTTGCTCCGGGCGAACTGGATTGAGCTCAAAAGCCCGCGTCTGCCGGTCCGCGCCGATTACAGCGTGACCTGTCTTGAAGCCGGTATCGTCTCCCGCACTGTCACCAGACGCACAGGCGGTTATGGCCGGGTTTCAGCCCGGCGAACGGCCCGGCGGGGTTGTGTCCGTTCGTACGGAGTTCGCCGAGATAGTCGTGGTCCAGGACGATTTCGGAGCCGTCCGGGTTCTCGAAGAACGCCTCCGTCACCCGGGTCTCGCCCAGGTCCGCGGTCGCCATGATCTGCGTTTTCTGCACGAAGATGAGGTCGTCGGCATCCATTTCCAGATAGACGAATCCGCGTCTCTTCCTGATGAATTCCGCGGCGGGCAAATCCGCGGCGGGCGCTGCCGGTTCGTTTGACACGATGCGGATGTTCCAGCCGCCGTCCTTGACGCTGCAATCCTTCTCTCCGTCATAGCGCTGCGCCCCGTTGCCGTAGACGTTCCGTGCGATATAGACGGGCTGAAGCACCTGGATATAGAGGTTTTCGTCGCCGGGGACGCCGTTCTGCGGGAAAGCTTTCTTGATCCCCTCGATGTATTGTTCGTAGGAATCGGGATGCCCTTCATAGGCTCCCGTGCCGCTGAACACGCAATCCGTCTGCCCGTAGTCGTCCGCCCCGCCAACAAAGATGTTCTGGTAGAAACGGTCGTCGCCGCCATAGATGAACGACGTGCCCATGAGGGCGGTGCTGTGGGCGAAATGGTACGGCGTGGAACGGTTCAGGACCTGCCGGTGCATCATGTTGCCGAGGACCAGGTTGTGCACATACGCGCCGCCCTGGGACATGTTCTCGAAACTGTACGGGGACGCGAAGATGTTGTTGTCGACGAGATACGGGCCGTGCGACACCTCGACCATGAGGTCCCGGACGTTTTCGCAGTAAAGGTTCCCGCTGATCCTGGCGCCCTGCGTTTCCCAGTCCAGCCAGGTGCCCAGGGAGCAGTCGTGGATATAGTTTCCGACGATCCGCACGTCGAGCGGTGCGTGGAGCTTGATCCCGCCGATCTCCCAGCCGAAGAACTCGTGCTTGGTCGCGATGCGGTAGATCTCGTTGCCGGTGATTTCGCTGAACGCGCAGCCCATGTGCCCCACGATGCCGTTCTGGCCGCAGTCGTGGATCACGTTGTTCCTCACGATGTGCGAGCCGACGGTATCCCTGCTCCAGCCCAGCTGCAGCGCCTTCACCACCGATTCGAACTGGCAGGTGTAACCAGGTTTCCGCCGGGTCTTCGTGAAATAATTGTCCCCCGTCCGCTCGTCTTTCCCCAAGCTCACAGCGGCGCATTTGGCGTCGTGGATGTGATTGTTCTCGATGATCCAGCCCCTGCTCCAGTGCGGACCGATGAGCCCCGGCTGGTCGCCGGTCGGCGGCGCGAACGGAGTCGCGGCGTGCGCCAGTTCAAACCCGGAAACGGTGATATAGTCCTTTCCGCTCTGCTTCGGGTAGAACACGCATTTCCGGACATTGATCTCGACCAGCTCCCGATTCGGGTCCGCGCCGTGGAAATTCGCCCAGATGCGGGTGTTGTCCACATCGACCTCGGCATACCACTGGTAGACCGTGTCGTCGGGATTCGGGATCGGCTCGCGGTATGTCTTCCACGGATAGTTGTGTCCGGTCATGCGTTTTTCCGCCTTCTGGACTTCCTCCAGCGAACATGCCTCGAAGAACGATTTCCCGTTCAGATAGACCTCGCCGAGGTGCAGCGTCGGGTACATCGGCGACACCATCCAGTCGCCGTAAAGCCAGGTGTCAAACGGATTGAAATCCCCGAACAGCGCATTGGGGACCACGGCTTTCCACACGGTGCTTTCGCCGTCCCGGATCCATCCGGTGATCCGCTCCGAACCCTTGATCACCACGTGCTCGTTTTCTGCGGCGAGGTAGGTGATGCGCTTCCTGTCGCTTGTACCGCCCATTTTCGGGTCGACCCACTCGCGATATTCGCCCGCATGCACGATGACCGAGTCGCCAGGCATCGCCAAATCCGCCGCGCGCTGGATCGTGGCGAACGGCAGTGCTTCCGTTCCGGGGTTGCGGTCCGATCCTTTCGGGCTTACGTGGTAGCTGGTTCCCGTTGTTGTGTTCATGGTGCTGTTCTCCTTCGGGATTTGGGGTTATGTCCGGGCAAATGGGGTTGTGCCGTTTTAAGGCGGGGATTCATGCGCTTACTATAGCAGATGTGGTTTGGGATGTCAAGCACGGAAACGGCGTTTTTACGAAAACATCAACAAAAAAAGAGGAAAGAACAAGGCTTTCCTTTTTCCTGAAGCGGGAATATAAAAAGCCAACCGGATAGGAGCACTACCCGGCTGGCTTCAATTGTGTTATGTCGGGAAATCCCGAATCGGCTTACTTCTCTGCGTCGGTAAGCTTCTTCTGGAGATCGCGCATTTTCTCGCGATAGGCCGCGGGATCTTTCTGACGGAGTTCCTGAGCAGCCTTATACTCCTCCGGGAACTTTTCCTGGATCTGCGCTACGGTGCTGACAGTGGCGCCGCCACCCTGGGGTCCGGCACCCATGCCGCCGCCGAAGCCGCCCATGCCGCCGCCGAAGCCGCCCATGCCGCCGCCAAAGCCGCCCATGCCGCCGCCGAAGCCGCCCATGCCGCCGCCGAAGCCGCCCATGCCGCCGGGCATACCACCAGCGGGAGCGCCGCCAGCAGGAGCACCACCGGCAGGAGCGCCGCCCTGGCCGCCCTGACGCGGAGGACGCTGACCGCCCTGGCCACCGGGAGCCGCGCCGGCAGGAGCACCGCCGCCGAAGCCGCCGAAGCCGCCCATACCAGCGGGAGCGCCGCCAGCAGGAGCACCACCGGCAGGAGCGCCACCAGGTGCGCCACCGCCGAAGCCGGGGAAGCCGCCCATGCCGCCAGCGGGAGCGCCGCCAGCAGGAGCACCGCCGGGTGCGCCGCCGCCCATCGGGGGCATACCGCCCATGCCGCCGCCGAACATGGCGCCGAAGTCGGGCATACCGCCACCGCCGAACATGGCGCCGAAGTCAGGCATACCGCCCTGGCCGCCGCCCATCGGGGGCATGCCGCCGCCGAAGCCGCCCATGCCGCCGCCGAAGCCGCCCATGCCGCCGCCCATCGGGGGCATACCGCCGCCCATGCCGCCGAACATGCCGCCGAAGCCGCCGCCACCCTGACGGGCCGCTGCGATTTCTTCTTCGGTGAAGACTTTGCCCTTGGCCTTCTTGCCGGCCTCGGTGCGCTTTTGGGCAAAGAGCCACTTGAACGTCTCAGGATCGGCATACGCCTTTTCCCAGGAGTTGTGCTCGACGCCTTCGTAGATCGTGAGCTTCACGTTCTTGTTGCCGGCATCTTCGAGGGCCTTGAACATCTCGCGGGAGAGGTTGGTCGGGACGAGGTTGTCACGGTCGCCGTGGAAAATGCTGATCGCCATGTCCTTCAGGACAGGGGCCTGCGCGGGATCGGCGCCGCCGCAGATCGGAATGGCTGCCGCGAAGAGGTCCGGACGACGGGAGATGGTATCCCAGGTGCCGTAGCCGCCCATGGAGAGGCCGGTGATGTAGACGCGATCGGGATCGGCGTCAAATTCTTTGATCTTCGCTTCGATCATGTCCGGGATGAGGCCGGTGGACTTGGAAGGCAGGGGCTGGAGAGCCGCGCCGGAACCGCCGCGATGCAGCGGAGCCCAAAGCTCGGAGGACGGGCACTGGCAGGTGATGAGCACGACCTTCTGCTTCTGGTCGCGGATGTTCTTCACGATGTCGGAGACGCCGAGTTCGTTCTGGGCGAGGTTGTTGTCGCCGCGTTCGCCGATGCCGTGCAGGAAGACGAGGATAGCGGGCTTGCCTGCCTGGTCCTTGTTGTAAAGGTGCTGGCAGATGTTCAGCTTGTCTTCACCTTTCGTGAAGGGCTTCTGTTCCAGTTCGGTTTCCTTGAGGATCTGCTGCCATTTTTCGGTCTGGCTCTGCTGCTGGTTGCCCTGCGGAGCGCCGCCGCCCGGGAACTGGGCGTAGGCCTGGCTTGCCGCGATGGCGCAAACGGCGATCGCGATCATTCTGACGGAGCATTTCATTTTGTTGTTCTCCTGTTGTTTTGTTGGGGTGTTGAGTTGAATATGATGGTGAAAGGAACATCGTTTTCACGTTAGAATCGTGCGGCAACACGCATACGAATCCATTTCCGCAACTAATATAACGCGGAAAGTGTCCGATTGCATATGCACTTTTTATCGTTAAATATGTATTATTTATCTTAATTAGTTTAAAACCGAATCAACTTTACATTATTTTCCTCAGCGGAAGCATCATTGACGCATCTGACTGCCTTGTTCAACTGAGCTTCGGCAAAGGGCGTTTTTGTCCGTCTTCCGTAATGGCGCACAAAGTAACGGAGGTCCGGAAAGCCTGATATGGCTCGCGAGAGGAAACATCCCGCGCCATCACGTTTACATCGTATGTAACCGAAGTTGTTCCGATTCTTTTTCTGGTCACGGTAAATGTCAGCACCGCCCCCAGTTTCACACTTTGTGTAAAGGACACCGCCTCCATGGCCCTCGTCACGAAATTTACGCATGGAAACTCCTCGATTGCGGCGAGGTAGGCAAATTCATCTACCCATAACAGCATGTAGCCGCCGAAAAGATTGCCGTGCGGATTCAGGTGTTCCTGTCTTACCAAAGCCTTAAATTGCATCCAGTGCCTCCATTGCAGGTGAAAATGACAAATTCTTTTTTTCCATTTCCGATGTTTTCCGGGCTGGCGATCCTTTTTCCGTCCGTGGTTTCCTCATGAAATTTCTTTCCGTAAAGCTCACCAGCCGGCGTCGAATTCCGCCTGCGTGACGTTCACGACCTCGCCCTGTTCCGGGCGGATGCCGGACCTGGCGCCGCGCTTCTGGGAGAACAGCCATTTCCAGACTTCGGGATTCTGATAGGTCCGGGTCCAGCAGTCATGCGGCACGCCGGGATACTCCGTATAGAACACGACATCGCTGCCGGCTTCCTTCAGCGCGGCATACATGCGGCGGGAAAGCATCACCGGCAGAGTCTGGTCGGCTTCGCCGTGGAAGATCCAGATGGGTAGGTCTTTCATCTTTTCCGCCTGAGCGGGGTCGCCGCCGCCGCTGCAGGTCACGCCCGCCGCGAAGAGTCCGGTTCCGTAACGCGCCATCAGGTCCCACGAACCATAGCCGCCGAGGGAGAGTCCGGTGATATACACGCGGTCGGGATCGGCGTCGAACTCCCGGATCTTCTTCTGGATGAGGACAGGGACCATGCCGAGCGCCGGTCGGGGTTTCTCGGTCATCTTCGCTTCCGCGCCGCCGCGATGCCGCGTAGCCCAGAGCTGGTCGCCGGGGCATTGCGGCGCCAGCAGGATGACCTTCTGTTTGGCGTCCTTGATCTGCTTCACGATGTCGGGGACGGCGAGGCGGATGGATGCGAGGTTCTCGCTGCCGCGTTCGCCGATGCCGTGCAGGAAGACGAGAATGGCGGGCTTGCCGGGCAGGTTTTCGTTGTAGACGCCCTGACAGTACCACAGGCTGCCTTCCTCGTTCGTGATCGTCTCCCGTGTCATGGCGTTGTCGTTCAGGATCCGCAGTTCCCTGGCGAACTGCCGCTGAAGCCGTTCGGGCACAGGTTCGCTCTCGGTGATCACCGCGGCATCGGCGGCGGCCGCGAGTGCAGGATCGGGCGAACTTGAAGCGGATTCCGTTGAACATGCGGCCAATGCGCCGAGCATGGCGCAGCCGAGCATGCAGATGCTTTTTCTCATGGTGCTGCTTCCCCCGATCCGGGCTTTCATTCCGCCCAGAAGACTCTTCCGGGCTTGCGTTCGGGCGGCTTCGGCAGCGCACAGTCCATGAATCCGACGGCGCAGTGTCCGATCCCTTCCCATTCGCCCTCGATCCCGAGGTCTTTCAGGAGCTTCTTGTATTCCGGCATTTCGAACTCTTCCTTTGCACGGTGGATCCAGATGCTGCCGAGCCCGAGCGAATGCGCCGCCAGCATCAGGTTTCCCATGACCAGGCTGCCGTCGTACACGCGGTTCGCCCAGTTTTTGTTCGCCAGGACGATCAGGATGACGGGCGCGCCGTAGAACGGATCGAAGTTTTCCCAGCCGCCGACTTTGCAGTTGTCGGCGGAAATGCGGTCGCGCAGTTCCTTGTTGGTCACCGCCACGATGATCGCCGACTGCTCTCCCCTCGCACTGGCGGCGTAAAGGCCCGCCTCGATGATCTGTCCGATGTCGGATTTCGAGGGCATCTCCGGCTTGAACTTGCGAATGCTCCGGCGCTCTTCCATCGCCTTGATGATGTCGTTCATGTGGTGTCTCCTGTTGTTTGGTTCCGCTCCGGTTTGGAGGTTTGCTCATTTCATGTGGGACGCATCCTCGTTCAGGTCCACGCCCATCTTCTCCGCCATGCAGGTCAGGCTCTTTTCGTACTGGCGGCGGTCGATGGCACCGTGGGACAGGAACGTGTCGAGCAGGTCCTTCTGCTTGTTGAACAGGGCGCGTTTCCGTTCGTCCGGCGGCATGGACCGCCAGTCGGTCGACGGGAAGTTTTTCAGGTCAATGCTGTTCATTTTCGTCTTCGTTTTTTCAGGATCTGAGCTTGTCATGGCATCCGCCTGCGGGACTGCCAGTTGAATATACAACGCGGACAGGAAAAAGTCAAACGGGCTTCGCTGCTATTTGCCGTGTTTCCTGCTGACGCTGCCGCGCGACAATGCAAAACGGTACGCGCTGAACGCTTTTGCGCAGGAGACTGTTCCGGCAGCATGCCGCCGATCGCCGGGACTGTTTTTTCTGCTTGTAATTAGACGAAAACGGTGTATAGTACACGTCAAAACCATAAAACAACGGACGGTGCATCATGGCGCAGAACAACACAGAATCCATTTCCGGCAAGCCGGGCATCAAGTTCAGATTACCACGAATCGGATGCATCTCGCTCTTTATCCTGTTCTTTGTTTATGTCCTTATTTCCCTGGGATTTCTCTGCTGTACGGCGTTTCCGCCGAAGCTCGAATGCGAAACGCCGACGGAACATATTACCGTTTACGACCCGTGCAATGTCCTGCACAAAGAAGACCGGGAAGCGCTGACGAAGCTCGCAAATGACCTGGCGGAAACGGGCAAGTGCGATGTCGCCCTGCTGTTTGTGAACGAACGAGATTCGGATTTTCAGAAGCTTTTCAGCGCCGTTTTGTACGAGTGGAACACGCAGAAAGGCGTGCTGCTGATATACGGACTGAACGAAAACCAGCTCAAAATGGCTCTGAAAGGCGGGGAATGGCGTCTTGCCGGGCACGATGGGGAATCCCTCCACCAATCGGTGAAAAAACATGATTTCCTCTGCAGAGGCGGAACCGCGAAAATCCTTCTGGACGATTTGAAGCGATCCATTGAGAAAGCGAACAGAAGCGACCAGCCGGGGTCCGTCAAGGAAGATTTCTCCGGGGTTTACTACGATTCCGAGGATTATACCAGCGTTTCTTCGTTCAGCGTGGCCGGGGCGTTCTCGCTTGTGCTCGGCCTGATCGTCTTCCTAGTCTGTCTCATTACGCTGCTGGCAGCCCGCGATGAGCGCAGGGAACATCTGGCCGAAGCGCCCTCGATCCTTGCCGAATATGAAAGACGCCACCCCCTCGAACCGCAATTGATCCTGAAAGACCGGAATGCACCCGAAAAGCCGGCTTTCCCGCTCTTCGATCATCCGGTCTTAAAGATTCTGGCTATCGCGCTCGGCATTTATCTGGCATTCCTGTTGAATGACCGTATCACCAGAACATCCTCATACATGCCCCCCGACAAGGAGACCATAGAGGATGTTTACAAGCAGCCGGACATCCCGAACAAAGCACCCGAATATCTCCTTGACCTCGCGGATGTGTTCAGCACGGACGAAGAAAACGTGCTGGCGGAGACAATCGAGCACCTCGAACGAAACACCGGCGGTCAGGTTCGCATTCTGACGGTCAAGCAGCTCGACGGCATCCCGCTGGAACAATATACGCTCGAAGTCGCCTCGAAATGGAAGCTCGGCGACTCCGGAAAGGACAACGGGGCACTCCTGTTCCTCGCAGTCAAAGACCGGAAGAACCGGCTCGAAGTCGGCTATGGCTGGGAAGGCGTTCTGAACGATGCCCGCTGCGGCGATCTTTTGCGCGATGCCGTGCCGGCACTCCGCGAGGAACATTATGCCGATGCCTGTGCGCAAATCATTCGCGGCATGGAGCGCTATTTGGTCAACGGCTCGGCGGCGGGTGCAGAACAGCCCCGGATTACGAGTTCGATCACGGTCGTGCCGCAGATCACACCGCCCGAACCGAAGCACGATCCTCGTCAGGGGGACAAAACAACGGCCGTACTCGGCATCCTTGGCGGGCTCGCTTCGTTCCTGGGCATCCTGTTGTTCTATCTCGGATGCCTGATCGGAACATCATATCCCCATTATGAGATCATCGACCCGCTGCACCCGAAACCGTATATACCTAAGGCCAAAATCAAGAACAAAGACAAAGGCAAATCCGGCAAGTCGTCAGGCCGTCATTCCATCTTGAAATGGTTCCTGTCCGGTTCCGGTTCCGGTTCCCATTCCAGTTCCGACAGCGGCAGCAGTTCCAGAAAATCTGGCGGCGGAGGCGGCTCCTTCGGCGGAGGCGGCGCGTCAGGCGGGTGGTGAGTTCAAACGCCTGCAGACGATCCCGACCGCCGGCGCTTGCGATCAATGGCGGCAGTCGAGTTCAGTTATACAAAAAAAGGGATGCCTGCCAACTCGTGGGAGACATCCTGGATCATTGGCCGCTTGGGGAATCAGAAGTTGCCGCGGTCTCTGCCGAATCCATTGTTGAAGCCCATCCCGGCTCCGGGCATTCTCCTGAATTCATTGAAGTTGCCCATGTAAGGCGCGGGCATCATGCCGGGACCCGCCATATAGGGAGCTGGCATCATGCCGGGGCCGCCGCCCATGTAAGCCGGAGGCGTCATGCCAAAACCATCGAACTCCATATCGGCATCATAATCCATCCCGAAGTCGTCATAGTATGGTTCGACTTTTTCCATCGTGATTTCCGGATAGATATTCTGGGCTTGCGCTTCCTTTGCTTTGCGGGCTTCGAGGCGCTGGGCACGGCGTTCTGCAACGGAAGAGCGTTTCGAAGTTGCTTTTTTGACCTCAATGCTCTTTGTCGCAGCGTCTGCCCTGAATTGAGCGAAACGGACGGCGCCGAAGATCGCGGCGGGCACAAGGGCGAGAGCAACAGCTGCCAGAATAGCTGCGTTCAGGAGCGAATTCGCCGGTTCCGTCTTTTTTGCGTAGACTACAGTTTGTTTTTTCATGGTTCCGGTTTACCTTTTCAATAAATTAATTTCTCCAAAGTGGAGTTTTTAGATTATTTAATTCATAAAGTAAAATAGCACATCCTTTGAGAAAATCAAGCGCGGGAAGAAAAAAATCCGCGATTTTTTCGGGAGAAACCTTTCCTTGGATATCACATTTGGACACTCCTCCAAAGGGCATCGGTTTCCTTTTCTTCTTTTGTTGCGATTCTGTTTGCTTTTTGTTTTTTACGGCAGTATAGTATCATGTTCTACGTCGAAAATGCGTCCCGACATCGCACCAACCCAGGAAAGACCGCAACCATGAACTCCAAAGACCGCTTCTCCGTGCTTTGCACTGTATCCGCCATGCTGATCGCCTTGAACTGCGCCGCCCAAACTCCGGCGGCCGCGGCAGTCCAGCCGGCAGCCCAGGCTCCGGCGCAGACCGCATCAGCGCCGAAGGAATACACGCCGACCGGAAATCCGATGTTCTCCCACAAATTCACCGCGGACCCGGCGCCGGTCGTGATCGGCGACACGCTTTGGATGATCACCAGCCATGACGAGACCGCCCCCAACGGACGCCTGAACCGCAACTTCAGGATGCGCGACTGGTGCCTCTTCTCCACGAAAGACATGAAGACCTGGACGGAATACCCGACTCCGCTCTCCGTGGATGAGTTCAAGTGGGACGGCACGCACACGGCTTACGCCGCGCAGATGATCCCCCGCGACGGCAAGTATTACCTGTACATCAGCACCAACGGCAACGGCATCGGGGTCGCGGTCGCCGACAAACCCGAGGGACCGTACAAGGACCCCATCGGCAAGCAGCTCGTGAAACCGTCCGACTGCTTCGCCACGACCCATTCGTGGGCGTGCATCGACCCGACCGTCATGATCGATGACGACGGGCAGGCGTGGCTCGTGTGGGGCAACAGGAAATGCTATTACGCCAAGCTCAAAAAGAATATGGTCGAGCTGGACGGCGAAGTGAAAACGCTGGACATCGACCTGAAAGACATGCCGTTTGAGGAAGGCCCGTGGATTTTCAAGCACAACGGCAGGTATTATCTGGTCTATGCCTGCGGCAACCCCGAAAAGCTGGCTTACGCGATCGGCGACAAGGTCGACGGCCACTTCGAGGCGAAAGGCATCCTGATGGAACGGTCCGGCAACTGCGGCTCCAATCATCCGGGCGTGGCGAACTTCAACGGCGAATGGTATCTTTTCTACCACACCGGTGCCAACGGCGGCGACTTCAACCGCGCGGTCTGCGTCGACAAGATGACGTTCAACGAGGACGGGACCATCAATCCCGTGCCGTTCTCCAAGGAAGGCATTTTCGGCGCAGCCAAGCCGGAGAAATGATGAGAATCCTTTTTGTTTGCCACGGGAATATCTGCCGCAGCCCTATGGCGGAATTCGTGATGAAAGACCTGGTCCGCAGGAAACATCTTGAGAACCGGTTTGAGGTCGCTTCGGCGGCGACAAGCCGCGAGGAGCTCGGCAATCCGGTCTATCCGCCCGCACGCAGAAAACTCGCGGAAAAAGGCATCGCATGCGCCGGACACCGCGCCCGGCAGATGACGAAAGCCGATTATGATGATTATGACCTGATCGTCTGCATGGACCGGAACAATATCCGCAACGCGCTTCGGATCATCGGAGGAGATCCGGAGCATAAAATCGTGCTGCTCCTCGATTACGCCGACCGTGCAGGCGAGGAGGTCGCCGACCCCTGGTACACCGGCGACTTCGATGCGACATGGGACGACATCGTGAGCGGATGCGAGGGTCTTTTAAGGCATTTGAACGGTTGACAGTCAGGTCCTCAAAGAAGCTGAGATGAGGGGGTGGGCTTTTTTTCAGCGCTCGGTTTTCCGTTCTCCGCCCTGTCCCCGTCCATGCCGCCGCCGCATATCGAAAAAAACAATTCCATCCATGATGAAAAACGCCGCGACTGTCATCCAGCCGCGGCGTCAATGTGCATACGGTCATTTGCAGTGTCCCCGGAGAAAAAGCGCCGGGGGCACTTATAGAGCTCATGCAAGCGTGGTGAGGTTCTGCCAGGCGGATTTGTCATCCTGGAAGGATTCAATGCCCGAGGCGAAACCTGCGGCGGCAAGCGCGCTGTCGAGCTGGGCGTCCACTACGGCGGAGCTGAACATCGCGGTCACGTTGTAGAACGCGCTGCCCTTTTCGTTGGCGGTCGCTTTCTTCGCGGTCACGGAGACGTAGTATTCGCCCGCGTTGAGCGTGATGACCGAGGTCGTCGCAGAGGCTCCGACGGCGTAGTCCTTGACCTTGACGTCCGTCTTCTTCTGGAGCGAGCTGAGGGTGGCGTTGCCTTTCTTGTCCGTCCCCTTCTGCCAGATTTCGAACGACACGTCCGCGAGCGCCGTGATCCGGAAGCTCAGCGAGCCTTTCTCCGTCAGCACGATCTTCGCGTAGTCCGCAGCATCCTGGTATCCGACGAAGTTGTTGAACGCCGGGTCACCAATCGCGTTGTTGTCCAGGATGATGTCCTTGTCGCCGGAGCTGGAGATAGTGTTCTCGTAGAAATTCGCGTCGTCGTTGTAGCTCTTGGACTTCTTGTTGTACAGCCAGTTGTTCTCGCCGCCGTCCGCGCTGTCGAAGAACCGCGTCGCCACCGTGTTCACGTTCACGTTGTAGTAGGCGCTTCCGCCCTTGGTGGCGTCCGAGCTCTCCATCGAGATGAAGTATTCGTACTTGTCGCTGACTTCGAGCAGCTGCGCCTTGGTCGACTTGGCGGCGAGTTCGCCGTTCTTCGACTTCAGGGACAAGACCCCGCCGACCTTCGTCATCTTGCCGGAGTTCGTGTCGCGTTTCCAGAGCGTGAACTTCGCATTGCCGTTGGTGCCGACGTCGAAGCTCAGGTATGTGGTCGAGGCGAGATCGAGCTTGGCGTAGTCGATGCTGTCGCTGACCCCGACGTAGTTCCGGTAGTCGCCGCCGTCGATCATTTCCGTGTTGTCCAGATTGACCGGCTTCACGCCGCGTTCGATGGTGACCGGATTCTCCACGACGGGTTTGTTCGTGGCTGTGTTATTCCAGCCGTCGTCCGCGTCGACGAAGAACTTGCTGTCGACCACCAGCACGTTGTAGACGCCCTGCGTGCCGGCTTTTTTGACATTCTTCGCGGTCATCGCGGCATAGTAATTGCCGGTGGTCGTGAGGCAGACGTCTTTGAGCGTGGCGACTTTGCCTTTCTTCACCGCCACCTTGCCGACCTGGATCTGGGCGCGGTTGCCCTTCTTGTCGACGCCGTCCTCGTAGATGTAGAACGTGCCGTCGGCAGTGGACTTGACCGTGAACGACAGCTTCGCGGCGGCCGTGACCGAAACCTTCCCGACGTCGCCGGTGTCCAGGTTGTCCCCGTCATTGCCGAACATGTTGTGCATGTCTTCGAAGTCGATCGTGCCGGGCAGATCCAGATAGATCTCGCCGTCGCCCGAGATTTCGTTCGATGCAAACATCTCGATGTTCTCATCCGAGTTCCAGCCTTTCTGCTTGTCGTACAGGTAATCGTTCCAGCCGTTGTCAGGCATGTTGTCCACGACGGAAATGTTTGTAACCTCGTAGCTGACAGTCTCGGACTCGTTGCCGGCGGTGTCAACGGCTTTGAAGAAAACGGTCGCGTTTTCGGTCACGGTCACGCCGGCGTCCGTGTAATCCTGCCATTCGCCGTTGCCGATCCTGTACTGCTTCGATGCCAGTTCCACGTTGTCCGCGAACGTCGCGGTCACGGTCACAGAATCAGTCTGTTCCGTGGTGCTCGGCGCAATGCCGGAAATCGTCGGTGCTTCCTTGTCGATGTTCGTGACCTCATACGTCGCGACCTCGGAGATGTTGCCCGCCGCGTCGATCCCGCGGAAGCCTACAGTGCCGTTGATGATAATGATCACGCCGCCCTCGTCGTAATCCAGCCAGCTCTCGCCGCCGTCCAGCGTGTATTCTTTCTTCACGGAATCCTCGCTGAACGTCGCGGTCACGGTCACGCTGCCGTTCGTGGCTGTCGTGACATCCGCGGCGACCGCCGGTTTGACCGGGGCTTCCTTGTCGATGTTCGTGACCTCATACGTCGCGACCTCGGAGATGTTGCCCGCCGCGTCGATCCCGCGGAAGCCAACTGCGCCGTTAATGATGATGATCACGCCGTCCTCGTCGTAATCCAGCCAGCTCTCGCCGCCGTCCAGCGTGTATTCTTTCTTCACGGAATCCTCGCTGAACGTCGCGGTCACAGTCACATCCTTGTTCGTGAGCGTGGTGATGTCAGCCTGCGCTGTCGGTTTAGCCGGCGCGACCTTGTCGATGTAGTCGACCGTAAGCGTGGTGATGCCGGAATATCCGAGGATATTGCCTGCGCGGAACGATACGGTGGCATTGTCCTTCAGTACCACGCCGTTGTCGTAGGCTTCCCATGTCTGCCCGCCGTCCGTCGAGAACTCTTTTATCATCGCGTCGGCGCTGAACTTCGCACTGACTGTGACGTCCTGATTCGTGACGGTGATGATGTCTGCCGCCGCAACCGGGTCGTCCGGGACGGACACGCTGAGCACAGTCTCGTTCTCGGCGTGGTCGATGGCGCGCAGCGTGAATCCTTCGATTCCGCCTGTGAGGTTGAAGACATAGTTTCCGTCATCGTTGCGTACGACATCCGTCCACACGCCGTCGTTCAGGCTGACCTGCAGCGCCGGGGCATCGTCCAGATTGTCCGTCACGGACACGGTGACCG
>Ga0310690_10000819_pt1 | contig 61438 bp, 50 predicted proteins | sample AusTroGonzalo_MG_2_FD_207661 | JGI IMG/M metagenome (GOLD analysis project Ga0310690, IMG submission 207661) | Bovine rumen microbial communities from tropical cattle in Woodstock, Queensland, Australia - Gonzalo_04 (v2) (version 2) | ecosystem: Host-associated > Mammals > Digestive system >... | reverse complement strand
AATAGAGCACGGTGCTGCCACATTAAAAAAACTCGCATCCCTGATAGACACAGACAAAATGAAAGCCCCGTCATTCCTGATGGTTCTCACTGCTGTCGGAAATTATGCATACCGAAGGAACGACGGAGTTTATATCGTTCCGATAGGCTGTCTTAAAGATTAGAGCTTATCTCACGCAGCGGACTGTAACGAAACCATAGACTGAGCCATATTTGCTTTGAGCATTTATTCGCGCACCACCGAATAAAACCAGCCATGCTGAATCCGAAACATCGGACCTTTCCGAAGATGACCACAACACTATTTGATTGCTGTCCCCCAATTTACTGTAATAACTGTCATCTTTCCAGTCACAGTAACAGTGACCTTGAGGATACCAGGCATTGGTGTAAAGTTTTCCGTTTTTTTCACTGATTCTGCACTTGCCGCCGCTCTCTGTCTGCGGACAGTTTTGGATCAAGGTCCTGAGTTCGTCAATGGTCGGCACTCTCCAGTCGGAATATCCGCATTCGGTCAGATTGTTGCAGTAATCGACTGCCTCAAACCAGTCAACCGGGAAATTCGCATAAGGAAAGGACGACCACATACTGCCCTCCACTTCAGGGCACGCCTCCTTGCATCTCCCGGTCTCAGGATCACATTCCCCGTCACAAACTTTGCTGACCTCCCAAAATCCTGATCGGCAGCGCATTGAACGGGTTTCAGAACCGGATTTGCTGCACTGGTAACCATTTGGGAGACAGCCCTCGTTTTTGCATTTTCCCGTTTCCGGATCACACTCGCCTTCACATTTTTGAATGATTTTATTATATCCGTATTCGCATGTGGTAGAATAATAGTCATATTCATACTCTTCAAAAGGGGAAGGATTATCCTTCATAACACTCATACATTTATATTCATATTCCCCGTCAACGCATGCCGAGCCAATGCATTTGGTTCCCGAAGGATGACAGCCGTTATAGCAAATATCTTCTATATTTTCCCAATAACCGCTACCGTTGCAGGACATTAATAAATTGCCGCCGCAGGTATATTCGCCGGGTAAACAATCATAGTTGAAACGGGTGTCATCTATTTCATCGTCCTGTTTTTCGGTTTCAGTCACAGCGTCATCATCGCCCGGTTCAGTGTTTTCGCTATCCGCATCTTCGGTTTCGTCAGTGTCATCCGCGTCAACATCAACATCGCCGTCAGCTGCAATGTCATTGTCGGCATCCGTCACGGTATTGCCCTCAGCCGTTTCTTTTTTCGAACTGCCGCAGCCCGTCATCAGCACAAAAAGCGCCAGAACGGCAAAAACATAAAAAACTGTCGTGATTTTCTTCATCTGGAACCTCGCTAAGTTTCAATTCCAAAAACACTGTATTTTACAAAAACTCAATAAAAACACCAGTTTTTTAATTTGTCTCAGGAGACAGCTGCAAAAATTGAAGAAAAAACTTGACATTCAAATGTTTCCGACTAAAGTGCCGCCTGCCAGAGCGGGAATAACTCAGTGGTAGAGTGCTACCTTGCCAAGGTAGACGTCGCGGGTCCGAATCCCGTTTCCCGCTCCATTTTTTTATGTCCTTTTTCAATCGAAACTCTTTTTGGTCGGCACCTTAGCCAAGAGGTAAGGCAGAGGTCTGCAAAATCTCCATCTCCGGTTCGAATCCGGAAGGTGCCTCCATTTTCAAACTCATAACCGCCGGAGTGGCGGAATTGGTAGACGCAAGGGACTTAAAATCCCTCGGGATAACCTCCTGTACCGGTTCGAGCCCGGTCTCCGGCACCATTTTTGTCGTTACAAATATTTCAAGACCGACGGTTTGGGATTGAAAATAACTGTATTCTGCAGTCTTGACTGTAAAAAATGCCACGCAATCATCGCGACAAAAGACAACGATCAGGCGCTGCTCGAAAAAACAGCTAAACTTTGGAGTATAGTGGTAAACAAAAACTGGACAGAGGTTGAAGTGTAAATAGATTAACCTTTGTTTTAGGAGAGTTTACAATGAGGAGATTAAGGATGCACGATTCAGCGTTTAAGGCGAAAGTGGCTTTTGAGGCAGCGAAAGGAGAGAAAACGATAGCGGAAATAGCCGCTATTTACGAGGTTCATCCGAACCAGGTATCTGCATGGAAGAAAGAGTTTCTGGAGCGTCTTCCCGAGATATTCAGCGACACGAGTGCCAAAGAGAAAAAGGATAATAAAATCAAGGAAGAAGAATATTTAAAGCAGATTGGGCAACTGACAGTCGAAGTTGACTGGCTAAAAAAAAAGTGCAAGCAACTTGGGATAAAATGAGCAATGAGGAGAAACGCTCTATGGTAGATCGCGGCAACGGCAGAATAGCGGTATACAGACAATGCGAGCTGCTCGGCATACCAAGATCGACCTGCTACTACAAAAAGGTTCGCAATCCGGAGAAAGAAGAGTTCGATAGCAGGGTTAAGGCATTGATTTCAGAGATATATTTTGATTGTCCGTTTTACGGCAAGCGCCGTATCAGAAACGAACTTGATAAATATTTCAGGTTTTACGACTACAAAAGAGGTCATTCGGCTCACGGTTACAAGACTCCGTGGGAGGTTTACAGTGAAAATTCTAAATTTTGGAAAACGGGAGCGACAGCATGATGTCACGCATAGATGCTCATGCGATGGCAAAAAACACTTTTGTGGAGAATTTTTCTGTCCAGAAATGCTTGACCATTATATTCCCGACAGGCAGGATATTAAGGAAATTTTTTAACCGCTCCTACCCTTCAAAAAAATTGTCAAAAATCTATTGTTTTCTAAAATAATTCGGTTTTTTTGAAACACATTTCAGAGGAGAGCATCATGACAAAAACATCCAAGTTCTGCTATTTGTTTCTTATTTTTTCAGTTTCCTTGTTTTTCACAGACTGCTCTGCCAAAAACGAGCAGAAAAGCGCTGAAAACGGGCAGAAAAGCGCTGAAAACGAACAGATTGCCGTAGAAACAGCTGAAACAGAAGCTGTCAAAACAGGTTATGAAGAAAAAAACACTGACGAAAACAAAGACAAACCTGCAGTTTCCCCTAACCTCATGTGGTCTGAGCCTTCGCCGGGACCGATGTATTACAGCTATATTCAGGATTACTGCAAAGAGCTGAGGGAAGGCGGATTCTCCGACTGGCGTCCTGCCTCTCCTGAAGAAATAAAGTCAAAAATGAAAAAGTGCCAAGAATTTAAAGAGCTGCCGAACCGCAAAGGAGACTATTCGCTTGATGTCGCTCTCGGCAACTACTGGCATCTTGACGGCTGTTTATGGGGGCTCAGGAAGCATGAAGAATCCCAACAAAACGATTGGTTCACTTATGAAATAATTATTCCTGAAAAGTGTATTGTTGAAAGCTGGAGTCCGTGCAATCTATGCCAGCGGGATATCTGCAAAGCATCCTGCGTCAGAAATGCTTCGCCGGAAGATACCGTTAAAAAAACTGAAACCCCGAAAGTCGATTTGAACAGGCTGCAATGGTCCAAAAACACGATGTTCGACCAAAAAAATTACTCGACATCGCTGCTCTCACCTGCGCACAACAGATATACCGGCTGGAACTGTGATTACGGCTGCAACACGCGCCTGTGCCAGGAGGACGAGTGTACAGAAAGTGAATTAAAAAAACGCGAAAAAGAAACGATCCCCTGCGGATACGATCCTATGGACTGCACTACATACGAAATTTTCGGAGTCCACGATCCTTCTTCTTACTGCAGCAACTTGAGGGAAGGCGGTTTTTCAGACTGGAGGCTCCCGACACTTGAAGAACTTAAAGCGTTAAAAGTCAGAAAACATGAAAAAAACGATATCCGTGAAAATTACGCACTTTTTCTGTCACAAAACACAACCGGTGAATCCGGCCGCTGGATTTCTGACCCCTTACAAGACAGAACTTTCTTAACTTTCCTGTCAGTCAGACACTTTCCTGTCTCGGAAACCAAGAAAGTTGCCGGAGATACAAATGTAATATGCGTCAGAGATAAAAAAGCGAATGAGAACGGTATAAAACCGCAGAAAAAGCCCGTAAAACCGCTCCCCGACCCGAAAGAACTGAAATGGTCGGATATCGCTCCGAAGGCCATGACCTGGAAAGAGGCGGATTCTTACTGTTCCAGCCTTAAAGAAAATGATCTGTCGGACTGGAGACTGCCGAATATCGACGAACTCAGGACTCTGATTCAGAACTGTAACCTTACGGAGCCGTCCGGCAGCTGCAGAATAAGCGAAAACAGGCAGTGCCTCGACGAAAAATGCTGGTCCGCTGACTGCAACGGCTGTTCTCAGAACGGGACTTTAATGTTAAAAAATAAAATTACGGCTCTGGAAGAAAATTTGAGGAAAGATTACGGCTATAGCTGGTTTTTTGACCTGGAAAAAATGGAAAATAACGGACTGATTGTGGAAGAATATAAAAAATACAAACAATTACAGGATGAATATGAACGGCGTAAAATTGCCGATTTCAAAAAATCCGATTTCAGTAAAATCCATTCAAAGGAGCCTTTCTGGTCATCAACTCTCGACCCTGAAAATGCCGGCGAAGCATGGGGAGTCGATTTTATAAACGGCAAAGTCGGCCAGATGACAATGTTTATCGATGTTTACGATGACTTGGGAACATTACCGGCCCCGAATTCCTATGACTACAAACTCAGAGTTATCTGTGTAAGGTAACCTCTGCACCGCAATACCGTTCCGGTCGAAGTCTTTACGGAACCGGAAGATTTTCACAAGTTCGAAAAGAGTGAAAATCCCTCAGCCTATAGAAGAATATTGACAAAATCCCGCTTCGACACTATCTCTGCGCCGTTTTTCTTAGTTTTCGGGGCGGTCATGGGCGGTTTCAAAGAAGTTTTCCGTGAAGATTCAAAATACAGGGCTTTTTTCGTTTCGATGGTAACATTCGCGCTTGCTTTCGGCTTGTATAAAGGGGTGCTTGACAACTATCTCGCGCAGGTCGTCGGAATGAGCGAATTCGACAAGGGAGTTTCTGAATTTTTCCGCGAACTTCCCGGTTTTCTCCTCATCTTTTTTCTTGCCGTTTTTTACACTTTTTCAGCTGAAAAAATATACAAGGTCGGCGCAGTCATCATGATCTGCGGCATGGCGATGCAGTCAGTCGTTCCGCCGGTGCGTTTTCTCGTTATCCTCGCGATGTTCATATATTCTTTAGGCGAGCACGTCCAGCTCGGGATGCGCAACACGCTGACACTTGAATATGCGAAGGAAGGTCGCGGCGGGATCGCACTCGGAATGCAGAACGCGGTGCATCAGATGGGAATGCTCGCGGGGTATGTCATAATTTTTGCGGTATGTCTCTTCGCCGGCAAAAGCACGGCACTTTTCAAGCCGGTCTTCATCGTGAGCAGCGCTATCCTTCTTCTCGGTTTCATTTTTTCTTTGCGGATGACGGGCAGCAGCGAGACCGACAAGGCGAAACGGCGTTTCTACTTCCGCCGCAAATTCTCGAAATACTACATGATCGAAGTTTTTTACGGGGCGAGAAAACAGATTTTTTTCACTTTCGGCCCTTACGTCCTCGTTCTTTTCTACGGCGCCGACGCGATGATAATAAGCCTTCTTTTCGCGATTTCCGCAGTCTGCTGTTTTGCCGCTTCTCCGCTCGTCGGCAGGATGATCGACCGTTTCGGCTACAAGATCATAATGATCACGGATACTTTGATCCTTGTCATAGTCTGCTTTTTTTACGGCTTCGCCCACCACATTTTTCCGCGGGATGTCGCTTTTGTCGTCTGCTGCGTGAACTACATCCTCGATTCAGTCATTTCGCTTGCTTCGATGGCTTCGAACGTCTATGTCAAGGACCTTTCCGATTCGCCTGAAGAGACCCGTGCTACGATCTCCACTGGCGTTTCGGTAAACCACCTGATAAGCATCCTCATCGCCCTTTTCGGAGGCTGGATCTGGCATACGCTCGGCATCGAGACACTTTTCATTCTTTCTGCGATACTTGGTCTCATCAACAGCGCGTATGCGGCGACGATAAAAACTGGCAGACTGCCCGAAAGCAACTCTCTTTAAAGTTCATCTCTTCGCGGTAACCCGCAGGTTAATGGAGACCTTACAAACAGAAAATATAAACATAAAATTAGAAAAGTTAATATTATTTTGTAAAATTTTCTTAGTTTGGAAATATAGTATTGCCAAAAAACGGGGGCCAAGCCCCCGCTTTACATACAAGCTGCTCGTTGTTTGCGCCTATTATTCCGCATTTCTTACACAACGGAGATAGACATAGATACTTGTCTTACCGTCGTGGTGCACAGCCCCTGAGCTGGAATGTACGGTCCACGCACTCCCATAGGGGTCGTACGTGTCGTACGTATTATTTATAAAGCATGTAGAGGAAGACCAAAAAAATAATTTTAACGGCATATCAGGAAAATCTGATGCAGGAACAAGCGAAGCGAGTTCGTTTTTGTCGGGAAGCCGCCAGTCTGAATATCCGGCGTAAGTCAGGTTTTCGCAGTAGGAAAGAGCTTCAGTCCACTTTTTGCCGCTGACATAGCTCTTTTGCCAGACAAGTCCGGTTGCAGTGTCAGCTACGATCACATCGCCGTTTATGGTCAAAGAATTGAACGAACTGGCAGGTAAAGTTAACCCCCTAACACAACGTACAGATCTACGGTTTAGCTTAGCGTAGCCCGTTATGCCTCCGACGACGAAATCCACGGTATAGGCGGAGTCCGAGTCCTTATCACCAATGGTAGAGGAAGACCAGAACCCATGCGGCGTATCTAGGAAATATGTAGTGTCGATTGCAGGATTGTATCTGCTGTTGTCAACAATTGTTAAGAATTCCAGAGTTGTCGGCAGTCGCCAGTCGCTGTATCCTGCGTAGGTCAATCCGTCACAGTATGAAACAGAATCTTCCCAAGTGTAAGTCGAAGTCGGGATCGTCTGCTGCCACATAAGGCCTGTGTTGTTGTCATAAACCACATTCTGGCTTGAAATTGTCTGAACGGTGAAACTCTGCGAAGTGCATTTGCCAAGTTTCGCATAATATGCATCCTGACCGAAGAAATCGTCACTTGACGAAGATGGGCAGGTTATTTCGTAACTATCATTATAACATCTGTTCTGTCCCGTGCAGATATTGCCGAGAGTCAGGCGGCGTTTGTCTATGCAGCCTTTTTCTGGTCCCCACCAATAATAATTTTCTTTACATTCGCAGGCATATTGAGTTTCATCTACCGGATTGCATATCCCGGTTGAATTCGGAATATCGCAACTGTTCTCCTGACACAGGTTTTTTGCACATTTGTTTGAATCTGAATGCCAGAAATAGTTCTCTTCGCATTCACAGGTATATTCTTTGGTATATTCATTCGCGCTTTTTCCGACACAGATACCGGTTTCACCAATATTGTTGCACGGATTTGGCTCGCAAGGATTTAAACATTTTGAAGTTCCGTCCCAGAAAAAGTTGCTGTCGCATTTGAAACGGCACACGCTGCTGCTTCCTTCTTCGTTGTAGCTGCCTTGCGGCGAAGGAGTCCAGCCGGCAGTTCCCCAATCCCATATCTGGGTTATTTGGGAAGCAGTATTCCATACAGAGTTTTCTATGAGCCCCGTGCAGTTTGATTGCCTCGATTCTGTTTCTCTTCTGACACAGCGGACATTGATGTTGTCATCAATACTTACCGGTTGAGTGCCTGCATTGGAAAAATAAATGCTCTGAGCAGTCGAATCTTCATTTTCGGAGGATGACCAGAGATAAACAGTATCGCCGAATTTAGAGTATTTTCCGGTGTAATCGTCAGCGCATTTTGCTGAAAAGCAGTTTTGAACGAGTGTTTTCAAAACCGCAATACTTGGGAGACGCCAGTCGTTAAAATCACCTTCAGTCAAATTCTGGCAGTAATTGACCGCATCGTTCCACGGCATTTTGTTTTCGGATTTCGCAGACCAGATTAGTCCCGTTGCACTGTCAATGCACGGAGTCGCACTTTCCGGGCTGCATTCCGGAAGACTTTTGATACAGAGAGTACCGTCAAAAATGTAGCCGGATTTACAGCCACAGACATAGCTGTCATTTTTAATCGTGCAGGCTCCGGTCGAGTTCGCGTCGCTGATGCACGGGTTAGGATCGCACGGAGTCTGTGGATAATCGTTGTTCGGTTCAGTGTCGCCGTTGTCTGGTGCTGTGTCGCCACCATCAGGTTGTTCCGGAATTGTGTCGGGATTTTCATGCCCGGAATCTGACAGATCGTTATCCGCAGGTTCGCTGTCAGTCGTGTCTCCGTCCGTCACGGTTTCACCCGTGTCGGGTTCATCACCATGATTTACGCTTTTCGAGCCGCCGCCGCAACTTATAACAAAAATCAAAGCACTGAAAAGCGCGAAAATTGCCATAAATTTCTTCATTTTCACCTCCTTATTTCAACATCACAAACTCCGAAAAAACCGCGGCATTTTAAGTGCTTTTAGGGTGATGGCAAGTTTTTGAAAATGCAACTTGACTGCAAAGAGTGATGCAGGTTATATAATGCGACGAAGTCGGAATGAAGGAGGAAACATGACTAACTACGACATTCTTCTGAAACAGGCAACTGAACTGCTTGAGAGCGAGCCTTGGGCGGTTTCGGCACTAAGCAACCTTTCGTCACTCATCATGGTTTCGCTTGATAACCTGAACTGGGCCGGGTTTTACATCATGCGGGACGGAGTCCTCACAGTCGGACCTTTCCAGGGAAAGCCTGCGTGCATCCACATCCCGCTTTCAAAAGGGGTCTGCGGAGCGTGCGCTTCGAAAAATGAGACTATGCTTGTTCCCGATGTCCACGAATTTCCTGGGCATATCGCATGCGACAGCGCCTCAAATTCGGAAATCGTCATTCCGATACATTCAGAAGGAAAACTCGTCGCCGTTCTCGATATCGATAGCCCCCTTACAAACCGCTTTTCCGAATCCGATAAAGCGGGGCTTGAAAAACTGGCGCGGCTTCTGGAAGAAAAACTCGTGTGGTGATTTAAAATCATCTTTAAGCCTGCAAGGACTACTTCGAAAAAAATTTGTCAAATTTCTCTCTTTCTCTAAAATCAGGCAGTTTTTTTGAAACATTTTTGTGAGGACGTGATGGAAAACAACAAAGAGCTTCCTAACAGGATAAAAAACCTGCTTGCTTATATAAACAGGATGCTGAGCGGAAAGGAAGAGGCTGTACGTCTTACGCTGATTTCAGCCGTTGCGGGAGAAAACATTCTTCTTCTGGGACCTTCAGCTCTGGACAAAAGCATTCTGGTCCGTTGTGTCGCAAGAGCTTTTCAAAAAAATCATGAACCAGACCGTGATAATCTGAATAAGGGTATACGGAAATTAAAGGACAGCAGCGATTTTTACAGCGAGGATTTCACTGTATTTCAACACGATCGTTTTGAGTACTGCATACGTTTTCTTAACGATATATGGGCAGGCAATCCTGGCAAACTGCAGGATCCTCACATATTTTTCGCAGCAGATTCCAAGGAAGCCGATCCGTACAAGACAGCGGAAAACCGGGGACTCGAGATTCTAAGGGAATGTTTCGCGCTTCATGTTCAGGTAACTACCGCTTCAAGCGACGAGGCTTTTTTCAAATTTGTAGAAAATCCGGACAATTACATCGAACCGGACAAAACAATGTACAATACGCTGCTGATAAGTGAAAGTGAGATCAAAAAATGGCGGACTGAAATCGACAAAGTCAAACTGAGTAATGATGCAAAAAATCTTATTTCCGAAATCAGAAAAAAAAGTTTTGAATATTTTATCAGTGATTTCAGATGGAGAAAGATCGTCCGCGTTCTTAAAACCTGCGCTTTTCTTAACGGCAGGAACGAAGTTGATCTCATTGACTGTTCGCTTATTGATTATGCAATCCCCGACCATGTCGTCGAGACCATCCTGAAACAGAAAGCAATTAACCAGGAACTGGATAAAAAAAAGCATCCGCAATACAAGGAAAACATTTTCGTGCAGCAGAAATATTACAATATTCTCAAAGCTTCCATCGCCGACAAAAAGCTTGAATTGGAAAAGGGAGTACAAAATCCGTTTTAAGCGGCAGGTATTCCGGCAACAATTTATTCCGAATCTTCTTCAGTTTTGATGAATTCGACAATCTGCTGATCACAGAACACTGCGTTGATTTCTCTTCCGTTTGCAAGTCTGAAACGGCCGCGTCCGTGCCATCTGCCGTTTTTCCATTCTCCGGAATATTCGGCTTTGTCGGCATATTTGAAAGTGCCTGTGCCCGATATCGCGCCGTTTTCGAATTCGCCGTAGTAGGAACTTCCGTCAGGAAAAATCAGCGAGCCGTAACCGTCCATTTTGTCGTTTTTCCAGGTTCCGTTGTACTTTATACCGTTTGCATAGACATAAATTCCATGACCGTCCTTCAGCCCTTCCTTCCAGTGTCCTTCGTAGACATCTCCGTTTTCGAGAACAAGTTTCCCTTTTCCGTCGCGCAGACCGTCAAAGGTTTCACCGTAATATCCCGGCTTAGGGTTCGGTTTTTCCGCCGGTTTTAATGATTCAGGCGGCAGGGAGGTTTCCTGAACCGTCTGTACAGGTTTGGTTTCCGCTTTGGGTTCAGATGACAGAGACGTTTCAGGAAACGTCTCTACGGATTCAGGTTTTTCCTTTTCTTTCTCCTTTTTCTTCTCTTTTTTTCTATATTTTTTGGGAAGTTCGATCAGACTTTCCTTCGGTTTTTTATAGTCTTCACGATATCCGTTTATCCTTTCGTCAGTACGGGGCAGAGGTGCGATTTCGCGGCCTTCTGTCAGAGATTCTGCCGATTCGGCATCGTCTGACGCCGAAACAAAAAAAGGAAATGAAAGAAATAAAAGGAGTGCAAAAAAGAGTTTCATGAATTTGAAAAAAGGAGCTTATTTTTTCTGAGCTTCGATCTCTTTTGAAAGATCCTCGAAAGCTTTGTCAGCCCTTTCCGTAACAGCTTTTCTGATACTTTCGCTGAGCTGGCTCATGCTGTTGACCGAGTTTTTGAACTTTTCAAGATCAGCACACATAAGAACATAAAGCGTTCCGCTATCAGAAATCCAGCTTTCCTTCTGCTCTGTGCCGGAAAGTGTGATATCCGTGATCTGCTTTGCAACATCAACGATATGCTGTTCGTCGTTTGCGGCCTTGCCGAATTCCTCGCCGCCGGTCGTTGTCGACTGATAGTCTTTGAGCATCGACTGAACTTTCAGTTCAAGCATTCTTCCGATTTCGGTCCTGCCTCTGCCCATTGCGCCGGTACGCATCATAGAAACATTGCTTGAACCTGCCGCGCTTCCTACACCGCATATCTGCTGAGGTGTACTCGAGCTGCCGAGAACCCATTTCGGCGCACCATCGAACTCGTTTTTAACAGCATCGCCTGTTTTTTTGTCAGTGCTCCCGCAAGCAGACAAAACCAAAAGAAAAATGACAGAAATGATAGAAATAAGCGACTTTTTCATAATTAACCTCCTTGATATTAAACAAAAACGCAGATATTTTATTCAAAACAGCCGAACAGTCAAGTTTTGCTCTTTTATTTCAGATATTTGTTGAAAAAAAACGCCGTTTGCTTTAAAGTGCAGCGCTTTTGATTTTTTGGAGGCGCTCTTGTCTGAAATTCAGGATGAAGCTTTAGTTGCACTTTACGGCGAAGCCATCGATTTTGCCGAAAGAATGCAGACTTCTTTAACATCTCTTCACTTTCTTCTCGCCTATTTTTCCGCTCCGAGCGAAGCAGCGGCAATACTTGAAAATCTCCAGATTTCGTATCAGGCCGTCGCAAAAGCCTACAATGCAATGCTTAAAGATGCGAAACTTTCCGGCACAAGCCTGGAAGAAAAGAAAGGGGTGATAAAATTATTGGAAAAAAGTGCCGCCTCATACTGTTCCAATCCGGGGCAGCCTGTAAATCCGACCCATTTTCTTGCAGCTTTGACGAGCATCCGCGAAACTATCGCATACAAAATACTCGACACAATGGGTGTGGTATCCATGATCCGTACATCGGCGATGTCACACATAGATGCGCCGGTCAAAAAAGCCGTGAACCGTGCAAACGAAATGCAGCAGGAAGCTACAAAAGTTTATCCTTCCTACAATACGGAAAACCGGATCGAATCAAGCAGTTCAGGTGACGGAAGCACCCTTTCCCTTTTCGGAAGAAACCTCACTCAGGAGGCTGCTGCCGGGAAAATAGATCCGGTTTTCGGAAGAAGCCGCGAAATTGAAACCATAATCGATATTCTGGGAAGAAAAAACAGCAACAATCCGATGATAATCGGTCCTGCCGGCAGCGGAAAAACCGCAATAGTCGAGGCTGTTGCACTCAGACAGAAAGACGGTCTGCTGCCCGGCATTGAAATATGGGAACTCAGACTTTCTTCGCTTATCGGCGGGACGGAATACCGGGGTTCTCTCGAAAAAAGAATCTCGGAACTGCTTGATTTTGTTAATAAAAACAAAGAAAGAATCATTGTTTTCATAGACGAGATACATCTTCTCTGCTCTTCCGGAAACGACACTGTTGCAAACATGCTCAAACCGGCACTTTCACGCGGAAATTTCCCGCTTATCGGAGCGACGACAACTGACGAATTCAACAAATTCATTGCGAAAGATCCCGCCATGGAACGTCGTTTTTCGATTGTAAAAGTTGAAGAACCAAAAAACGAAGAGCTTCTTACAATCGTTATGAATGCTGCGAAAACACTGGAAAATTATCACAAAGTCACTTTCGGCGGCGAAAATTTCATAAAAGCGGCGATAACTTTGAGCGACCGCTACATTTCCGGCAAAAGCCAGCCCGACAAAGTGCTTTCGCTGCTTGACACACTGGGAAGCATCATGAAACGGGAAAGAAGAACTTCGGCAGATACCGGCGATTTAGTCTTCCTGGTTTCGAACCAGACTGGGATCCCGCCGGAAAATCTTCTTATCGACACGGCAAAAATCGTAAATACGCTGCCGGAAGTCCTTGACAGCTCGATAGTCGGGCAGAAAAGCGCGAAAGAACGCATTTCAAGGATCTTTGCAAGAAAATTCAGCAATAAACCTGTCGGAAAACCGCTTGCATCGATGATTTTCGCAGGTCCTACCGGCACGGGAAAAACCGAAACGGCAAAAAAACTGGCTTCGTTTCTTTTCGGAAGCCCCGACAGAATGGTCGTTTTCGACATGAGCGAATTTCAGGAACCGCACTCTGTCTCAAAACTTATCGGTGCACCTCCAGGATATTCCGGCCACGACGAAGGCGGCAAACTTACCGAAGCATTCAGGCGTGAACCCTATCAGCTTCTGCTTCTTGACGAAATAGAAAAGGCCGATCCGAAAGTTCTCACTGTCTTCCTCCAGATACTTGAAGAAGGAAGAATAACCGACACGCGCGGATTTACAGCCGATATGAGCGAATCGATAGTTATTATGACAACCAATCTGGGAGCGGAACTTTTTTCCGCCGGAAGAGTCGGTTTCGGTGAAGCAGATTCAAGCGCGCGTGCAGCTGAAATAATCAATAAAATCGAAGGTTTTCTTTCACCGGAGCTCGTAAACCGCGTTGACGACATAGTTCTCTTCAAACCTTTTACGCAGGAAGATTTCGTGAAACTTGCGGGAGTCGCATTCAACGAAACTCTCAAAAAAGTCAACACCATGGAAAACTGCTCGCTATCTATCGAAGATCCGAAATCGGCTCAGGAACTCATAGTTTCAAAGATGACGGCACGTGACAAACTCATGGGAGCAAGAGCCGTCAAAAGGATCGTCGGAAAATTTTTCGAAGGTGCATTCCTCGAAGAATACTACAAAAATTCAGACAAACACAGTGATTTTCTCTGCTGCGTCCGCGACAACGAATTCGTTTTTGAAAGAAAATAGCGGTTATTCCTTGGTTTTCAGAAGATTTTCAAAGTAGGCAATCATATCTTTCGCGCGAAGTTTTTTCTTTCTGACAAGGTTGAGTTCCGCTTCATCGGCAGGCGTGAAGACCTTTTTCGACGAAAGTTCGCCGGAAAGAGCGTTCAGTTTCGCATGTTCTTCCTTAAGCTGCGCCAACTTTGCAAGAATTTCTTCCCGCGAAAAATTATCCTGGCTCATTTTGTTGCCTCCTGAAGTTCGCCTTCAACATAAAAATTGCCGTTACTATCAAGATTTGCCGGTAAAATCACATGGTTAACGATGTAAGGTTCCGCAGTGATATCAACTGTTTTCGTGTCGGGAAGCGCGTCAAAGCGGCCTCTGTCGAAAGAAAAACCGTCAAAACGCTTCTCTTTGACCGAAAAGATCTTCTCAAGTTCGGGGATTATCTCGCTTCCGCACTCTATCGGAGCAGCGATGCCGGCTGTCTTTCCCGCAAGACCCGCAAAAAAAGAAGAAATATTGTCGTAAGGCGGCTTTATGAAGATGTCACCGCGCAGGATCTTGTTGTTTTTGCCGAGGACTGCCGCAAAGTATTCGCCTTTGTTGAAGGGAATGAGAACGATCCTGACATCCTCTGCACAAGGCTCAAAAAGTGCCGAAATGAACGAGAACGAACTTACCGTTTCGACGGTTTTCACGCCGAGAGAATAAATATACGCTAAAAAGAACGCCGTTCCCGTCTTTATTCCGGTGAAAGCGCCCGGCCCGTTGCCGATGATCACCCGCGGAAGCTCCGTCAGATCAAGGTTTCCGATAGTTTTTCCGAACTCTTCCGGCAGATAGCGGCTCAGTTTCGACTTTTCAAAGTTCCCCGCCTTGAAAACCTGTCCCTTTCCGTCGGCACCGCCGAAAAAAATGTTTGAAGAAGAAGCGTCGAAAATGAGAATATTTTTGAAATTTTCCGCCAAAACACACCTTTAAACATCAAAAAAACATCTAATTATGCTGCCGGAGCAAGTTAAATCAAGAAAAATTTCCGGTTGCTGAGCTTGTCAAAATAAATCCGTTCCCTTCGACCGGGCTCAGGGACCTGTTTAGCGGTTGCTGAGATTGTCGAAGCAATTTACAAAAAAAATCTTTCTGCTAAAATACTGCGGTTTTTTTAAGGACTTTTTGCGGAGAAGAAAATGAAAATCAACAGAACAATTTTCAGACAGTACGATGTCAGAGGTTATGTCAACGTCGATCTGACCGACGATTTTGCCTACAATCTGGCGCGCGGATGTGCAAGTTTCTACAAGAAAAAACTCCCCTCTTTCAAGACAGTTTCGATCGGTCACGACGCGAGACTGAGCTCGCCCTCTTTCGCTCAGGCTATGATCAAAGGGTTCAACGACAGCGGAATAGACACGATTTTTTTAGGCATGATCCCGACAGGTCTCTGCTATTTCTCGATGTTCAATATCGATGTTCAGGGGGCAGTCATGATCACGGGAAGCCACAATCCGCCCGAATACAACGGTTTCAAGGTCAACCTCATCGATCTGCCGGTTTACGGCGACGGAATTCAGGAAATTGCGGATATCATGGAGGCTGATGACTTCCTTAATCCTGAAAAAAAAGGAACAAACAGCACTTACAACATCATTCCCGACTTTGAAAAGTTCATTTTCAAGACGATACACATCGAGCATCCCGAAAAAATCAAGCTCGTTGTCGATGCAGGCAACGGTGTCGGCGGCTTTGTAGCTGTTCCGATCATGCGCAAAATAGGGCTCAACGTCATCAGCATTTTCGAGGAGCCGGACGGCAGATTCCCGAACCATCACCCCGATCCGACGGTCGAGGCTTACATCCAGAAAATGATCGCGGCGGTCAAGGAAAACGGCGCAGACCTCGGCATCGGTTTTGACGGCGACGCAGACAGGATCGGTATCGTTGACAGAAACGGAAAAATTATCTGGGGAGACAAGATCCTCAATATTTTTGCAAGAAGCGTCCTCGAAGAAGTTCCCGGCGCGGCTATCGTCGGCGATGTAAAGTGCAGCAAGACTCTTTACGACGATATCGCGGCTCACGGCGGCAAACCTGTAATGTGGAAAGCGGGACACTCGCTGATCAAAGTCAAAATGAAAGAGATCGGAGCTGCTTTCGGCGGCGAAATGAGCGGACACGTTTTCTTCAAACACCGCTTCTTCGGATATGACTGCGCGATCTACTCCGCTTTCAGAATGCTTGAGATAATCGGAAAACACGGAGCCGATTTCGACAAACTTCTTGAAGGGATTCCCGAAACATTCTCGACACCCGAACTCAGGATCGAAGTCGACGAGACGAAAAAGTTCCAGATAGTTGAAAACGTTGTCAATTTCTTCAAAAACGGCGGCTACGAGGTCAACGACATCGACGGTGTCAGAGTCACTTTCAAAGACGGTTGGGGACTTATGCGTCCGAGCAACACGCAGAATGTCATCGTTATGAGAGTCGAAGCCGAAACGCCTGAAAGAATGGCTGAAATCAAAAAACTTCTCGAAGACAAACTTAACGAATTCAACAAGTAATTTTATTCTCACAACCGCTGGTCTCTATTTTAAATTTCATTCATAATATCGAAAAAGAATATTTACCAACAGCTTTTCAACGTTTTTATTTTCAATATTTTCGCATATTTAAATAATTTCTTCTAATTTTTGTTAAAATTTTGTTGACAAAACAAAAATTATTTATTAGATACTTCATGCTTGTTTGTTAATTTTTTCAAATCGGAGTATTGAAATGAAAAAGTCGATCTTAAAACTTTTCGTCTTCGCAGTAATGGTTTTCTCGTTTTCGATTGCATTTGCGGCAGAGATCCACTGCAATCCCGACACGAAAACATGCCACAAATCAACATGCCGTTACTACGATTGCAAAGGCTGTACCAAAACTTTCTCTTCAGAAGAGGAAGCTCTTGAAAACGGCTACAAATTCTGCAAAGTCTGCTCGAAAGAGAAAAAAGAATCTCCTAAAAAAAGCAAAAAGTAACTTTTTTCATCTTTGCCAGCCAAAACAGGGCCGGTGTCATACCGGCCTTTTTTTATTCAGAGTATCCCTTTGAAATATTCGATAGTTCTTCTTAAACCTTCGTCAAGAGGTATTTCCGGTTTCCAGCCGAGAAGTGTTTCTGCAAGGGTTATATCAGGCCTGCGGACACGCGGGTCATCGCCGGGAAGCGGCATGAAAACGAGTTTTGAGTTGCTTCCGGTCTGTTTAAGAACTTTGTCAGCAAGTTCGAGCATTGTAAATTCGCCGGGATTTCCGAGGTTTACAGGACCTGTGACTGAATCGTCGGAATCCATGAGGGCAAGCATTCCGCGGATAAGGTCATCGACATAGCAGAAACTGCGGGTCTGCTTTCCGTCGCCGTAAACCGTGATGTCACGGTTCTGAAGAGCCTGAATTATGAAATTGCTTACGACACGGCCGTCGTCGACATTCATATTTGGACCGTAAGTGTTGAATATTCTTGCCACTTTTATACGTATTTTATGCTTGCGGAAGTAATCAAAAAAGAGCGATTCGGCTCCGCGCTTTCCTTCGTCGTAGCAGCTTCTGACACCGTGCGGATTGACATTTCCCCAGTAACTTTCAGGCTGCGGATGGACCAGAGCGTCGCCGTAAACTTCGCTGGTAGAAGCCTGAAAAATTTTAGCGTTCCATCTGAGGGCGAGATCAAGGGCGTTTATCGCTCCGAGAACCGTCGTTTTGTAAGTTGCGATCGGGTCGCGCTGGTAGAATATCGGGCTTGCGGGACACGCTAAATTGAAAATTTCGTCAACATAAAAGTTGTAAGGCTCCGTCACATCGTGGATAAGAAGGTCGAATTCGGGATTTTTCTTGAGCGGTTCGATGTTTGAAAGACGACCGCTAATGAAATTGTCAATGCAGACGACGTGATTGCCACGGTCAAGCAGGGCTTTGCAGAGATGGGAACCGACGAAACCGGCTCCTCCCGTGACTAAAACAGTTTTCTTTACCATGATTTTTCTCTAAACCAGTCTGACCATTTTGGCTGTTGCTTCGGCAATCAGCTCGCCTTCGAGAGTGATTTTTCCGGCTGTGCAGAGGATGCGCCCCTTTTCGGATTCGACACACCCTTCGACTTTCACCGTTTTATTTGACGGCATCGGTTTTCTGAAACGGACGCTGATTTCGCCGGTAACCCCTTTTTCGTTGTGGGTAAAAGCCGAATATGCCATGATTTCATCAAGCAGTGTAGAAATTATTCCGCCGTGGATTATCCCTTCCCAGCCGCAGAATTTATCAGGTACCGAGATCTCGGCCCACGCCGCTTTTTTCTCGTCGTCGCGGTGTATGTCGAGATGAAGCCCGTCAGGATTGTTTTTTCCGCAGACGAAACATTTTTCACTGAAATTCACTTCCATTTTAAACTCTCCAACAAAAAACGCCGTATTTTAGGAAAAAAAGCGCTTTCGGCAAAAAAATCTTCTTCTTATTACAATATATTTTGACATCGGCCGTTTTTAGATGATATGTTTTTGAGGTTTTTTTATCTTTGGAGGAAAAAATGAGAGTTGAGCAGATTTCAGTGCTTTTAAGAAACGAACCCGGCGTTTTGAAGAAAATTCTTGAATCGATAAGCGAGGGCAATATCAATATTCTCGGTTTGACAATCAATGAAACGGCATCGTTAGGCGAGCTCAGACTTGTCGTAAGCGACACGAAAAAAACCAGCGATATACTGAAAAAAATGGATCTGTCACACAATGTCGTAAAAATAATTGTCGTAGACCTCAAGGACAAACCCGGAGAACTGCTTGAAATTGCACGTCTTCTGAGCGAAAACGATATAAATATCGACTACATCTACACACTGGCTTCCGGTAAAAATTCAGCTTTTATCGCCATAAAAACATGGGATATGGCTGCGACGGAAGAGATCCTTCTTGCCAATAAAATAAAAATCGTAACCCTTGAAGATTTCGCCAAATAGGAGGGTTTTATGCCTAAAATTCTTGTTTTTTTAACTATTTTCATTTTCAGTTTCGCCCTTGTGCCGCAGGAAACCCCGCAAGAGGAAGAAGCGGAACCGGATAAGGCTGCGGAAGAAACGGCGTCAGAGGCTCCGGCTGAAGATAAAAAAGCGGACGAAAACGCTTCGGAAGAACCTGCCGCAACGGAAACCGCACCGGAAAAAGAGTCTGAATCTGAAAAAGAACCCGAAAACAATGCAGCTGAAAACACAGAAACTTCCGGCGAAAACGCTGAGGCTCAGGAAAAAGAAGAAGAACTTCAGGACGGACAGGAATTTATTGCTGAAGAAGAATCGGCCACCGACACGCCTTTAGTCAAGATCCAGCAGGGAAAACCGGTGAAATTCTTCGAACTTTACGGCTATTTCAATGTTGCAAATACTTTCTCGTACAATATGAAACTCAGCGGGAACAACCCTTACATGGCTTCGAGAAACACTATAAACAATGTTGTTACGGACGAAACCACAGGCGAAAAAGTGACCAGAACAGCCAACGAGCATGTTCTTAACTGGGCTTGGCTCAAACTTCATCTTGAACCGGTCATCAATATTGCCGAAACAATGGAAATCCACACCAAACTTTCGATTTTCGGCAACACGGCGATGGGAGCCGACAATTACGAATTTGACAAAAAAGAGAACGGTCTTCTGCGCGATGCCCAGCTTTCTACCTCGGCAAATATAGTTTTCGAAGGCTTGTGGGGCGTTTTCGATACTCCGATCGGACAGCTCAAAGTCGGAAGGATGCCTTTCAGCTGGGGCCTCGGAATCCTTTACAGCGACGGAAACAAGTTCAATTCCCTTTCAAGCGGCAACTATCTTGACAGACTTCAGCTGACTATCCCGATCATGGGATTTAAGCTCATTCCTGCTTTCGACCTTGCATCAACAGGGCTTCTCGACAAATATCACGATTATTTCATCGATGCTTCGCAGAAAGACGACGGTTTCAATGTAAGCCTTATGTTCACCATGCAGGAAGACGATCCGGCAGTTCTCGAAAACAAAATCCTCAACGAAAAAACTGTCGTTGAAGTCGGTGCAATGGTTATGTTTTCATGGAAAAACACTTCTTCAGGCGAATGGGCCAAATCGGACGAAAACGGCGGTACTGTCGAGCCGACCAGTGACCATTTCGTTGATCCTGACACTGTTTACGCCTACACCGGACAAGGTGCGAAACTCTGGAAACTCGATGCGTGGCTGAACCTTTATTATAAGTTTTTCGCTTTAAAAACCGAGCTCGCTTTTCTTACCGGAACCATCGGTAAAATCCGTCTTGAAGACGGCAGAGACAAATCAGTTAAAACACAGATGGTAGGCTGGGCTGCGGATCTGGGATTCCGGGTTATCCCGAAAAAATTCCACATCGGTCTTCTCACAGGTATCGCCTCTCCGGACGATGCGGACTATGTCCAGGGCGATTCGTGGAGCACTCCCGGGAACTCTGTCAACAACTCTTCAACAAAAAGTGACCGTACTGTCGAAAACTTCCGCTTCAACAAGGATTACAACTTCAATTCGGCTTTGTGGAACCAGTTCCTCGGCCGCTTTACGGCAGGTTATTACGCAAGTTTGACCATGACCTACTTCTTCCTTGATGATTTGAAAGGATACATCGGAACAACCTACTCGATGGCTCTTAAAAAGAACAATTCACTCGGAGGAAAAGGTCTTCCGAACGCAATCGAGCCTTTTATCGGAATTGATTACGCCAACAAAAGCGGAATGCGCACAGGACTCAGATATCAGATCGGCGTTCCGTTCTCCGGACTTGACACCGACGAGCAGGACACTTCGCTTTTCCACTATCTGAATGTTTATCTCGGCGTAGTTTTCTAAAAAACCGCCATTCCTGGCACAACAAAGAATCTCAAAGATCTTCCAATTTCGTTCAAGATGACATAAAATGTTTCGACAAGCCTCTAAATGACAAATTTTTTTCACTTTTTTAAAAAAATTATCAGAAAAAACGGCATTTTTTGGAACTAAACTATTGTGTTTAAGCTCTTTTTGTATAAAATCTTTCGTTCTTTAGCGGGGTCGTCATGAAAAAAATCGTCAAATTTTTCGCAGCTTTCGTGATTTTTCTTTTCATTTTTACTGCGTGCAGCGGCAAAGGAAATTCGGGGAAACAGGAGATTTCCGACGATGATTCTGAAAATCAGGTTTCTGACAAAGATGAGCTTTCAGATGATGATCCGGAAAATCAAACTCCGGAGGAAGTAAACTGCAAAGCCGACGGTTCTGAAGAATTTTTAACATTTGCAGATATCGATTATGGCGGCTGCAGAGGAAGAGGATGTGTTTTCCGCGGTATCAGCCGTGAGAGTGAAAATGAAAAAATAGAATCAGGCACTTATAAACTGGACGGAAATATTCTCTGGTTTGCACATTCTTATAAAGGGCTGGTTTCTGTTGATGTGAGTGATCCGAAGAATCCGAAGATGCTTGCTTCTCTCAAAATCAAAGGAAGCGTTACAGATATGTATTTTCACAAAGGAACAGCTTTTGTTATTGTAAAAATACAGCCGCATGATGCTGAAGACAGCGGAAAAGCGAAGTTCGCAGGAGAATCTTTCTCAAAGATTATTGCTGTGGATATATCCGATCCTTCCAAACCGTCTGTTTCTGGTGAAATCAAAATCATCGGATGGGATCATATTTCAAAACGCATAGGAGATATTCTTTATATCGTTGCACATGAATATGAGATTTCCGGTTATGAGCATTGCGACAATGAACCAGGAATGCCTTCCGGGCACGGTTCCAGAATCATGTCGATAAATCTTAAAGATCCGAAAAACATGAAAATTGCTGATAAAAATATGGTCGACGGCCTTTATAACGAAGCAGTCTATATTTCAGAAAAATCGATATATGTAACCGATGTTTTGCAAAATCAAAATGAAAGTCACTCTGTAACCATGTTCGACGTCAGCAGCGGTGACGGAAAAATAGTAAAAAAAGCAGAGTTCCAGACGGTAGGTGCAGTTATTGACAACGGAAACTTGTACGAAAAAGGCGATGTTTTTTATGCAGTGACCTATTATCCCAGCGAAGAAACCGGCAACATGTATATAATTGAAAGTTTTGATGTGAGCGATCCGGCAGATATAAAAAGTTTGGCACAGTTTACGCTGGACTGGGGAAGAGCTCTTGACACCACAATTTTCGACGGAGACAGACTATATGCCGTGTTTTATAACGGTCAGGCATGGGGACTTGAAATTTTTGATATTTCAGATCCTTCAAATTTTAAAGAATTTAACAAAAACATGATCACTCTTCCAAATCAGTCTAAAGGAGTTGCCGTAAAAGGAGACAGATTTATTGCAATCGGAAAGAACAACAATCTTGCTGAAATCGAAATTTACGATCTGTCAGATTCATACATAAGAAGTGTAAAATATCTGACATTCGGTTTAAACATCGTTGAATATTGGAAGGAAGATTCCAGACCGCTATTCCAAGTGTACGATGATTTTGTTCTTGTACCGGTTGTGGAATACAACGAGTTCAGAAGATCTTTCTACAGACTTTACATTGTCGGTTTAGATATTGAAAAGGGGCTCGAAATGCGCGGCTTTATAGAAGATGAAAGCCTGTTCAAGCGTGGTGTCGCATTAAAAGACTCTGTTCTGGCGATAAGCGATTCACATCTCGTTTCCGCAAATATTCCGAAAAGCGGCAAACCTGAAGTCGTGAGCAAACTTGTTCTGGCAGAAGGTATGCCACAAATTAAAAACTGCGACGGTTATCTGTGCGGTTTTCTCCATCCGGAATTCCGCACATACAATCCTGAAAACGGCGAACTCCTTTGGAAAAGCGGTGAGTTGGAATTACCTTATCAAAATATAACAACGATGAAAAACCGTTCCCGCGCATATATTTACGGTGATATTTCAAGCAAAGAGAAACCTTACAACGAAATTTTAAAAGTTTTAGAATTTTCAAAAGACGGCATTTTTAAAGAGAGCGATTTCAAATCAAAAGATCAGTTCCCACCAATAAAGATGGCGGCTGTTTCGGAAAATAACATCGTAGCGTTTGTAACGACGCGGGAGGAAAAACAACTGTCGTTTCTTGACATAGATGACTTGGAAAACGGAATAAAACAGCTTCCATACCATTTTGATTTTGACTGGATCAGCCGAATTATTGTAAACGGAAATACTTTCTGGGTAAGCTGGTGCAAATATCAGGATGTAGATTACAAAGCAAACCATGAAATTTTCCGCTGCTATGCGGCACCTGTTGATGTCGGTGACCCGAACAACCCGAAAGCCGGAGCACAAATCAACATTCCCGGATTCCTTTCCGGAATCGGCAGTAACGGGCGTTATCTTTATACTGAGACGTTTGAGATTCAGGGACGCGGCCAATCTGATTCAATTCATGATATTTATATTCTTGAACTCAATGCCGACAAAACGGGAGTGTGTGTAATCAAAAAAGAAACTGTTGAAGATTATACCTATGAAAAAGATCTTTCGAAAACAACATGGCAACACGGACATGTTTATTGGAAAAACAACGGTGTAATTCTTGTTTCTGATGCAGAATCAACGCTGGTTGAAGGCTGCAGCTACACAAATGCAAATCCTTCTACAGTTAAAATTATCTCGGCTAAAGGAGAAGAAGTTTTCAACAAAACTTTTGAAGGTGAAAAATTTTTAAACGATGTACGAGACGGAGGTTTCTTGGTTCTGACAGATAAAAACTGGACTTACATAACTCCTGACGGCAAGGAAAAAACGGGCGTTTTCAGCGACGATATCGACACTTCTCACAGCTTCTCCTCATCACAGCTTATTGATGGAAAAATCTATCTTCCGGTCCGCGGCAGCGGAATTGTCACTTTGGATGTGAAATAACCGTTATACTACAAACGGTGCCAGATAAAACGGCAGAAACCTGATCCCGTTTTCTTCAAAACGGTCTTTCTGTGAAAAAACTATTGTTTCTTTTACTGTTTTTGAATATTTTTTCTGAAATTCCGTCAGAGATTCGTGCTTGCCGACTCCGGACGATTTTACTTCTATCGCATTTACCTTGGCTCCGGCAGAAATCAGGAAATCTACTTCGTAATAATGAGTACTGCCGCGTTTCTGCCAGGTGTGGTAATAAAGTTCGCGTCCGTCTGCCGAAATCATCTGTGCAACTAAATTTTCGTAAAGATAGCCTAAATTCGCCGGCAGTTTGTCGGAAAGCAGCTTCATATAAATTTCGTTTTCTGTAATTGTCCTGTCAATAAACATCAATGTGACAAAAATGCCGGTGTCTGCGACATAAAGTTTGTAACTTGAAAGGTCTTTCGTGGCTGCAAGAGTGACTCTCGGATCAAACGTGTTGTATGCCGGCAGCACTGCTTTGGAATCAATCAGATCGAAGATGCGCTCGTCATCTTTAGTCGATTTCCGGCTGCCGACAGCCTGAGAAACCGAAAATCTTTTGATTCCCTTCGAAAGCTGTGCAGGAATCGACTTGTACATCGCCGAAAGTTTTCCTGATTTGTCCAGTTTTTTAAAATCATCTTCATAAAGTTTTATGATATTCCGCTTTACTGCATCGATCTCCGCGAAATTTTTACCGGAAATATAGGCTTCGACCGCCTGCGGCATACCGCCGACAGCCATGTAGATCCTTAAATCGCGCATAACTTTTCTGTTTACAGCCTGCCCGAGTCCCATTCCGCTGTCATAAACCTGCTTTAGAATTTCGTAGTTTACAGCTTTCGTTGCCCACGAAAACTCTTCGAAATCCATAGGAAAAACCTGAATTTTCATTTCTTCCGAAGGAATCAGAATATCCGCGACATTTTTTTTGATGGAAATGAGTGAACCTGTCTCAATATAGTGGTATCTTCCGTCTGCCGCCAGATGTTTTATCGCCTGCCTCGCTTTAGGAAAAAGCTGGACTTCATCGAATATCACAAGCGATTTGTGCGGAACAAGGTTGATCCCCGTTTCGGTCTGAAGACGCAGAAAAAAAAGATTGAGATTGCTTATGTCGTCAAAACAGTCCAGAACCCTCTTCGACACATTGGCGAAATCAATAAGAATGTAACTTTCATATTCCTTTTTCGCGAACTGTTCCGCGATAGTCGATTTGCCGACACGCCGTGCGCCTTCGAGAAGGACTGCATATTTATCGGCATAGTTTCGTTTCCAATTAAGCAGTTTGTCGTAGACTTTCCTTTTAAAAAACATGAGTTACCCCCACAAAAAACCTTGCTAAAATATCACGTTTTTGCAATTATTCAAAGTTTTTTTGCCGAAAAAAGTGCAATTCTTCAAAGTTTTTATGCCAAAAACCTGCATTTCTTCAAAGTTTTACACCTCATTCCGAACGTAGCGAAGTCGGCAAGCCTCAACATGACAAAAAATTTCACTTTTTTTAAAAAAATTATCAGAAAAATCGGCACTTCATGGAACTAAACTATTGTGTTTTTGTTCAATTTGCTGAAAATTGAATGTTTTTGAGTATTTTGACGGAGGTCGGGATGAGTAGAATTTTTAAATTGGCGGCAGTTTTGATTATGGCACTTTGTTTTGTCGTTTCCTGCGACAATTCAAGGCAGAACGGCGGCAGGCAGGAATTTGAAGGAGACGGAACTGAAGAATTTGTAACGGTCGGAAACTCTTCGCGTGATGAATCCAACAAAGGCGGAGATTATGATGAAGGCTATGCTGAAGATGCGGCTGATGCCGAGGCTCCTTCTGACGATGCGGAGAATGGAAGCGGAAACGCGGAGCGCGAGATCGTTGAATCTGATATCTACAAGTTCGACGGAAACGTTCTCTGGCTCGCAAACCAGTACAAAGGTCTCATCGCAGTCGATATTAAAGATCCGGAACACTTGAAAATCCTCGGAAATCTCAGATTTCAGGGATATGTCGGCGAGATGTATCTTCAGGAAGGACGCGCTTACGTTCTTGTAAGCTATACGAATTCAAGCTATGAATACGACGAGATCTACTATTCCAACAAAACTTATTCCAAAATTATGGTCGTAAATATCGAAAATCCTGAAAATCCAGAGCTTCTTGGTGATTTCGAGATCGAAGGCTGGATCACCGATTCGAGACAGGTCGGAGACGTTATTTATGTCGCTTCTACGGAATACACTTATTACTGGTACGGATGCGACGGCGACGGCGGCGTGTCCGGGAAAGACCAGATTTCGATCATGTCGATCAACGTCAAAGATCCGCAAAATATAAAAATGGCAGACAAAGTTTCGGTTCCGGGATATTCCTACACGCTTTATGTTTCGCAGAAATCGATATATGTTGCCGAAGCCGATACTTACTACTGGGATGAGGATTACACCGAAGGTTATCCGGTAACAATGTTCGATATCAGCGATCCTGAAGGAAAAATCGTAAAGAAGGCCGAGTTTAAGACTGAGGGTTTCATGAGCGACCGCTGGAAAATGCACGAAGCCGGCAACACTTTCTTCGCTGTCAGCTCCTCCTCAAGCTGGGGCAACGGCAACAGCATGATCGAAAGTTTCGATGTCAGCGACCCGAAAAACATCAAAAAGCTTGACAAACTCGTTTTCATGACCGACCAGCAGCTTTACGGCACGAAATTCGAGGGCGACAGAATGTACGCCGTCACTTATTTCCAGCAGGATCCGCTTCATGTCATCGATATTTCCGATCCGGCAAACCTCAGGCAGCTCGGCGAACTTGAAGTCCCGGGCTGGTCTGATTTCATCGAAGTAAGAGGAACAACGATCCTTGCCGTCGGACGAGACAACTCAAAATCCAAAATCAGTATGTACAACGTGGCAGATCCCGAAAACCCGAAAGAAATCAATACTGTCGAAGTAGGCTCTAACTACAGCTACAGCGAAGCGAACTACGACTGGAAAGCGTTCAAGATTTTCGATGAACTCGGTCTCATTCTGCTTCCGCTCACCGATTACGGTGATTCGTGGGAAAATATCTATAAACTTTACCTCATCGATTTCGATCTTGATAAAGGTCTGAAAACACGCGGATTTATCGCTTCAGACAGCTATATCAGACGCGGCGTGGCAATTCAGGATCTCATTTTCAGCATCGGTGAAAACCACCTCGTAACAGCTGACGCGAGCGACAGAGACAACCCGAAAGTTCTCTCCGAACTCACACTTGCATCATATGTCAACAGTATAACAAAATGCGGAAAAGCACTCTGCGGACTGGATAATTACTACAATTTCAACCTGTATGACAAAACCACAGGCGAGACGGTATGGACGACCCAAATTTTGCCGCAAAATTCATATTCCGAGGTTTACATCTCGAAAAACAGCAGCTTTGCATACATCTACCGCGCGATCTTCAACAGCGAAAAGAACGAAAATGAACCCGCTGTAAAAGTCATCAAATTCAACGATAACGGCACACTTGAAGAAGCCGGAAATTTCTTCCTGGCTAACGGCAACTATTTGTCCAGAACTCAGGCAGCTTCTGAAAACAATGTCATCGCCTCTCTCAACAGAGATGTTGTATGGTATGACGACTACAGTTATTCAACAAAAATTACGCTGCTTGACATGAACAACCCTAAAAACGGAATAAAAGCGACGGATTTCGATTATGATTACGAATCTCTGATTTACGAAAATAACATTTTCCCAGTCAAAAACACATTCTGGACAAGCGGCTGCAGACTTAAAAAAGCTGATGAAAAAGGCGACCAGTATCTCTGCTATGCCCTTCCGTTCGATGCAAGCGACCCGAAGAATCCGAAAGAAGGCAAAAGGGTGAACATTTACGGCGAACTTATAGGAATCAGCGAAAACGGCAGTTATCTCTACACAAAAACGCCGCAAATTTACGACTATGACGACGATTGTGAAGGCGACTACTACTGCTGGTCGAGTTCAAACACTTATGATTTCTACATTCTGAAGCTCAACGAAGACAAAACCGCTGCAAAAGTCGTTGCAAAAGAGACTTTGACCGATTCCCGCGGTTATGACCATGACTCATACGAATCTGTTTCAAACAGTATCTACGCAAAAGACAACAAGATTTTCTTCGTCAAAACCTTTACCGGCGAAAACTGGAACGAATGTTCTTACAGATCGAGCGGCACTACTGAAGTCCGCATCATTTCAGCAGACAACGGCAAGGAGACTTACAAAAAATCATTTGTAAACGCAAACTTCGCTATGAGCGTTCAGGACGGCGGCTTACTGCTTTCCACCCCGGACGGCTGGACATACATCTCTCCTGACGGCAAGGAAAAATCGGGAGATGAAAACATTTCTTCAAGCCTGAACTCATATTCCTACTACGGCGGTTACTACGACTACGCCTATCCCTACGGCAACTATTACACTGCAGCTCCGCAGCTTATTGACGGAACTGTTTACATCGCAGCCGGCTGGGACGGCATCTATTCGCTCAACGTGAAATAAATCCAATCAAAAACCGATCTTTATTGAATTTTTTCTCAGTTTTATTAAAATACCGCCCGAAATCTGTTTGCGGGGGTGAACCATGAAATTCCTGTCAATGAGTCTTACAGACAAAGGTTTGGTGAGAAAAAACAACGAAGACAATCTTCTTGAACTGCCTGAACTCGGACTTTTTGCAATCGCTGACGGCATGGGCGGTGAGCTTTGCGGCGAAGTCGCTTCTGAAACGGCGGTAAACGCTCTTCGCGACTTTGTTACGGAAAACCGGACAGTTATCGATGCTTACCAGATGAATTCAAGCACCGAAAACAAAGCTCATGTGCTTGATATGCTTGCCGATGCTCTGAGAAACGCCAATGCAAAAGTTTTCAAAGAGGCTAGCCGGCGCGATATTGACGGCAGAATGGGAACTACTCTCACGGCGCTTCTTGTTATCGACAGCACAGGTTTTATGGTCCATGCCGGCGATTCAAGACTCTATATGATCAGAAACGGCGAAGTCACGCAGCTTTCTACGGATCACACCTTCATCAACGATTACAGAAAACAGTTCGGCGATTATTCAGGCGTTTTTGATGCAAAATTCAGCGGAGTTCTGACAAAAGCTGTCGGTGTTCAGGAGTATGTCGAGCCGGAAAAACTGACTTTCGCGATACTTCCCGAAGACAAGTACCTTCTCTGTTCCGACGGACTTTACAACGGTCTCGGCTGCGATACGCCCGATTTCGGCACCATTTTCGAAACTCCGTTTGAAGATACTCAGAAAGAAAAGGAACGGCTGAAAGAGGCAATACGCGGTCTTACCGACATCGTTTACAAAAACGGTGCACCTGACAATGTGTCGGTAATTCTTGTTTCAGCCTTCAGCGTTGATGAGGAAGAAGTTACGGGAACGCGCGAATTCATTAAGAAATTCGACAAGATACGCTCGATAGAACTTTTCAAGGATCTTGAATACAGAGAACTTCTTGCCGTCATGGCACAGGTTGAAGTCAGAACTTACAACAAATACGACGTCATTTCGAAAATGTCGGCTTCAGACAGAGAACTTTTCATCATTCTTGACGGAAAAGTCTCCGCTTTGAAAGGAAGCAAACTGCTGAAAACGTTCCGCAGCGGCGATCACCTCGGCGATGTAGCATTTTTGAGCGGCGAAATACCTTCGTACAACCTTCTGCTTGACAAAACTTCATCGTTTTTAGTCATCAAAAAGTCGGCTTTTGACAAAATAGTTGCCGAAGAGCCGATAATCGGCGTCAAACTTCTCACACAACTCGCAACCGTCCTCGCAAAACAGGCAAATATCGCGGCCGATCTCATCAACGAACAATGATTTCTTCTTCGATTTGTATTCTGCAGCTTTTTTTCTCCTCTCTGCTCTTTGATTTTTCAGGGAGCGACATCGAGAAACATATCGAGCAAAAGATACAGTATTTTCAGCAGTTTACACTAGAAGAAAAAGAAGAGTTCTGCAAATCGGGAGATGCTTTTTCGTGCCGGATCCTCTTTTTGGAGGCACTGAAATCCAAAGATAATTCCAAAAATCCGGAAGACTACCTTGCAATTATGAACGACAGGGAGAAAAGTACCGGACTCTATCTTTATGCAGCGGACAGATGGGAAGATATTTCTTTAGAGAAATTAAAGAGTTACCTTGCAATACTTCCGGAGATCCCGGCAAGAAGCCTTTATTCGGTCTATCTCAAAAAACTCTATCTTTCGGGTAATATAAAACAGTTTATGGAAGATTACCGGCAGGAAAACAGCCCGACTCTCACGCAGTTTTACGTCACCGAACTTCTAAAGCGCGATCCCCAAAGCGGCATGGCTTATCTGCGGACTCTGAACATCTCTTTTTCCGAATCGTTTTACGACACTCTTGCAAAAATCGTCGAGCAGCATTCCAAAAAATCAGGAAACAAAGCCTACAGCGAATTCAAAATCTGGAGCCTTGAATACAACTACCGCAAAGTGCGCTACAAACAGGTGATCCAGATGTCCACAGGATGGTTTCCGAACAAAAATTACGCGAAACCCTATGACTGGCGGGCGCATCTTTACCGCGCGATGTCCTACACGAAAAAGCGCGAACACACTCAGGCGGAGGCGATTTACGCAAAACTTGAACCCTACTGCACAAACGAAGAACTTACCGACAGCGACGTCTACAAATTTTATAGCGAATACGCATATTCCGAATCCGCTTTGGGTAAAAACGAAAAGGCGATAGAACTTTATCTTGCGGCCTACGAGCGCTTTAAATCAAAGGATGAAGAGGCTGCCGGAGAATTTCTGTACATGGCTGCCGACATGGCGCGTCTTGCCGGACTTTTGGAAGATGCCGAAAAATATTACAGAATTTTCATTGACTCCTATCCGCACTCCGGAAAAATCGAAATCGCGCGCTTTCTAAACTTCTGGATCGACTACAAACGCAAAAAGTTTACTGATGCGCAGAAAATACTTTCTTCAATAATTTCCACGACAAACGAAATGAGCTACGACCACCAGCGGGCGACTTACTGGTTCGCGAGAGTTGCAGAAAAACTCGGTGAACAAGAGGTGGCACAGGAAATTTACTGCGAACTTGCGGCAAAAATCCCTGCATCTTTTTACGGTTCTTTCGCAGCCGGAAGGGTCAAATCAGAAAATATAAAATGCGCAGAAAACAAAGTTTCGTCAGCCGATAAAACAAAATTTCACGATGAAACGATGCTTCCTGAAACCGAATGGGTCATTGCGGCAATGGTGACAAATGACAAAAATATGACTGCTAAAGTGCTGAAAAACGCGGCAAAAACCATCGACAGCGACGGAGACGAAATCGACAGACTTGTTGCAAGTTATGCAGCAAAAACCGTGAACAACCACACACTTGCGGCAAATATTCTGAAATCTATAAGCAACTTTTCAAACACGTCGAAAGAGTACTTCAAACTGCGCTACACCGTTGCTTTTGAAGAGGAAATCCTCGCCCACTGCGATTTTTACGACGTCTCTCCGATATTCGTATTTTCAATAGCGCGGCAGGAAAGTCTTTTCGACACGTCGGCGATTTCAAGCAGTTACGCGATCGGACTTCTGCAGCTCCTTCCCGCTACGGCACAGACTCTGGCAACGCGCGAAGGTTACGGCAAAATCGAAACGAAAGATCTCCAGAAACCGCTGACAAACATCAGATTCGGAGTCAGATTCCTTGCCGATTTAGTTAAAAAATTTGACGGTCAGATCGCTCTCGCCGCAGCTTCATACAACGCCGGACCGAACAGGATAAAAAAGTGGCTTGAAAACGATCCCGAACGCGAACTTGATGAATTTATTGAAGATATTCCGATTTTCCAGACTAGAAACTACGTCAAGAAAGTTATGACGAACTATGCCGTTTACCACTACATTTTCTACGGAAAAGTCTACGACGGAATGAACTTCAGACTGCCTGCCGGCACGGCAAACTAAAACCTGTAAAAAGCTATAACCCTCTCCCCTTTTTCAAAGTCGTAGGTTTTTGTGTATTCAAGTGCCGAGTCTTTATAAGGTTCCTGCTGAGACGAATAAAAAACAACTAAACGGCCTCCTTCCTTGATGATTTTTTTACAATGAGCAAAGATCCCGTCGTCGATTCTTACGGCTCTTGAAACGACAACATCAAATTTTTCCGTAACATCGAAAAAGTTTTGATTGATCCCTTCGGCGTTTGCTATTCCGAGTTCCGCCGCCGTCAGATTTATGAAGGAGATTTTCTTCCTGCTTTTGTCCAGAAGTTTGAAGTCCGCTTTCGGAAAATAAAGCGCGAGCGGGATTCCCGGAAATCCGCCGCCGGTTCCAAGATCAAGAACTTCTGCTTCGTCAAAAAAGACGTTGTTTTCACTTGCCGGAAACAGTGAATCAACGAAATGCAGAAGTGCCGCCTCATGAAAATCCGTCACTGTCGTAAGGTTGTGGGTCTTGTTCCAGAAAACGAGTCTTTCCCAGAAAAAAAATGCTTTTTCCGCAAGTTTTTCTGTGACACAAATACCGTATTTTTCAAGACTTTCTGCTAATATTTGATGTAATGTTTCACGTGAAACATTTTCATTAATCTCTTTATTCATGGCTCTTTTTCAGGTGCATTATCAAAATTGAAATTGCCGCCGGAGTTATACCAGGAATCGACGACGCCTCGGCTAAATTTGCCGGTCTCTGCCTTGTCAGTTTCTGTTTTACTTCGTTCGTGAGTCCGCTGAGGTTGCTGAAATCGAATTTTTCGGGGATTGTAATTGCAGCGAGACCTTCAAATTTTTTAATTTCTTCCTTTTCCCTTTCGATGAACGAGGAATACTTTATTTCGACTTCCGCCCTGTCCCAGATCTCTGATGTTTCACGTGAAACAAAACCCGTGACAGCCTCTATCTGCGGCCGCGAGACGAGAGGTCTTCGAAGCAAAGTTGCAAGATTTCCCGCCTTTGAAAACGGAGCCTCGCCTATTTCTTCAAGCTTTTTGTTTATCTCAGCTGTCGGATAAACAGGGATCGAAGTTATCTCTTCAACCAGAGCTTTGACTTTTTCGCATTTCAGACGCTCTTTTTCGTAAATTTTTTCATCAATAAGCCCGGCTGCAAAAGATTTTTCGAGAAGTCTTTCAGCGGTATTATTGTCGCGGACCGAAAGTCTGAACTCGGCGCGCGAAGTGAACATCCTGTAAGGTTCATCCACTCCTTTTGAAGTGATGTCGCTTATCATTACTCCGGTGTACGAATCAGACCTGTTTAGAACGAGTTCTTTTCCGCTTTCAGTTGCCGAAAATCCCGCGTTTGCTCCGGCAACCAAGCCCTGCGCTGCAGCCTCTTCGTAACCGCTTGTGCCGTTTACCTGGCCCGCAAAGAAAAGTCCTTTCACGAATTTGCTTTCGAGTGTCATCGCGAGATCTGTCGGATCGTAGGCATCGTATTCTATCGCATAAGCGGGGCGCGAAATTTCTGCATTTTCAAGACCTGGAATCGACTCAAGAATTTCTTTCTGAACAAAAACTGGAAGAGAGGTAGAAATACCGTTCGGATAGTATTCGCGGCAGTCCCAGCCTTCTGGTTCTATAAAAATCTGGTGGGATTCCTTGTCGGGAAATTTCATGAATTTGTCTTCGATCGAAGGGCAGTAACGGGGACCTATTCCTTCAATAGACTTGCAGCTTCCGTACATCGGCGAAAGGTCTAAATTGGAGATCACCGCCTCTCTGGTTTTTTCACTGGTACGCGTCAGAAAACACGGGATCTGTTTTATCAGCCTTCCTTCGGTTCTCACCGAAAACGGAGTGTAATCAGTTTCTCCGGGCTGTATTTCCATCTTCGAAAAATCGATAGTTTTTCCGACTATTCTGACAGGCGTTCCCGTTTTGAGGCGGAATTTTTTATGTCCTAAATCCACCAGAAAATCTGAAAGTTCAACGGACGCCGGTTCCCCTAACCTGCCGCTTGAAAACATGTCGCGACCGATGTGGATCTTGCCGTTTAAAAAGGTTCCGCTCGTGATAACAACCGACTTTGCCGAAAAGACAAATCCGTCTTTCGACTTAACAATAAAAGCTGAATCCTTGTGTTCGAGCGAAACGACTTCACCCTGAAAAACGGTGAGATTTTCAACCCGGAAAACGAAAGCCTGCATGAAATTTTTGTAGAGATTTTTGTCGCACTGAGCACGCAGAGCCTGAACCGCAGATCCCTTTCTCCGATTTAAAACGCGGTATTGGATCGCAGCAAAATCGGTTGCTCTTCCCATCGCGCCGCCCAACATATCGACTTCGCGGACAAGCTGTCCTTTCGCCTGACCGCCGATTGACGGATTGCACGACATCTCCCCTATTTTGTCGATCGAAATCGTAACAAGGAGAGTTTTTGCTTTCGTTCTCGCCGAAGCGTAAGCCGCTTCGATTCCGGCATGACCTCCGCCGATAACTATGACATCAAAATTTTTCATAAAGACCTCTGAAAAACGGCTTTCAAATTTAACTTCTGACGCAAAAACCGGATCAAACCCGAGTCATTTATCGTCCGGCAAAAATTCGTTGATTCTGCGCCAAATACGGCGTTATTCTGTAATTTGAATCTTCTTTTCATCACTTTCCCAGGCAGAAACCGCCGAAAATCTTATCATAGACATCGTGACTCGTCAGATCGCCGGCAAGATCACGAATTCCGTTGAAAATTTCCGAAATAAAGAAAAGTATAATTTCTATTTGGTCCGAGTCTAAATAAAGTTTGAGTTCTTCCAGTTTGTCCAAAATCTCTTCCGCCTTCTTTTTCTGCCAGTCACTGAAAAAAACCGCTTCATTTTTATCAGGCATACTCTTTTCGATATTTTCGCAGATCTTGTTGATCAAAATGTCGATTCCCGAGCCGTTTTTACAGCTTATTTCTATCGCTTCTTCAAGCTCTGGATTTTCAAATTGCGGAAAATCGCACTTGTTTTTGACGATTAACCTAGATTTCATGCGGGTTTCGCGCAATATTTCACGGTCTTCTCCATTAAGAGATTTTGATCCGTCAAAGAGAAGAATCAATAAATCCCCCTTCTCAAGCAGGTTGCGGCTCTTTTCGATGCCCTTTGCTTCGACTTCAGAATCGGCATTTCTGAGCCCTGCCGAGTCGGTTAAACTGGCCTGAAACCCTTTTGCGTAAAAGGTTTCAGAGATATAGTCACGTGTCGTGCCCGGAACATCGGCGACAATAGCTCTCTCCTGCCCCACCAGAATGTTGAACAGCGAGGATTTACCTACGTTCGGCCTGCCTAAAATGATGATCTGGTAGTTAACAAGCTTCTCAAGAGCCTTGGAATTAGCTGAAACCTTGGAAATATCGAGGTTTGAGCGGTTTATAAGATCTTTCAGCTTTTCAAAATTTATATCCGTAGAGACCTGATCCGGGAAATCCACGACAGCAGTAGCTAAAGTATGAAAATATTCCCACTCGGGAATAAGATTCTTCAGCCTGTCAACGGCGTTATTTTCGAATGCAGCCTTACGTGAAAGTTCGGTTGCATAAGGGTTTTCCGATGTTATGACCGTATTTAACGCCAAAGCTTCGTCAACGCTCATTTTTGAATTTATGACCGCTCTGAACGAGAATTCCCCTTTCAATGCGGGTATCGCACCGTTTTTGACTATCAAAGCCACGATCTCTTCTGCGTTTTCGGAAGCTCCATGAACATGAAATTCGGCGACATCCTCGCCGGTAAAGCTGAAAGGTGCATGAAAAGTAAGTATCAGGCACTTTTCGACAACTTTTTCACCGTCATAAATTTTAACAAAACCGGCTTTTCTGTGCCCGAATTTTGTCCTGCCCGTGAGTTTTCCGGCGATTTCAAACGCCTTTGTGCCGCTGACCCTGATTATTCCTATCGAGCTCCCTTTTGCCGTTGCAAGAGCGCAGATCGTCGAATTTATTCTGTTAAAATACATGGATCGGAATTATTTTGAGCAAAGCGGATATTTGAGAACTTCTTCGGGAATAGTTGTTTCTTCGTCAAGCCCCGGAACTTCGGTCGGATAGTAGAATTCAACATTGTTTGCAACGATTTCAACACTTCCGCCTTCGTAAAGATCTGCATTTTCAGGATAAACCGAGTTGATAGCAACCGAACCCGTGTATCCTATACCCATTATACACTCCTGCCCGTTCTGCCTGTCGATAAGTCTGTAACGGACAAGTTTCAGCAGGTTGTCAACAAGATCAAAAATCTTGACCGCGTTAATTGTGTATTCCGCTCCGCTTTTTAGTGTTCCGGGAGCAAACTCAAGCTCGTGCCTCGGATAGCCGTTTGCAGGATTCTGTTTTACGAAAAGCTGGCGTTTGTTGCCGCCGAAAGTGCCGGTGTAGTTGTCTGTTACGGCGTAGGAAACCGAACCGTCTCCGCTTTGCGGGAAAAATACGGTCGAATCTCCGTAAAGCCCGTTGAATGCAGCGTAGGGAAGGGCACCCTGCGAAAAATAGCTCTGGTCTCCGATTTTGGCGTTGTCGAGAATGAATTTCGTCATAAAACGGACATTGAGGACACCCCAGACTTTTTTGTCGCATGTTGACATATCGAAAGCGGTGCAGTCGGTAAGGCATTTTGTTACTCCGATCATATTAGAGTTAAGATTGGAGCAGGTGATTGGAGCCAAAGAATCGCATCTTTCGCCGTATTCCACCGTCTCGTTTCCGCAGCCTTGTGGAATAGGATTTTCGTTGTCCTGATGATCATCTGAAATACCGGGATCGGTCGGCTGAGGATCGGCAGCCTCAGAAGAAGGTTCTGCCGGATCAGAGTTCCAGTTGTCAACCGGAGCTTCGGAATCGTTCGCTTCTTCCTCGTCGCTTACGACATTGGAATAATCCCAGTCAGGGATGTCGGAAAGTTCTTCTGTATCGGTTTCTCCCGAACCGCATGAAATAAAGAAAAACAAGCTCATGAAGAGCATAAAAAGCAAAAATTTTTTCATATCAGCCTCCAGCTGAAAAAATAATCGGAAGATTATACTGAAAAAGATAATTTTTTCAATAATTTGTCGATAAAAACTGTTCGCGCCGCCGATAATCGACGTTTCGTAATATCGAAATTACGATACGATTTTCGGCGCGCTAATAAATAAACGGAAACACTCTTTTTCTCGATTTCGGATATCTGTCGCCGAATTTTTCGATATACCACAACCGGTTTGTATGCGCTCTCGGTACAAGGTTTGCCATGGTAAAGAAGACGAAAGCAAGTCCAGGAAGCGACCAGGTCAAAATCGCCCAGCCCGCCCATTCGACGATTTCACCGAAGTAGTTCGGATTTGCGACATATTTGTGAAAACCTTTCATCGGAATGTGATAACCGGGGCCGTATTCCTTTCTCAGATTGCGGACGATGTGGTCGGACTGGATGTTGATGAACATTCCGCAGTAGAAAAGAATAACCCCGATAATGAACTGCGGGGTCGAGAACCACGAAATTTCATAATTCGAAAGGAAAAACAGCCAGCAGCCGTTGACGAAACCGTTCATGCAGTTGAAGAAAAGCGACATCGCGATGATCGAAAGGGGCATTTTCGCGCCGTTTTTGATGAGAAAAGGATAAATCAGATCGCGCTGGACGTAGTGCGAAAGCCAGATCCCGAGCATGACCCCGGTGACAGCGCTGACTTTTCCCAAAAACGCGAAAACTATCGGAAGGATGACGACGGGCGATTCCATTATCATCCAGCCGAGTTTCGGGTTTATCGCGGGGCCCCATTTTCTGCTGCCGTGTCTGCCGTAACCTGCCGTGACAAAATAGAGCGATATCCACGTGAAAACGCCGCTCACGAAGATGAAAACGAGAGTCCAGAAGTATAGTTTTTCCATTATTTTTTGTCCTTTTTCGGCATAAGTTCTATTTCTTTGTTCTCAAAGCGGTAAATCATGATTCTTTTGTAACCCATCACGCTGATTTCTACTTTGGTGTAACCGCTCGTGAAGTGGAAAAACTGGCCGTTGTTGAAGTCTTTAGCCTGATATTTGACGTAAAGATCTTTCTCTCCCATTCTTTTTTTGCCCGCTTTGCCTTCATTCTGCATATATTCGAGGTTGTCAACTGCAACCCAGACGTGGCCGACGAAGTGTTCGCCCTTCGGTTTTCTCGCCGTCATTTTGATCTTGTATGCAAGCCTGCCGTTCAGTTTTTCGACAGCGACGAGTTCGCGGATATACTCTTTTTCACCGTTTTTGTCGAAGTGGGGAATTCCCGGTTTCGATTCGTGCGGGTCGCATGCGATGATGCCGGGTTTGCGCGGTTTTCCGTCCGATTCGCAGGAGTGAAGCTCGTATTTGAGGTCTTTGTACCAGTCGTCGTAACGGGTGTAGACATATTTTTCAGTCTCAAGCAGCTTGTTCGTGCCGGGTTCGCGGTATTCGACCGTGACATAGCGTTTGTTTTTGATGCCGGCGTAGGATTCATACATTTTCGAGTATTTCGCCGTGATCTTGTCGATGACTTCCTTTGAAAATTCGGGAGTTACCGGCATTCCTTCATAAACCTTGCCTTTTTCCGCTTCAGTTTTTGCGGCAGGCTGAACAGCCGGTTTTTGAGGTTCTGTCTCCTCTGCGAAGAGGAAAAAACTAAATAAAACCAATGAGATAAAAACGATTTTTTTCATAATTCCTCCGAAAAACCCATCCCTTTTGTTCATCTGGCCTCACCTTGATTCCCTCTCCAGTGCGGCGAGGGAAAATAAAACATAGAGGTCAAAAACTTTTTTAAGACTTGTTTTTGTCATTCAGGTTTCACTCAAAGCTGAATTCCTTAAAAACGGCGGATTATATTGAAGATGAGTTTTTTATCAAACAAGTAAAACAGTAAAAATTTAAATTGTGAAAAATCCGCCTCTGTCTATAATGAAATGTTTTAGTCCTTTGGTTTATTTTCAATTTGGAGGTTTCAATGAAGAAATTTTTGGCAGTTTTTGCTCTTCTGCTTTTTGTCTGCACACTTTCTGCGGAGCAGAAGAACAGTTTCTCCACGGCTTCGGTAAAGAAGACCGGCGGAGTAACTTCTTTGGTTTCAGGGCTCGACATTCCGGTAAAGACGGATACAGATTCTCTGAAAAATTTTATTAAAAACGATTTTTACAAGGCTTTCAACATCGGCAAAAATGTTGAACCCGAACTTTTCCGTGCGGTCCGCATCGACGGAACTTCGATTTACAAGTTCGTTCCTTTCTACAAAGGGATCAAAGTTGACGGCATCTACACCGTTCTCACAGTCAGAGACGGAAAAATCGACAGAATCACCAACGGTCTCAGCGACATCGACATCGACATCACGAAGATGATTCCCGAAAGCCAGGCTCTCAAATCGGCTATGGCAGCCAGACACATGAAAGTGACACCGGAAGATTATTCCGTAGAAAAACTGATCGTCCGTCATTTCGGAAAATTCGTTCCCGCTTACAAAGTCAGATTTGCTCCGATAACCCTCGCAGACAGCCGTTATCATCTTGTCAATGCGCTGACAGGCAAGGTTTTCAAATCGAGCCATTCGACATACTTTGACGATCCGGAAGATCCGATAGCACCGGACGATCCTACAGATTCTACCGACCCTGAAGAACCGACAACCCCGGACGTACCGGTATGGGAATGCAAAGGAAACGAGACTGATACCGCCAAAATCTGGAAGTTCAACCCGAATGTAACTCCCGATCTTGAAGAAGTCGAGCTTCCGTGGGTCGCTTCCGTTGACGACAGCGAACTTACTCCGGAACTTCTCGGTTCGCTCATCACGGAACAGGATAACAAGGGAATAAGAAAAATCAGAGCTTACAACTGTCCTGATGACGGAACAATAGTAAATGTCTTTGGAATGTTCGAGATTAACACATGTCATCCGATGCCGCTTGCAAACAAATGCGAAAAGGGCAGCTTCGTATATGATGACTGCAACGGCGGACACGAGTTCTCCATAGAAAATATGACAATTGATAAGATCGACCGTTGTGCCGAAATCTCAATGTACTATCATGCTTCAAAGATTTATGATTATATAGGCAGGCTTTATACTGACATATCCGGAGAAAAGGATTTCCACCTTCAGAATAATGACGCAGAGAAGCCGCTCAATGTCATCAGCAACTTTGTAATGCCGAATTTGAGTGCTCTGATGGGTGGCGGAACCGTCAAGGAAGACGAGAAGCTTCTTCCTTTTGACAACGCGTTTTTTACTGAGGAACAACCTATGCTGACAATGCTTCTCGGACAATTCGGTGTCAACGGAGATCTTCTTGTTTTCGGACAGGGAACAAAAGCTGATCTCGGCTATGACGGCGATGTTGTTTATCACGAATTCGGCCACGCTACGATCTACACGACAGGCATCTCGGGTCTTGAATTTCAGGACAAATACGGTCTGACTGTCGAGCCGGGATCACTTCACGAAGGTATGGCAGATACATTTGCGTTCATCATGACCGACAACACCTGCACCGGCGAATACGCTTCAGAAGGTTTTGTCAAAGCAGACCCGAGATACAAAGCTTCCATGGATATCGAAACTGTTGACGGCAAGGAAATTTACTGCATGAGAAGCGCTCTCAACAAAAGAAAAGTTTTTGAAGATTTCGTAGGCGAAGTCCACTGGGACGGCCAGCCGCTCCTTGCTTCGAACTGGGATATTTACCAGCTCATCAAAGGAAATGACAAAGACACGCAGAAACACCGTGACAATCTTGCAAAACTTTTCCTCAAAACGCTCTATGCGATAGGCGACGCTGATGTTTCCTACAAACTTTGGGCCGAGACTCTGATGTCCGAAGTCGAGAAAGACGACAACTTCAAAGGCAAAGCTGCCGAAATCAAAAAGATTCTTGAAGAGAGAAATTTCTTTGAGGAAGTCAGAGCACGCAGCGTAAACGAACCGATAAAAGACACGATGTATATTCCTGCAGGCGGCAGCAACGGCATGGGAAGCAGTGATCCGACCGGCGGCATGCTCGGCGGCGGAGAGAGCGGAATCACTGTTATAGACGACGGCAAAGAAGTTCAGGTCGGTCCGGCTTACATCCAGTATTACTTCGATGTTCCGGCTGACGCAGAGAAGAATGCGCTCAAAGTCAAAGCGACAGTTGTAGCAAACAGTGCGGAGTCCATGCTCGGTATGGGCGGCAGCAGTAACCAGGATCCGGAACTGGAAATTTATTACAGAAAAGGTGCACCTGTTGAATATTCAGAAGACGGAAAAGTCAAAAAAGACGGAAAAGCGGCAGGCAATCCTTCAGACGGCTGGTTACTCCCCAATGTCGAGAAAGGTGAAAAATACTACATTCAGTTCGTTAATGTTTCACCTGTTGCAGCTGCAGCTACAAGGATATCGGTTGCAGTTTCCGACGCTCCCGCAGATTCCGACGCTCCTGCAGATTCCGAAGTCAGCGACGAAGACACCGATGCTGCACCTGACGATGAAATGAGCTACAGCGACGACGATCCTCAGGAAGAAGAAGGCAAAAAGAAAAAATCAGGCGGATGCTCGCTTGTTCTCTAATTTCATAAAATAAGTTCCGTTTTTTTCCCTTGTTTTTCAATTTTTAACCGGTATCATCAACAAATCTTGTTTTTAACCATTTGAAATCAAAAAGGAATTTCTTAAAATGCCTTGACAAATAAAGAGTTTTGAGTATAATGCCCGCGTTTTTGTTCTTACTTTTCGGAGGTTTTTATGAATCAGTTCAAACCCGACGATCTGGCTGTTTACCCTAATTACGGAGTAGGAAAAGTCGTTTCCGTCGAATCAAGAATGATGGGAAATTCCGAAGTTCCATGCTATGTCGTGAACATTCTTTCGGACAGTTCCAAAGTCGTTATCGTTCCCGTCGACTCGGCAGAGCAGATGGGGCTCAGGACTTTAATAAATCCTGATGAAATTCACGATGTTTACGCCTGCTTCAAATACAAAAATCTTGATCTTTTGAAAATGAACTGGAACAGACGCTACAGATCGCTTCAGGAAAAGATGAAAACCGGAAAAGTCACTGATGTCGCGACCGTCATATCCGATCTGATGTTCCTCAAAAAAAGAAAAGGGTTGAGCTACGGCGAAGAAAGGCTTCTCAACGATGCCGAGGACATTCTTGCCACGGAGCTTGCAATAATAGAAAATCTTCCGAAAGAAGAAGTTGTCAACAAAATCCACAGCAGTTTCAAAACTAAAGAATCCAAAGAACCCAAAGCCGCAAACGCAGATTCCTAAATGATATCCGCAGCACCTGACACTTTGATCACAGGCATTGACAGGTGGTATCTCGAAAAACTGCTTGATTTTGATTTTTTCTGGTATGCACATCCGTTCGAACACTCGAAATCAAAAGGTTTTATTATTCCGAAAAAGGATTTTTCACTGAAAATTCCGGTAACTCTGGTTGTCGATCTCAGCGAAACCGAAAAAGAAAACATTTTTTCTTTTGACCCGGCAAACACTGTTTTTTATTCGGAAGAATGGCGCGAAAACGCTTCGACTGCCGCCTCTTTTGTGAGAAATATCATCAGTTTTTCAAACGGCAAAGCCGATTTCGTGAAAAAGGATTACAAGATAGTCCGTTAAAAGCAACGAGCTGATTTTATAGGTTGTACCGGTCCAAAAAGCTGACACGCAAATGAGCCTTTTGAGAAATAATAAAAATCAAAAACCGGACAAAACATCTTCTTTAAAATTGTTAATTCCTCAAAAAATTGCTTTTTTTCCTTTTTAATGTAATATCACGCGCGATTTTTTTATGTATGTTTGAGGTTTGAAATGATTAAATTATTGATTTTTTTGGTTTTTTCAGTTGTTTTTTGTTCATGTGCATCCGAGCCTGCCGTTCAGGAGGAACAGCCTTCATCTGCAAGAACGTCAGCTGCGGCAGAAGCTGCAAGAGAGGAGCATTACAAACTCACTTCCAAAGGTGATGAAATCAGGTTTGACGGTAATGTCTATGAGTTGAAACAGTATGATGTCAACAAAGACAAAAAGCCTGATATTATCAACGTTTTCAAGAAAGTTCCGAATGAGAAAGGCGGACACGACCTTTTGATTTCCGTCAAAATGATGGATCTCAACCACGATTCCAAGATCGATGTATGGCGTTACTTCAACGAAGAGACCGGTGCTGTAGTCAAAGAAGAGCTTGATCTTGATTTCGACAACAAAGTAGACCGTATCGATTATTTCATCGGCGGCCTTATCGTAAGAAGCGAATTCGATTTCCAGTTTGATGAAAAAGCCGACATTATCAAAAACTATGATGAAACAGGGCAGATTATCGCGATAGAATTCGACCAGAACGGTGACGGTAAGGTCGATTACTGGGAATACTACAGAAACGGCGTTATCGAAAAAATCGAAAAGGATAACGACAAAGACGGAAAACCCGATGTTTCCAAAATGCCGGGCGACGACGGTTTCAAAAGCATAGCTCCCGTTGATGAAAAACTGGAAGCAAAGCCTGATGAAAACGTTCAGGAAAAGCCGGAAGACGAAATAAAAGTAGAAATCGAAACTTCCGAAGAGGCTGATCCGGCTGCGGAAGGAGCCAGCAAAGAAGAAGCAAAACCGGCAGAAGAATCAAAATAGTTCCGCTCCGTTTTCCCGTTTAAGAGATCCGAATGAGTGAATTTGTCAGGTTTATCGCTTTAAGATATTTCACTCAAAGTCACCGCAAACATACACTTTCACTTATTTCGCTGATTTCTGTACTGGGACTTTCGCTCGGTGTCGCAACTCTGATAATCGTCCTTTCCGTAATGGACGGACTGATCGCGAAAACCGAAGAAATCGTTCTAAAATCGACAACTCACGCCAATGTCTACAGACTGATAGGAAATTTCGATACCTACACCGAAATTGAAAAAAAGGTCAAATCGATTCCCGGCGTGCTCGGAGCAACTCCTGTCGTTTTCAGAGAGGTTCTTCTGATGTCGGAAAAAGGGCTTTCAACTGCCTTTCTGAACGGGATAGAGCCTGAAGGTTATAAAACTATTTCCGATTTGCCGGAACTTGTCGTCAAAGGAAACTACGAATGTCTGGCAAAGAAGGGAAAGTGCGGATATGTTGCGGAACATCTTTTCAGGATGAGTGAAATGGACGATTTTCTGGGTGAAAAACCGAAGCTTTTCCCGGCCGTTCTGGGAATTGACCTCGCTGCAAAACTTCAGGTTTCACCCGGAGATATTGTTTCGCTCGTAACTTCGGGAAGCAGAAAAACTATCGGTGAAGACGCCGTTCCGGTGAGCGGAAACTTAGTCGTTGCGGGAATTTTCGAATCGGGAATGTACGACTACGATTCGCGCTATCTTTACGCCGGACTTGAAGAGACGCAGCAGCTTCTCGATATCGGGCAGAACGTGAGTTTTGTTTCGACAAAAGTCAACGAGCCGGGGAAAATTGCTGACTTCCGGAACATGATGACAGAACGTGTAGGCGGTTTTCCGTTTGCCGTGCAGGACTGGCGCGACCTTCACAAAACGACTTTAAAATTTTTCCATCTTCAGAAACTGATAATGTTCATAATCCTCGTTTTCATCGCAGTCGTCGCTTCGTTCGGAATAATCACGACACTCATCATGCTTGTTATCGACAAGACGCGTGAAGTTTCGATTCTCCGTTCCATAGGCGCGAAAAAACGGGTCATCCGCGGGATTTTCATGCTTGACGGATTTATAATCGGTCTTCTTGGAACTCTTCTGGGCTCTGTTTTCGCCGTTCTGATCTGTTTTATCCTGAAAAACGTCGAATTTCAGATAAGCAAAGAGATTTACTTTTTTTCGACTCTGCCGGTGCAGATGTCGGTCGAAACATTTGCTGCCGTTATTTTTTCAACGCTTCTGATCTCGGTCGCGGCGACGCTTTATCCGAGTATCAAGGCTTCCGGAATTACTCCGGTCGAGGGGCTTAGACATGAGTGATATATTGTCGGAGCGCGGGCGGCTCGCCCGCATTGGTGACGGGGTTACAATATGAGTGAAAACACGATTCTGACTTTGGAAAACATCAAAAAATCCTACTTTGTCGAAGGACACAGGATTGATGTCCTGCGCGGTGTCGATCTGGAGCTGAAAGACGGCGAGCATCTTTCGCTTACCGGCAAAAGCGGTTCCGGAAAATCGACATTGCTCAATATTATGGCGACCCTGGAAAAACCCGACAGCGGAAAAATCCTGCTCAAAGGGGAAGAGCCGTCGAAGTTTTCGGACGCAAAACTCAGCGCCTTCAGAAACCGCGAAATCGGCATAGTTTTTCAGTTCCACCATCTTCTGCCGGAGTTCACGGCGCTTGAAAACGTCGCGATCCCTCTGATGCTCACGCAGTCTAAAAAAACAGCTCTCGAAAAAGCTGCCGGAATGCTTGAACGCGTCGGACTGTCGCATCGTCTGAACCACAAACCGGCGGAACTTTCGGGCGGAGAACAGCAGCGTGTCGCCATTGCCAGAGCACTTGTCACGGAGCCGTCGCTTCTTTTAATGGACGAACCTACGGGAAATCTGGACAATGAGACGGGAAAAATGATAATAGCCCTCATTCTTTCCATTGCTGAGGAAAGAAACTTGACGACTCTTTTTGTGACGCACAATCAGGATTTTGCTGCGGAAATGGGAAGAGTTATTGAAATAAGCGAAGGAGTTGTCCGCAGTATATGAATAAATTTTTTGTTTTTTTCGCTATATTTCTTCTTTTTCTACCGCTTTTTTCTTTACAGGTGGACGATGTCGCGGTCGAAGGAACCATCAGGACCGAACAGTCCATTCTGACGCAGTATTTTAAGGAAAAACGGGACTACAGCGAGAAAGAGATCAATGAAATCCTTGAAAAAATCATAGCAATCGAGATTTTCGAGGATGTTTCGATCTACTATGATGACGCAAAACATCTTATCAAATTCAAAGTCGTCGAGTTTCCGATAATCCGTTCCGTAAAATTTTCGGGCAACAAGAAAATTGACAACGACGACATCAAGGAAGTTCTCACCGTCAAGAAAAACGAACTTCTCGACATGAACAAAATATCCAAAAATACAGCAGCGATCCTCGGTGTTTATCACGACAAAGGATATCTTTCGGCTACGGTTGATGCCTATGTCGCGCTTAACAAGGAAAAACAGGAAGTCAACATCGATTTCAAAATTTCTGAAGGCGGCAAAAGCCGCGTCAAAAAAGTGACGATCGTCGGCAACAAATACCTTGAAGAAGCGGAACTGAAAAAATACATGACTGTTCAGGAAGACGGCCTCTTCTCGATTTTCAACGACGGCGGCTACAAAAAAAGCGCGCTCGAAGAAAGCATGGGAGCGATAACCTATCTCTACAACGAAAACGGTTTCGTCGATGTCAAAGTCTCCAAGCCGACAGTCACGATCTCAAAAGACAAGCGGGACATCTATATTTCATACATCGTCGAAGAGGGGAAACGCTACAAAGTCGGCGAATACGTAATCGAAGGCGATCCTCTGGACAGCGGCAGAATGCCCGATATGAAGTTCACGCAGAAACCTGGCGAGTGGTATCAGCATTCCAAAACTATCAGGGATTTCGAGAGAATAAAAAGCATCTACGGAAACGAAGGCTATCCTTTCGTCGAAATTCTTCCCGGCAGGCATCTTGACGACAGAAAACAGTCGGTAGACATGAATTTCATCGTCAGAAAAGGGGAAAAATGCTTCATTGAAGAGGTTTCTTTCGCCGGCAACGACAGGACACGCGACAAAGTCCTGCGGCGCGAAATGGAAATTTCCGAAGGTGATCTATACAACTATTCCCAGCAGAAAGAGAGTGAATACAACCTGAAAAGGACCGGTTTTTACGACGAAGTAAAAATCGAAGTCGTCAAAGGCTCTTCACCGAACATGGCGAAAATGGTTGTAACTGTCAAAGAGCGCAAAAGCGGAACATTCAATGTCGGTGCGGGTTTCTCGTCTTTCGAGAGTTTCCTTTTCAACGCAAAAGTCGAACAGAACAACTTCTTAGGCTACGGTCAGAGCCTGAGCCTTGCAGGACAACTCAGCAAAATGAGGCGCGAAGTGAGCCTCAGTTTCTATGAGCCGTGGTTCGTCGATTCCAATGTTTCCTTCAATGTTTCATTTTATTACAGATATCTGAACTATGACTCAGATATTTACGAGTATTACGCCGACTACAGCCAGAACAGTTTCGGCTTCAGCGTCACGTTCGGTATTCCGATTGCAAAGTATCTGCGGGCGTATCTCGGCTACAAGCTGAAAAAAGTCGATATCAACGGCGCTACGGAACACCAGATGAACTATCTCTACCGCGATATTTTCTCGTCAGGTCTCACGGCACGTCTCGCTCTCGATATGAGAAACGACAGAATGTACGCGACGAAAGGAATATATGTCATAGGCGGAGCCGAATACTTCCCGCGCTGGATGGGGAGCGACGAGGATATCCTCAACCTCGACTTCAATTTCAGATGGTATCAGGAACTTTTCCTGGGAGTCGTTTTCAGGACAAATATCGAACTCGGCTACAATATCCACCTTCAGAACAAGCCGCTGCCATACGCCGAAAGGTTCAAACTCGGCGGAATGTACAGCGTCCGCGGATATCCGTTCTATTCGATAGGACCTAACCACGACCGCAGCGATACCGAATACAACATCCCGTCCGACGGAAAGGATCCGACTAGTTCGACTTACCCGTACATCATCGGCGGCGACAAGCAGTTCATAATGAACAACGAGCTTGAGATCCCGATTGTCAAGTCAATGAGGATCAGTATCGTCGGTTTTGTCGATCTGGGTAACTCGTGGGCGAAGGACGAGCATCTTTTCTACATAAATTCGAAGGATAAGGATATCTATGACCTTCCTCTCGGTGTTCTGTGGAGCGCCGGATTCGGTCTGCGCTGGGTAACGCCGATGGCTCCGCTTTCGTTCGAGTGGGGATTCCCGCTTACTCCGAGACCGGGAGATCCGAAATTCCAGTTCGAATTCAACATCAAGAACTCTTTCTGAGGCGGTGCATGGACAAAGTGAAAGGCTTGGCAAAAATCGTTTTTCTTCTTTTTCTGCCGGGCTTTTTCTGCGGCTGCGCTAAAAAAACGGAAGTCCGGAGCTTCACTTTTCAGGGTATGGGAACGGTTCTCAGCGTAATTTACACCGGTGAAAAGAACGAAACTGCCGAAAACGCGGTGAAAAAAGATGCAGAAACTGTCGAAAACGAACTCAGTTACTACAAGGAATCGAGTTTTGTCTCTATTCTCAACCGCGAGGCGCACGAAAAAGAAATCGATGTACCGGCGCATGTCTGCAAACTTATTGAAAAAAGCCTCGAATACGGTGAAATGAGCGGCGGGGTTTTCGACATAACCTACAAAAGTACGGGCGAGCTCTGGGAAAACAACGGGAACAAGATCCCTGACGACAAAGTTATTGAGGAAAAACAGCAGTTTGTAGGCGGTGACAAACTGAGCGTCAACTGCTCTGAAAACAAAATAAAATTTGCCGGCAAGGGTGTAAAAATCGATCTGGGCGGAATTGCCAAAGGTTACGCCATCGACAGAGCAGGGGAGATCCTGAAAAAACACGGAATCGGAAACTTCATCGTAAACTACGGCGGGGACATGCTGTTCTGCGGAAACAAAGGCGGCAAACCGTGGTCTATCGGGATAAAAAATCCGGACAATCCTTCTGAAATACTTAAAAAACTTGAACTGGGGATTTCCGGCTGCAAAGGTGTGGCGACAAGCGGCGACTACGAACGTTTTTTCGTGATAGAAGGTGAGACTTTTTCGCATATAATGAACCCGAAGACGGGAAAACCGGTTAAAAACGCAAAATCGGTGACAGTCATCGGAGAAAACGCGACTATTGCGGATACTGCCGCGACTGCAGTTTCGGTCGCTCTGCATGAAAAAGAAGCCGTTGAAAAAATTATGGAAAAATTCCGCGTAAAAATATATACTCTGAGCGGAGAAGATTCGGTCTTGAAAGAGTGGTGAAATAATATCGGAGAATGGGTTGCCAGATGAAATGTTTCTATTGTTCATGCACAGATGAAAACAAAGATGCCGGTTTCTGTCACGGTTGCGGAAAAGAACTGGCGCGTCTGTGTCCGGCCTGCGGGATAAAATACGACAAAAACGCGAAATTCTGCATGTCCTGCGGCGGAAAACTTGAAGATCTTCCTGTGCGGAAAGCTGAAAATGCGGCTCAGGCTGCACCGAAACAGGCTGAAGAAGAGGGAATAAAAATCGAATTTGACGACGATATCCCGCGCGGCGTTTCAAAGGTTGAAGAAACTCACCCTAAAAAAGAAAAAGAAGATTTTCTCGAAATAGATCTCGGCATCGGAGCCGAAGAAGAAGAACCCGGCGAAAAAACGCTCAAAGTCCAGACCGAGCCGGCACCTGAAAGAAAACCGCGTGTAACGATCGAAATAAAAATGGATGACAAACCTGCTCAAAAAGATCATGACGACGGACTTGAACTTGATTTCGAAAAACAGGTTGCAGAACAGCGCAAACGGAGCACAGAATCCCGGACGCACAGAAGAACTACGCTTGAATCGATCGAAAACGAAAAAGGGGCAACAGATTTCATCACGAAATGGGAATCCACTCCGAAAGAAACAGTCAAAGAACCCAAAAAAACTGAAAAACCGAAAAAACCGGAAGACAGTTTCGACGCTCTTTTTGAAGAACTTACAACATTAACCATAAAGGTTGAAAAGGATGTTTCCGGAACTTCGGGCAGACAAGAAAAAAACGAAGCTTACGATTTGTCCGAACTGGTAAAAAAACAGCCTGAAACAAAGCCGGAAAAAATTGCAGAACCTGAAATCATGCCGGAAGACGAAGAGCTTATGCTCGAAATCGAACCGCAGACATCCCAGACTCAGAAGGAACCCGAAGAAGAAGAAATCGGTCACGAGCTTTTCTCCGAAGAACCGGAGGAGAAAAAACCGGAACCGCCGAAAACCGGGTCTGCCGAAACGGCCGCAGCTGCAGCAGCCGGCGGAATCTGGGTGAAAAAAGCCGACTCTTACAAACTTAAACCGCGTCAGGTACATGAAACTTACGATGTCTCTTTTGATGAACTTATTCATGACATTGTAACGCCGGAATTTGAAGAATCGTGCATTCCGATGCTGCGGAAAATCGAGCAGAATTTCAGAATATGCAAAGGGGGAACTTTCTTCCTGCGCGGTCCGTCAGGTATAGGAAAGAGCCGTTTTTTCAATAATGCCAAGGCTTTTTCCGACAAAAAGGAAATCTCCGATTCCGAGACTTTCAGAGTTGTTGCCAGCGATGCGAATATTTTTGATTTCGACTTCATGATTTTCATAAACCTTATCAAAAAACTTATGAAAATCGACGACAGCACAGATTCCAAAGCTGTTGCGGAGAAATTCAATTCTCTCTTCGGAGACGCTCTTCCGGAGGGAAAAAAGGAGTGTCTCACCGCTCTGATATGCCTCAATTTCGTGCCGCTCAGGACAAAACTGCCCAAACACGATATGGAATACCTTATTTCTTACATTCTTTACTGTCTCAGCCGCAACAAGCCTGTTCTATGGGTAATAAACAACGCGAACGCTCTGAATGTCAGAACAGTAAAACTTCTGCTGAATCTCCGTTCCTTCTTCGACTATGCGCCGATGGCGGTTATCTGCATGGTAGATCCGGACGCTCCGGTCCTTGCCAATGCTGAAGAGGAAAACATCTATGATTTCAAGGGTTTCGGCGAAGAAAAGCTCACTGCAACCATTTTTTCCGCTCTGGATACGAAAAGAATTCCCGCAGATATGGAAAAGCTTCTCCGGGAAAAAGCGGGCGGAAACATGCTTTTTGCCATTCAGCTTACTGAATATCTTAAGGATTTAGGACTTATTTTCGAGATGAAAGGAAGCTGGCGTTTCGCAAAACTTCCCGATGATTTCGTATGTCCGACAGATATAAACGAGCTGATAAACAAACGTGTCGCACTGCTTTCGGAAGATCTGCTGCTCACACTGAAGGAGATGACGCTCCTTAACCTTTATTCAGTTCCGAAAGAGTTTCTCGCCCTTGTTTCGACAACAGGCACCGAATGCGTGGATGAACTTATCAGGAAAGGATACATCGTATCTGACGGAGACTCTCTGCGGTTCACTTCGAGAGCCGTTATGAATATACTCAAAAAAATGGTGAAAATCGGCAAGCAGGAACGCACCTTTTACCGCAATATCGTCGACAAACTCGCCGCTTCGCAGGGCGACATCGTTTCGATAAACAAACACTGGCTGCTTCTCAGCTACATCAATCTGGGCGGAATAGTCGACAAGAACATGAATTCGTTCCTCTTCTCGTCTGCCGCATATATGGAAAAACTCGGATTTTTCGAAATCGCGCAGAGAAGCTACCAGACGATCATTTCTTCTTTCGAAGCTGATGACACCGAAGATGACTTCAGAATCCTTCCTGAAATCAAAAATGCGCGTCTGTGGCGCATAGTAGAGCCTCAGTGGGCGAAAATCTTCTGGGAAAAGCTGCTGACCTACGCAAAACAGCATTTCGACTATCACCTTGAACTTCTGGCCAAGTCTGAACTTCTCCTTCTCGACGAGAAAAACATCAATTTCGCCGCAGTCGCCGACATAATCAAAAAATTCCACATCGCAGGCTGCTACGAAGACGAGTTCCGCCTTATCGACAAAACGACGGATATTCTCATCGGCAACGAAAATCATCTCGAAGCGAACACTTTTGCAGTCCGCGGCTACAAACTTCTGCGCGACGTCATCGTAAAATCTGACGGGAAAGGGGTTCGTCCGGCAGAATTCATCTATATTCTTTACATAAGAAGCGCGTGCAAGCTCGCCGAAATCTGCATAATGCTCAAGAACTTCCCGCAGGCTACCGAAATTCTCGAAGAAGCTCTCAACTATGCGGAAAAATTCGGTGTTTCCTACTTCAAATCAAAAATAATGTTCCTGCTCGGAAAAATCAGAATGATGAACAGGGAGCAGTGGGAAGACCTCATCAAAGACGGTTTTTCAAACGCTCTCATCAGCATGGATTTCTCGATCATCAAGGCATTCCTTCACTTCTTCGAGGAAAACGGACTTGAAAACAAGGATTGGGTCGAACCTTTCCTTGAATACAAGAACTGCATGAATTTCTAAAATAAAAAATCTGAAATAAATCAATCGCTTACATGGCAAATCTGCAAATGTAAAAAAATATAGCGGATTTTTTTTGAATGATGTTTTTCTATGGAAATATTAGATTTTTGTTGATTAAGATTTGAAAAATCATATTATAATCAGTGTGAGATTTTTTATTTTTATTGCAATTTAACTCTCCCTTTGATAAAATATTGGGCGAGTTAAAGGGTGAGTTAAAAGGAGAGTCGTATGGCATTACCGGTAAATGTTGAAGATATAATTCATCAAAGGGTTGTCGAAAGCACGAGAATAGAATACAAGGCATCCTGGAATCCTGAGCCGATAATACATTCTATCACAGCTTTTGCCAATGATTTTGATAATTTGGGCGGTGGCTATATTTTTGTCGGGATAGAAGAGGAAGACGGACTTCCGAAATTTCCGGTTGCAGGTTTGGCTAAAAAATCGCTTGATGCCATTCAAAAAGACCTTTTTGCAAAATGTAATCTTATCGAGCCGCGCTATATTCCGATTGTCGAACCGTGTGTTGTTGACGGCAGGAACATTCTTGCAATATGGATTCCGGGCGGAGATGAAAGACCGTATAAGTGTCCTCAGAAAATCTACATGAACAGAGCGCATGACAAAAGCGGGAAAGTTTATTATATCAGGAAAATGTCCAATACAATCAGGGCAAATGCCGCAGAAGAAAAAGAGCTTATAGGATTGGCGAGAAACATTCCGTTCGATGACCGCGTGAATTATCATGCTGAAGTGAATGACATGCGTTCCAGCCTTATTTCGGAATATCTTCATGCGGTCGGAAGCGAACTGTATGAATCTTCGCTCAAGAGATCTCTTGAAGCTGTAGCGACGGATATGAAGTTGCTTAAAGGGCCGAAAGAATTGAGAAAACCTGTAAATGTCGGTTTGATGTTCTTTAACGAGCGGCCGGATGATTTTTTTCCTTACAGCCGGATCGAGGTCGTTGATAAGCCTGATCCGACAGGTGTCGGCATGAAAGAGCGGATTTTTACAGGACCTTTAAACAAGCAGCTTCAGGATGCTCTGGCTTATATTCAAAATTATGTTATTGCCGAATATGTGACCAAAATTCCGGGTCAGGCCGAGGCTCTCCGGGTTTACAACTGGCCGTATGAAGCTATAGAAGAGGCTTTGACCAATGCTGTTTACCATCGTTCGTATCAGATTCATGAGCCGATAACGGTGACTGTTACGCCAGACAAGCTTGAAATACTCAGTTTCCCGGGGCCGGATCGTTCCATAACGGATGAAGACATAAAAAATAATGTTATGGTCGCAAACAGATACCGCAACAGAAGAATTGGGGATTTTCTTAAAGAATTGAAAATGGCTGAAGGGAGAAATACCGGAATTCCGCTTATTCTCAAGGCGATGCGCCAGAACGGTTCTGATGTTCCGGTGTTCAGAACAGATGAAGAGAGGAGTTATCTGCGCGTAATTTTTCCTGTGCATCAACTGTTTCTGAAAAATGCCGCTATTGCTGAAAATTCAGCCAAAGTGCAGAAACAACCGGTGAGAAAAAGCAAAAATGAGATCAAGAATCTTGTGATTGAAACTTTGTCCGCAAAAGGGGCTTTGTCAATGGGAGAAATTGCGCTCGAACTTGGATATAAAAAGCTGACAGACACTCTCAGGAGCGTAGTAAACGAGCTGCTTGAATCAGGGGAAGCACACTATCTCTATCCTGACAAACCGAACAGCAGAAATCAGAAAATCATACTTGAAACTTCTATTTTCAAAATATGAAAGATGCAATTGAAACTCAAGCAAATTTCTTGACTTTTGAACTGATATTGCCTACAATTTCTTGTCGTTTGTTAAATTTCGAGATTTTTATGAAGTTGAACAAAAGTTTATTGGAAGAAGCAGCAAGAAATAACGGCATTATTACCACGGAAAATGTCGAGAAACTGGGTTTTTCGAGGGCTTTGCTTTCGGAATACGTGAAATCCGGAACATTGCTCAGAGTCCGGCATGGGGTTTATATTCTTCCTGATTCGGTGCACGACGATATGTACACGCTGATGCTCCGCTCTTCAAAAATAGTTTTCAGCCACGGTTCGGCACTTTTTTTGAACGGAATCGCCGAGAGAACGCCGTTTGTTCATCATGTTACGATTCCGAGCGACTTCTATCTTCCCAATTCTATAAAAAAAGAGTGTATTTGCTTTTATGTAAAACCGGATCTGTTCGCTCTGGGGCTGACTGAAAGAAAGACGACTATGGGCAACGAAGTGCGCTGTTACAATGCGGAACGGACTATTTGCGACATTTTACGTTCAAGAAGCAGACTGGATGAAGAAACTATTGCCGGAGCTATGAAAAATTATGCTGCATCTGAGCAGAAAGATTTGAACCTGCTTGCTGAATATGCGCAGAAATTCAAAGTTTTTTCGGAAGTTAAAAGATATCTGGAGGTTTTGTTGTGACGGAAAGCTCAGCTGCGAGAAGTTTCAAAGCAAAAATCAATAATTATGCGAAAAAATGCAGCCTGCCTTCGCAGGTTGTTCTGCAAAACTATATGTTCGAGCGTTTTCTGGAACGCCTTTCGGTTTCGGAATACCGTGACAAGTTCGTTATAAAAGGCGGAATCCTGATTTCCGTGCTTGTCGGATTGCAGACCCGCTCGACGATGGATCTTGACACAACGGCAAGAGGAGTGGCTCTTACAGAAGAAAATATTGCTGAAATTATTGATAAAATTTGCAATATTACGATCGATGATGATGTCCGTTTCAGCTTTGTTTCTGTCGCACCGATCAGAAAAGACGACAAATACGGCGGCTACAGAGTCCGCCTTGACGCTGTTTTTGAATCAATCAAAACGCCGCTTTCCATTGATATTTCAACGGGCGACATAATAACTCCGCAAGCGATGAAATACGAAGTTTCTGGAATTTTCGACACCGATTTGCGGATTCCGCTCTGGGGTTACAATATCGAGACGATTCTTGCCGAAAAGACTGAAAGTATTTTGTCACGCGGAATTTTGAATACACGACCTCGTGATTTTTATGATGTCTACATTTTGTGCACGACAAAAAAATACGACAAAAGTATTTTCAAGGAAGCCTTGAAAGCTACTTCGGAACATCGAGGAACTGCCGGAATAATCAATAAAATCCCGCATATTCTTGAAAATATAGGTGAAAGCAGCGAATTAAAACAAATGTGGGAAAAATACCGGAAGCAATTCCAATATGCAAAAGATATTTCCTACGAACAAACCATTGAAGAAGTGAAAAAGTTGCTGGATTAAGTTCTGTTCATGGAACGAGAAATTATCAAGAGAATCAAACACTTAATCATCGTTCCTTGAGCTTTCCGAAGCAGTCACTCCGCAACCCGCAGCAGTTTGTCATCTAAAGGGTATTCCATTCAATATCCTGTTTTTATGACACAAAAATTATACCGTGCAATCATGTTTGAGAGCTGAGCAATGGGAAAAAATCAGGAGTTGTTGAGGTCCAAATGTCTTTAATTCGAGGGATGGAAAATTAAAAATGACCTATAAAAGGACGAAAATCGCTATTAAAATAGCCAATCCTCCGACAGCCGGCCACAAATACGCGCGGAGATAAGAGTTGAAAAATTTTACCAGAAAAAGAAACGGTGCTGATATGAGGTTGCCGAAATGATAAACTATGTGGTGTTCATCTTTGATATAGGAAAATGTATTTTGATATTTCCCCATCGTTTTGATAATTACGCCGAAAAGGGCGATGAACCATGCTGCGGCTGCAAGAGCAACGAGAATCATTTTTATCAGCGTGAAAATTATGAATTTAAATATTATCCATAAATTCTGCCCGATGCTTCGGTGTTCACGTTCAACAGGATTGGTGTTGAAATCTTCAGTGTTCTGACTCATTTTATCTCCTTAAATGCGGGCTGAGCCGAAGCCCAGCCCTGAATTGTTGGTTCTTTAACACTGCCCTTTCAGATTTCCATAACAATTATACAAGAAAGTAGTATTGCTATTTTTGTCATAAATAGATACCGTGTCAGAAGTATATCCTGCTAGTGTCTGGTGTGAAAATACACCGATTGCTCCAATAGGAGCTCCTGCCGCATTGTAGATAACATACGAATCGCCCTGTTTTTTTACTGTTGCGATAGCTTCCATTTTTTTCTCCTTAAAAAAAGTTAATAAAAACAATAAAAAAGATACAAAAGCCAGCTGACATTGTCACTTATATCATACAAAAAACAAAAAAGTCAAAAATGTCACTTATTTCATGTAGACTTAAATCCTGCATTTCCTATCTTTTTTCGTTATGGAAGAGTGCGATATCAAAATAAAGTTCGGGCTTCGCCTAAGAGAGCTCAGAAAAGCTCGCAACATCAGTCAGGAAGAGCTTATGGCAGCCACCGGAATTCACCGAACATACCTCTCGGAAGTGGAGCGCGGAATCAGAAATATCAGCATCGTGAATGTCGAAAAAATTGCCCGTGCACTCGATGTAGATGCGATGGAAATGTTTAATTTCAGGAAAGTTACAAGCACAAAAATGTGAAAAACTGCGTGGTTTTGCGAGGAAATTTTGCGTTATTTGCAAGTTGTTGTCGTAATTCTTCTCACGGTCTTAAACCTTTTTGAAAATTCAGTGACGATTTTCTGAGCAATTTCTTCGGTTTCAGTCATTGCGACAAGTGTGGAGCCGCTTCCCGACATGAAGACTTTTGATGCTCCTGAAAGTTCAAGTTCGGTTTTGACGCGGGCGATTTCAGGAAATTCGGCGAAAACTATCTCTTCAAAATCATTGAAAATATGCTCTTTTTCCCATGAGAAATTTTCCGGAACGCGGTTTGAAGTATTGCAAGTGGGATAAGTTTTGTCGAAAAGAGAGTAGGCGAGTTTTGTATCGACGTGGATCTCTGGGTTTACGAGAACGAAAAACTTTCCGCTTTCGGGAAGTTCGACTGTCTCGATTTTTTCACCTGTTCCCGATACTATTGCCGGTTTTTCGAGGATGAAAAACGGGACGTCGCTTCCGATTTTTGAAGCGATTTCAATGAGTTGTGTCAAATTCAAATTGAGCTTGCACTTTTCGTTCACAAACTTCAGAAATGCCGCCGCGTTGCTGCTTCCGCCGCCGAGGCCTGCTCCTGTAGGGATCGATTTTTCGATTTTTACCGAAAATTCCGGAAGTTCTTCCCCGACATAGTTCCTAAGTGCCGAATACGCTTTGAAAACGATGTTTTTTTCAGTCGGGATCTCTTCGGCGATGCCGTTTGTGACAACTGAAAAAGTGCCGCTTTCTTCGATCTCCAGTTTGTCGCAGATATCGATCGGGGCGAAAAGCGAACGGAGAAAATGCATTCCACTCGCCTTATCGCGCCCTTCGATCTTAAGAAAAATATTGATTTTTGCTGGAGAATAAATTGTTGAAATCATTTAGAAATCAGAAATTTTACTGATTAAGCCACTTTTCGAACTCATCGAACGAAAGTTCTCTTCCGAGGAAGTCGCGGACCATCTGCATGCCGTCTTTCGCGCCGCCTGCTTTGAGGACCTGGTCTCTGTATCTGCCCATGATTTCCGGGTTCATGAGACCGCCGTTCTGCTGGATGTAGCCGTAGAAGTCTTTCGCAACTGAAAGCGACCACATGTAGGTGTAGTAGTTCGAGCTGTATCCTTCCAAGTGTCCGAAATTCTCGATCTGATGAGTCTCTTCGTAGGTTTTCCACGGTGAGAACTCTCTTTCGGTCTTCTTCTCGAAAGCGTGGTGGTTGAAACCTTCGGCATCCGGATCCTGAAGGTAAACTTCAAGCGAGAGGATCGCGAGGTAAAGCTGTCTTGACGTGTGGAGACCTTTGCCGAATTCGTCTGATTTTTTCATCTTTTCGACAAGTTCAGCCGGGATCGGCTCGCCTGCATCATTGGTTGCCCAAAGCTGAAGGATCGGAGCATCCCAGACATATTCTTCCATGAACTGCGACGGAGTTTCGACGAAGTCTCTCTGGCAGTTGGTTCCTGCGAAACGGATATATTTATGTTCGCTTGCAAGAATTCCGTGGATAAGGTGTCCGAACTCATGGAAAAGGGTCTGGACGCTGTCGTGGCCGACATAAGCCTTGCCGTTTACCGGAGTCGGGAAGTTTCCGACGATAGCCATTCTCGGAAGTCTTCCTTTGATTCCCTGCTGGTTCGTGAACATTGCGAAATGTTTGTATTTGTTTTCACGCGGATAAAGGTCAAGATCGAAGGTTCCGATCTGTTTGCCGTCGGAATATACATCGTAAGAAAGAATGCTTTCGTGCCATACGTCATCGCGTTTGATCTGTTTGAACTCAAGTCCGAAAATCTTTGAATTTACTGTGAAAATTCCGTTCAAAACTTTCTGGATTTCAAAGTAGGGTCTGACTGTTTCGGGGTCGTAGCTGAACTTTTCCATTCTGACGAGGCGCGGAATGTAGAATCTGTCCCACGGCTCGACTTCGACATCGTCCTTACCTGCGAGCTGTTTTTTCTTCGCAAGAAGAATTTCCGACTCTTTTTTAGCATAAGGCATTGATATTGCAGCTATTTTCTTAACGAAATTCTCTGCGTTTTCCGGATTTCCGATCATAAGTTTAGCCTGGGAATATTCAGGCCAATTTTTGTAACCAAGAAGGTTTGCAAGTTTTTTTCTTGCTCTCAAAAGTTTGTCGAAAACCTCTTCGTTTGAAGGATAAGCGACAGTCTGAGCCATGAAATACATCTCTTTTCTCAGAGTTTCGTCGTCAGCCGATTCCATTACCGGGAAATAATCAGGATAATCGCTGGTCAGAGTGATCATGCCGTTTTCGTCTTTCTCGTGACCGTTGATGAAGTCCTCGGGAAGCCCTTTGAGTCTTTCCGGAGAGACTTTGATGCTCTTTCTGTCGCTTGCGATGTTTGCATTGAACTGCTGAGCAATTGCAACGAGTTCTGCATTGACTTTTTTGATCTCTTCACGGGTTTTTTCGTCTTTGTCAACACCTGAACGTTTGAAATCGTCAATGACATCTTTGAGGAAGTGTTTGTCTTCCTCGTCGAATGCCGGATCGTCGGCGGGAATAGCCGCCATGACTTTGTAAAGGTCTGCGTCAAGGTTGATCTCGGAAAGGATAGCCATAAGTTCGCTTTCAGCAGCCATTGCCGCATCTCTCATTCCTTTGTCGGGGTGATTCATCTGATAAATTTCGATTTTGCCCCACGCATCTTCAATTTTGATTTCGAAATTGTTGAAAAGCTGAAGTTTTTCAATGGGTTTTCTGTCTGCCGGATTTGCCTTGATGTCAGCGATGATAGCTTTTACAGCTGCAAATTCATCAGCACAGTGCTTGTAGAAAGCGTTTCCCTTTTCACCGAAATCGGGAGCTTTTGCTTCAGCCTGTTCGGGTTGTGCAGCCTGTTCTTGAGCCGGAGTTCCCGACTGCTTTGCAGGTTCTTCGTCTTTTGCCGGCTGACTTCCGCATGAAGCGAAGAAAATTCCGGCAATCACTGTCAGAATGACCAAACTTTTTTTCATTTTTTCCTCCTTTTTATGAAAAAACATTGCCTTTTTAAAGCGCAAAATTTTAAGGATTATGGGAAAAGTGTCAATTTTTTGGCTTTTTAACCTGATATTCCCAGCTGTTGTTGTTTATGAAGTATTTATTTATATCAAATTTTCTTGATGGATAAATAAATATTGCAACAATGACAACAACAAAACCCGACACCCCTTTCAATGAGAGGCGGACCACGTCGGGTCTTTTTTTTATGTACATGCAATTTTGTATCTATGACTAAAGAATCAAAAGAAGAATTAAAAGAGCATCAGCCATCTATGACTGTGGATTTTAATAGCACCTAAGGTCTTTACCCAACCAGAAACATTCAACATCGGGAACTTCTTCTTCACCTATCTCTATCGGAGCAATCGCCATTCTTTCGGTTTCTTTTCCGTCATCGTCCGTGTCAATCCATACAACAGTGGCTTCACCTTTTCCCAACTTTAAATCAGCTGTAAAATAGGCCGTTCCGTCATATCTGTAACCCTTTACAAAATCGCCGCCGTCTTTGTCCGCTCCGACATAGACGATCGGGAATTGAACATCGTTTGTCCAATAATAAACATCTGCACATGGCGCTGTGCAATCGGATTCAGGAACAATACTGTAAATCTCGCATCCGGCCCTCCTTCCGAAATAAAAATAGTCAAGAAGAAAAACAGGGCATTTGCGCCATTCATCTTCAACCGGATAGTAACATCTTTTAAACGGAGCATCTTCCACTAAATATAAAAAGCGAACTTCCAGATTTTCTATCTCGGAAAAATGTTTTCTTGCACTTTCTTCGCTTTCCTGCCATGAACATCCGGGATGAAGAGCTTCGGTCATGCGCTCTATACATGAATCAGAAATGGTTTCTCTTGTAAAATTTACACCGAATCTTTCGGAAATTATGCATTTTTCATCATCGGGTTTTTCAGCAAAAACATCATCATTTTCTTCAACTTCTTCCCCCGATACTGGATCTTCGTCGTTTTCTTCAACTTCTTCTTCCGATGCTGGATCTTCGTCACTTTTTTCAACAGTTTTTTCGTTACCGCCCTTTCCGCCGCCGCAGGATGTCAGAACGAGCAGACTTAAACAAACTAAAAAAATAAAAAACTTTTTCATTTTAGCCTCCATTCAAAAAACAACGAATTATAGCGAAAAACATAAATAGTTCAATTGCTTCGGCAAGTTCAGCAATCAATAGCAAACACTCAGCAAGCAGTTTTTAACAATCTATTTGCAAAATAATTTATTATTATTAGACTGTTGCGGTTTTTTGGTTTTTTAACTTTTTTTGGAGGATAAAATGTTGAATTTGAAGTACATCCCGAGCGTTGACCCGGAAGTTGCAGCAATCATCGAAAAAGAAGCAGAGAGACAGGAAGGTGGTCTTGAACTTATCGCCAGCGAAAACTTTACAAGCAACGCTGTCATGGAAGCGCAGGGTTCGCTGCTTACCAACAAATATGCCGAAGGTTATCCGAAAAAGAGATACTACGGCGGCTGCGAAGTTGTTGACCAGGTTGAAAAACTTGCGAAAGAAAGAGCTTGCGAACTTTTCGGTGCTGAGTGCGCTAACGTTCAGCCCCACAGCGGTTCCCAGGCAAATATGAGCGTTTACTTCACGGTATGCAAACCGGGTGACACGGTCCTCGCGATGAACCTCAACCACGGCGGCCACCTCACTCACGGCAGCCCTGTAAACTTCTCCGGAAAACTTTACAACATCGTTCCCTACGGCGTTGCGAAAGAAACCGGCAGGATCGACTACGACGAAATGGAAAGACTCGCTGTCGAAAACAAGCCGAGAATGATCCTTGCAGGCGCTTCGGCTTATCCGAGAATCATCGACTTCAAAAGAATCCGCGAAATCTGCGACAAAGTCGGCGCAATCATGTGGGTTGACATGGCTCACATCGCCGGTCTTGTTGCTGCAGGACTTCATCCGAGCCCGG
>Ga0310690_10000818_pt1 | contig 61544 bp, 89 predicted proteins | sample AusTroGonzalo_MG_2_FD_207661 | JGI IMG/M metagenome (GOLD analysis project Ga0310690, IMG submission 207661) | Bovine rumen microbial communities from tropical cattle in Woodstock, Queensland, Australia - Gonzalo_04 (v2) (version 2) | ecosystem: Host-associated > Mammals > Digestive system >... | reverse complement strand
GTTGCAAATTCAACTTCTACTATGCACAAACTAGCATCAACTCCAATTACAAAAGAATGTTTTGAAATGGATGATTACGAAAACATTACCTATGAAGAGTTTGAAACAGGAGTTGAATTTGAAGGATTTAAGGAGCTTGCAACTTATGAGACTGATTATCTTTGGAATAATTTTCTCAATGAATTAGAACAAATAAGGTTGAAATATCTTGAAACAAAAGACAAACGCTATTGGAAGGAACTCATTAGACTTCTTCCTGAAAGCTGGCTTCAGACAAGAACTATAACAATGAATTATGAAAATATTCTTAATATGATAACTTATCGTCAGAATCATAAGTTAACAGAATGGTCAGAAAATTTCATAAATTGGGCAAAATCTCTTCCGTATGCAGATGAATTTTTGTTCTTGAAAGAATCTTATAATAAAACAGAGGTAAATTAAATGAGTGAAAAATTAGAATTGTACAGAAAGTATAGACCAACTTCACTTGAAGAAGTTGTGGGAAATGAGACTGCAATTAAAAGTCTGAAAAGTGAAATGGAAAATGGTTCTCATGTATTTTTATTGACTGGTCCTGCAGGTTGTGGAAAAACTACAATTGCAAGAATTATGGCAAAAGAAGTTGGAGCAGGGGATTTGTCAATTACTGAAATAAATTCAGCTAAGAATCGAGGTATTGATACCGCTCGTGAAGTTGAAGAAAAAATGAGATATAATCCAGGTGATGGTGATGCATTGGTTTGGATTTTTGATGAATGTCATCAGTGGTTGGCTCCAGTTCAGAATGCATTTTTGAAAGCTTTTGAAGATACTCCTGAACATGTATATTTCTTCCTTTGTACCACAGACCCACAGAAACTCATTGCTCCATTAAAAACAAGGTGTTCCATTGTTAATGTTTCTCCACTTACAGATGAAGAAATGAAATATTTGCTTAAAAGAACTGCAAGAGCAGAAGGCGTAAAACTTAACCCTGAAGTATATGAAAAGATAATTGAAATAGCTCAGGGTGGAAGTAGAAAGGCGTTGAAACTTCTTGCAAAAGTTATCGGATTGGATTCAGATGAAGAAAGATTTTCAATCCTTAAAAAAGAAACAGTTTCAGAAAATGAAGAAAGTATTGAACTTTGTAGAGCATTATTGAAAGAAAATTCAAACTTTCAAATACTTGCCAGAATCTTAAAAAGTATTGATACTGATGACCCTGAGAAAATAAGACAGGGAGTCATGGGTTATATGAATGCGGTTCTTTTGAATGGTAATAAGTTTAATCCAATGGCAGCTGCTGCAATTCAAGCATTTAGTCAGGCTGATACATATCGTAATGGAAAGAACGCCATCACTGTAGCTCTTTTGGATTACATAGATTTGCTTGGATAAAAACTTGTTTACAAATCTTATAATATAAGCAGAGGTGATTAATGAAAAAATCAGAAGTTCTTGCAAAAGAAAAAGAAGATGAGGAATTTGATTTTGAGAAAGATTTGTCAATAAACAAATTCCGATTGGATGAAGAATGTTTGAGCCATTCTTCAATTTATTTCAGATATGCTGAGGCTCAGGCTAAAGCAAAAACAAAAGCTGCTAAGGCCAAAGACAATTTGGAATTAGTTAAGGCTGAGAGAAGTGTTGCGATTCGAGAAGAATTGTCCAAGAGTGGAAAAGTAACTGAGGCAATGATTAATGCCAATATCCTTAAGGATGAAGAAGTTCTTGAAGCTACAAACAAACTTCGTAAGGCTGAAGATATTTCTGCAAAACTTTCAGTTGCAGTTTCAGCGTTTGAACATAGAAAGTCTGAATTGGACAATCTTGTTAAATTGTATTGTGCTGGATATTACTCTTTGCCAAATGCAAGTGATACATCTAAAAAAGATGCAAATGAACAAACAGCAAGAGAAATTAGAAAAAATCTAAATAAATAGGAGTTGAAAAATGGTCAACAAAAAGAAAAAGAGCGGCGGCTTGGCAAAACGCTATTCATCAAGTTATGGTTCGAGAGATGGTGGAAGCTCTTCGAAAGGCGGAGTAATTAACTATCGTAATTATGATGGCGAAGTTACATTCTTTTCACCAACAGAAGGAAAGCATCGAATCAATATCATTCCTTATACAATCAAGAGCAAGAATCACCCGCTTGTAAAACGTGGTGAAGCAGAGATTGGTGAGCAGGATTATATTATGGATTTCTACGTTCATCGTGGAGTTGGTCCTGCAGAAAAGTCCGTATTGTGTCTCAAGAACACTTATGGAAAGCCTTGTCCAATTTGTGAATATGCTGCATCATTGAGAAAGAAAGGAAAGGAAGAAGAAGCAAAGGCACTCAAGCCTTCACGCCGCGCAGCTTACAATATTGAGGATTTGAAAGAACCTGGAAAATTGAAGGTTTTCGAAACTTCTCATTATTTGTTTGAAAAGGAACTCATTGAAGAAGCAAGAGATGATGACGAAGGTGGATTCATTGATTTCGCAGACCCTGAAGAAGGAATGGAAATCAAGTTCAGAGCTTCAAAGACAACAAAAGGCAATATGGAATTCACAGAGTTCAAATCATTTGCTTTTGAAGACCGTGATGAGCCAATCAGTAAAGAGCTTCTTGATTCTGCAATCAGTTTTGATGAACTTCTTACAGTTCCGACTTATGAAGAAGTTGAAAAAATTCTTTATGGTGATGATGAAGAAGATTCCGACGAAGATGAAGATGAAGAAGATGAAGATGAAGAAGATGAAGATGAAGATGAGAAGCCTTCAAAGAAATCTTCAAAAAAGTCTAAATCTTATGATGAAGATGACGAGGAAGACGAAGATGAGGATGATGACGAAGAAGATGAAAAACCATCTAAAAAATCAAAATCTAAATCTAAGCCTGAGCCAGAAGATGAAGACGATGATGAAGAAGAATCAGAGGATGAAGATTCTGATGAAGACGAAGATGACGAGGAAGAAGAAAAGAAACCTGCAAAAAAGCCTTCAAAGAAATCTAAATCAGATGATGAAGATGAAGACGAAGATGAGCCGGAAGAAAAACCCGCAAAGAAATCTTCAAAGAAAGATTGTAAAGGTGATTGTCCAGAATGTCCATTCAAGCATAAGTTTGGAAAAGATTGCGATAAATACGATGACTGTGACGACTGCGACATTTGGGATAAGTGCGTAAAAGCAAGTGAATAAATAAAGATTTACTGCGAACTCCTACTGAAGAAATTTGGTAGGAGTTTTTATGTTTTATAAAGGATAAGGAAATGAAGTTTCAACAGGTGTATGAAAGATGTGAAGCAAAAGGGATAAAAATAACAAGAATGGGACTTTATAGGGCTGGACTTCAGAATGGATTCATTATTAAGAAATCTGGCGGAAATATTTTTATTCAGGAAGATTTTGAAAAATGGATGAAGAAGAAACTTGAGAAAGCCCCAGACGGATATTGTTCATTCAAAGAGTGTTCTGAGAAAATGAATATCCCTTTGGATACAATTTATTATTTAATCAAAGAAAGCAATTTGAAAACTATCGAAATTGGAATAAAGAAGGTGAAATATGTCAAAATCGAAGAATTTAGAGAATTTGTCAGAATCCGTAAGCATGGTAGTGAAGAAAAATATGGAAACTAAAAAAGCTGAACCGATTTATTTTCAGTGCGGCTGTGAGCTTTTGGATTTGGTGGTTGGTGGAAACAAAGGTATATTTGGTGTTCCAGCAGGAAAGTTTATAAACATTGTAGGTGATAAATCTGCAGGAAAAACTTTCTTGAGTAATGAGTTTATCGCTTGGGCTCATTATAACATTGGAAAGAAATTCAGATGGGTTTATGATGACTGTGAATCTGGATATAGTTTTGATACAGAATCTATGTACGGATTTGAGATTATGCCGCAAGTAATTGAAGAGCGAGTTCATTCAGAAAATGTTGAAGAGTGTTTTTGTAATATTGCAGAATTTGCAAACAAACTTGGAAAAAATGAATGTGGGATTTACGTTGTAGATTCTCTTGATGGTCTTACTTCTTATGAAGATGATGAAAGAGCTGAAGAGAGAAAGAAACAATTTGATGAAGGTAAAGGGGCAAAGCTTAAAACCGGAACCTATGCTATGAGCAAACAAAAATACCTTTCAAAGGAATTCTTTCCACAGCTTTGTTCGGAAATTGAAAAGAAAAATATATTGGTCATTATAATTTCTCAAATTCGAGAAAAGATTGATGCAATGAGTTTTGAAAAATATTCTCGTTCAGGTGGAAAGGCAATGGACTTTTATGCTCATTCAGTTATCTGGTTGGCTGGAGCAAAGAAGATTCTGAGAAAAGATACACCAGTTGGAAATGTAGTAAAAGCGAAAACTACAAAATCAAAGACACCAAGACCATATCGTGAATGCTTCTTCAATTTCCTTTATGATTATGGACTTGACGATATTGGTACCAGCATTGATTATCTTTTTGACTTGAGAACCGATAAAGGAGAACTCAACAAGAAAGCTAATGCAATCAAATGGGATGGAGATAATAACTTTGATAAAAAATCTTTGAAAGAGTTCCTTGAAGAATTTGATTTGTATGAGAGATTTGAAAATTCAAAGTATTATGACATGGACGGTTCCGATGCCGATAATATGTTTGCGTTCATTCAGTCGAAGAAAGATTACAAATCAAAGTTCAATGAAAAGTTTGGCGACACTATGACACGTGATGAAGTCATAGCTTACGTTGAGGAAAATAATCTTGAAGATGAACTCAGAAACAGAGTTATTGAAAAATGGGAAAATTTTGAAGATTCAATCAAATCCAATCGTAAGAAAAAATATTATTCAAAACAGTTGGAGAGTGCAGAATAATGTTTGTCATTTGTCGCGAAGGACATTTAGGCTTTTGGTGGGAAGGTGATACACCAATTTTTGTTGAAGAAGGTGGTGGAATCTTCCCATCAAGAAGTGAATGTTTGGAATATCTACAGAAATTTCATGATAAAGAAAAAGCTGTGGAAATAATAATGTCTATTAAGAAAAAGAAAGGTTCAATTTTAAGTTTTTAAGGAAAAGAAAATGAAAGAGATGTTGTTCACAAAAGATGAATCAAAATTTATCAAAGGGTGTCTTCAGGGAGAGATAGATTCCTTGAAAATGGGTTTTTATGGTCAGGATATGGAATTGACCAAGGAAAGAGCTAAACGAGAAAAAGAATGTTTGAGACTTATCAAGAAATTTGATAATGCAGAAAAAACAATAAAAGTGTCTTCAAGAAAAGGAAAAGGTCGGGGGCTTCAATATTGGATTTGTGACCGTATTGCAAAAATATTTGGAATAGAGTTTGTTCAGTCAGATGATAATTGTTTGGTTCACTCTCGAGAAATGGGTCAGCATGGGACTGATATTGTATTACGTGGCGAAGTTTATAAAAAATTCCCATTTGACATTGAGTGTAAAAGTTGTGAATCTTTATCCATTCCGGATTGGATAAGACAGGCGAGAGATAATAAAAAAGAAAACCGTGATTGGCTTGTAGTTTTCAAAAAACAAACTATTGGCCATGAGCCTTTAGTCATTATGGAGTGGGAAACTTTTGAAAGATTGTTTGAGAAAGGAAAAAATAATGAAAGGTAAGAATTTTGGAAATAGAAAGCCTGAGAATGAAAGACCATTAAATGATTTTTATCAGACTCCTAAATGTATGACAAAGGAATTGTTAAATTCTCAAATGTCAATTTTTAATGAACAAATAAAAGATAAAATTATTTTGGACCCATGTTGCGGAAAATACGCCATTGGTAATGTACTTAGAGAATCTGGAATTGTAAATTATAATAAACTAATTGAAAATGATTTGATTTATGGTCATGATTTCTTAAAAGAAAAATATGATGAAAAAATCGATGTAATTATTATGAATCCACCATTCAAATTATTTGATGATTTTGTAAAGAAATCAAAAGAAATTTCAAATATAGTTTGTTCAATTGGGAAATTAACTTTCTTTGGAGCACATAAAAGAAATATTGAAGGATTGTGGAAACATCTTGAATATGTTTTAATTTTTGACAGACAAATTGCTTATGATAAGCCTTTCAGAGAAGATGAAAAAGTTGAATGTGGAATGTTAGTTACTGGTTGGTTTATTTGGAATAAAGATTATGAAGGACTTCCCAAAATAAGCATGCTTGATATGCAGAAATATATCTTGAATAAATCTTATAATAAACTAGAGGTTAAAAATGATTAAATCTTTGGAAATAAAAAATATTCAAAGTCATAAAGATTCCAGGCTTGAGCTTTCACCTGGAATTAATGCTTTAATAGGTAGTTCCAATAATGGAAAATCTGCCATATTGAGGGCTTTGAATTGGGCGGTAAATAACAGACCTTTGGGTGTAGAAGTTCTTTTGTCAAATTGGGCTTATGATTCAAAAGGTAAGCAGAATGAAGAAATGTCTGTGACAGTTAAAAAAGGAAATTCAACTTTAATCAGAAGAAAGACAAAAAGTGAAAATGAATATGTAATTGACGGGGAAGTTTTAGAAGCTATAAAAACTGATGTCCCTGATGAAGTCAGAAAGTTTTTCATGCTTTCAGAAACAAATATGCAGAAGCAGCAAGATGCCCCATTTTTACTTTCATTAAGTTCTGGAAAGATTGCTGAATATTTCAACAGAATAGTTCGCTTGGATATTATCGATAGAGTTCTTTCAAATGCAGAGAGTTCAAGAAGAAAGATGAAGAATCAATTGGAATCTTCAGAAAGTCAGGAGAAGAAACTTGAAAAGGAACTTGAGAAATTTGAATGGATTGATTCTGTAGAAAAACTCATTGAAAAAATAAAAGTATTAGATTCAAAAAGTGAAGAACTTTCAGAAACAAAAGATGATTTGGAAGAAAGTGTAGGAAAGTTCGAAGCTGCTTCAAAGGAAAAATATCCAGATTTTAAAAAGGAATTCAAACTTATTTCACAGATTGATGAAATCAATGAAGAAAATAGAGAAATGAGCAGGTCAATTGAAGATTTGGATTCTCAGATTGAAGAGTTTGAAGAAGTTTCCAAAAAGTCTTTTGATTTCTCAAAAGAGAAAAAAATAATTGAAGCCATTGACAATATAAATCTTGACAGAAGTGAGATTGAAAAACTTGAAGAAGATATTGAAAGATTTGAAGCTTCAGAAAAGAGAATTTTAGGTTGTACAGAAAATATAAAAGAATTAACAAAACAACTTCCTTCAATTTGTCCATTCTGTGGAGCAAAGATGAAAGATGGGAAGTGTGTAGAGGAGAACTGAAATGAATGACGAAGAATTAATTGAAGCAATTAAAGATAGTGGATTTTATGAATATGGGGAAGTGAATTTGGATGACCTTCCGAAGTTGCAGAAAAGTGCAATAATTTTAGCCGGAGCATTGATACCATTGAGACCGGATTTGTTTGATAATAATCCGGATGTAGTTTTTATAATTCAAACAACACTTGAAAATGGTTCATTTAGTTATTCTTTACCAAAAAAGAGTTTGAGTGAATTACTTTTGAATCCACCATATGATGATTCAGTTATTTGTAGTTATTCTGTTAAAGATGGAAGTATATTGAGAAAACTTTACAAGGGAACAGGAACAAAATGGGAGGTGTCAAAGTGAGTTATTGCATTTATTGTATAACAAATAAAATAAATGGAAAAACTTATATTGGTCAGCATAGAACTAATAATTTGAATGACCGATATATGGGTTCCGGATATTTACTTCATCAAGCTTTTGAAAAATATGGGATAGAGAATTTCTCAAAATCAATTTTGGCTATAACTGAAATAAAAGAAAATATTGATATTTTAGAAAAATTATTTATTAATTTATATCGAAGTGAAGGTAAAGCTGAATATAATATTGCTGATGGTGGTACTGGTGGTGATTTAGGCGATAATTGGAGAAAATCTATTAAAAAATCTATGAATGGTATTTTCACTAAAGAAATGAAAGAAAAATTGAGCGAATCACATAAAGGACAAATACCTTATAATAAAGGTAAAACAAATATTTATTCTTATGAAACTAGGATTAAAATGGGAATTAAAAATAAAGGTAGAAAATGGTGGACTGATGGAAAAATAAATGTTAAATCAAAGAATAAACCGGATGGATTTTATCCTGGAAGAACTGTTTCACCTGAAACTGCAAAAAGAATTTCAGAATCTCATATAGGTCATATTTTAAGTGAAGAAACAAAAAATAAAATAAGAGAAATTAATAAAATTAGGAATAAAGGTTTACATAAAAATATGACTTGGAAAGTAATTAATGGTAAAAGAGTTTGGTTAAATAAAGGAGAAAAATAATGTCAAAATTCGTGTGTACGGCTGATTGGCACATCAGGTCAAATCTACCGAGATGTAGAAAAGATGAAAATTGGTATAAAACTCAGGAAAGAGCTTTGAAGCAAATAAGAGTTTTTGCAAATAAAAATGATTGTCCTGTTTTCGTTGTAGGAGACATTTTTCATTCATTAGGTGAAACAAACTTTTATTGTATTCAGATGATTCAGAAGATGGCGAAGAAGTTGGACAACGGATTGTATATTTTAGCAGGCAATCATGATTTGCCGTTCCATAGCTCTGAGAATCTTGATAGGTCAGCTGTTGGTATTCTCTTACAGTCAGATGGTATTGGAGAAATAAAAGATTATTTTTCAAACATTGAAATAATGGATGTTTCAGCTGAAAACTTTGATGGAGAAACTAAAGATGCAGAAATAATTTTCAAGCATGTTCTTTGTTTTCCAGATATGAAAAGCCTTCCACCAAATGTTGATGCTTATACTGCAAAAGATTTACTTGAGGAATACCCATCGGCAAAATGGATATTTCTTGGAGACATGCACAAGAATTTCCACTATGAGAAAAATGGAAGACATGTTGTGAATCCTGGTTGTTTGTTGAGACAGGCAGTTGATTTTAAAAATTATAACCCTGGATTTTATTATATTGACACTGATACAAATACAGTTGAGTTCAATCTTATAATAGATTCAGAAGAGTTTATTGATGATTCTTATATCTTGAGAGAAAAAGAGAAAGAAGAAAGAATTGAGGCATTTGCAAATAAAGTTGGTGAAGTCGAAAGTGTTTCACTGGATTATGCAGAGAATGTACGAAATGCAATGCTTTCTTCAGACTTATCAAAAGAACTTAAAGAAACAATCGAGGAACTTATGGGAGCGTAGGAATGAAAGTTTTAGAAAGATATTATGAGAAGATTTACAAATATACAAATAAACTTCTCAGAAAGATTTTTGGACTTGATGTAACAACCGCCATGGCAGAGAATTACAAAATCAAATCTGAAATTGAAAAGAAGATTGAGAAACCAATTGAGATGATAACAACTGAAGATTTAATAAATCATAAGTTATCATTTTTGTATTGTAAATATAGGACAATAAATAATATTCTTGGAGTTATTTCAGGAGCATTATTTATAAATTCATTTTGTGAAGATGATATAAAGGAGATAAAGAATGAAGACTAGTGAATTTGAAAATATTAAAGACCTTATTCAGAGAGCTGAAGTTGAAAAGGCAAAATCCCAGGGAGTAAAGGACAGTATTAAATCTGAATGGAAAAAGAAATATGGTTTTGAAACTCTTGAAGAAGCTAAAGACAAATTAAAAGAGTTGGAAACTGAGTTCAATAAAAATGAAAGTCGAAAAGAAAAATTGATGAATGAATTGGAAGAATCTCAGGATTGGGACCAGATTGAAGAAGAATTGGAAGGTTAAAATGAATTTTGAAAAAATAGAAAAACTTTTTAACCAGTCAAAAGGTGTAAGAAGTCAAATTCAGAAGCAGCTTCATGAAACAAAAGATTTAAAGGAATATTCTGAGAAGAAATTAAAACTCATTGAAGAGGCTCAGGTGTTTCTTCAAAGTGTTGCTCAGAATACACAAGAGAAATTAAAATTTGATATAGAAGCCATTGTGAATTTAGCTCTCGAATCTGTATTTCCCGATGAGTATTTGTTTCAGATGAACTTTGAAGTGAGCCGTGGAAAAACTGAAGCTGAACTTGTATTTCAGGATAAAAGAACAGGACAAACAATTGACCCAATGGAAGCCAGCGGCGGCGGAGTTGTGGATTTGACTTGTTTTGCTTTAAGAATAGCCGCATTTGCTTTGGAGAATGGAACTGATAATTTAATAATCCTGGACGAACCGTTCAAATTTGTTAGTAAAGATTTGGTATCAAGAGCAGGAGAAATTCTCAAAACTCTTTCCAAGAAAATGAATCTTCAAATCCTGATGGTTACACACATACCAGAGTTTATTGAAGTAGCTGACAAAGTGTTTGAAGTAAAAAAGAATGAAAAAGGAATCTCAAGAGTAATTGAGAGAAACTAATAAAATATGCTCCATGCGACCGATGCCTTACGCTGGAGCGATTTGTTAGACTATCTTCATATAATTTCACTATTTAAATAAATATTAAGAGAAATAATCAAAAAAAAATAAAAAATTTTATAGAAAGTGCTTTACATAAATTATAACATAGTTTATAATGAAATTACAAGGTTGAGAAAAGAACTTTGTAAGGAGTAAACTATGAAAGAATTAAAATCTATTACATTGAGATTTCATGATTTTAGAGGTTTCCATGATGAAACAGTTAAAATTGGAAGTGACTGTTTTATTGGCCATTGTGGTTCAGGAATAAGTGTTCTTGGCGAAAATGGTAAGGTTACAAGAATCACTGATAAATATATTTATTGTACTTCAGAAAGTGGTTCAGTTTTGAAATACGATGTTCAGAAAAAAGACACAATTGGTAAGTGGAGAAAGAATTTTTATTTTATTAATCTCAATCACACTAGAGATTATAACGATAAAAATGTTTGTAAGATGAGACCAAGTGTTTGGAATTCTGAAAAGTGCGAATTGGAATTTAAATAAAAATATTTGAGTTTGTCGGTTCTCATTAAAAAAAACCGACAAGGGAGTAATTAAAATGAAAGAAGTAAAATTTGAAAACTATATCAAGATGATTGACAAGAAGGCTTGGGAAGTATCCAAGAAAACTGGAGTTGATTTTGAAGAGCTTCAGGCATACGGAGCTTTGATTTATTGTAATATACTTGAAAAATATGATGTTTCGAAATCAAGTTTTTCAACAATATTTTATTTAGCTTTGAATCGTCTTTATGAATACGCCTATTATGATAGGGATAGGAATCGTGATAATACTTTGACAGAATTTGCTGAAAAAAGTATTGAATCGATGAAAATAAATCCTTCAATGAAAGATTTTCTTGAAGTTGCAAAAGAAAAGCTTGAAGGAGATTCTTATAAACTCATTGAATGGTTGGTTGGTCGTACATGGGAATTCAAGGGTAAAATAAAACCTTGTATAACAATGGTTATGCGAAATTTTAATTGGGACAGAAAATATGCCGAAGTAGTCTGGAATGATTGTAAAGATTTCTGGAATGAAATTGGCTGGACTTTGTATTGTTAAGGAGACATATATGAATAAGGAAGAAATCAGAAAACTTCAAAATCATTTTGACAACGGAATTAAAGAAGATGTTCAGGCAAAGGTTCACTACTCTGTTAATGATAGAGTTCATTTGAAAGGAACAAATGTGAATGGTACGGTTATTGCAGTAATTTTTAAGGACTATAGAAAATATCCATACTTGAAAATTAATTGGGATAGTTTTCATACGAATGATTCTGCAGTTTTTGAAAAAACTCAAAAAAAGTTTTATGACCCATTTGACGTTGTAAAAGAAATTAAACTAAAACATAAAGAAGAAAAGAAAAAGAAAGTTTATGAAAATTTTTATTTGAATGAAAAGAATAAATAATTAAAAAGTTTACTCCTTGTCCTTTGATTAAGCGTTACTTGGTCAAAGGACCTTTTCATTTAACTCGAAATTTCTTATAATATATATTATGGTTATTTTTGATGGTGAAAGGCTCGTAGTTTCATTGACTAGGAGCAAGAATTACAAAGCAGTTTTGGAACTCGGAAAAGAAAGTAATGACTTTGAATATTTTCCTGATATAAATTCAGTAGCTTTGTCTCCAACAAAAAATAATGCAAGAAAATTATTTGAACTTGGCTACCCTTTTGATGAATCTGCAAAAATATTTCTCAAGAAAAAGAAAACAGAAATTGATTTCAAATCTGTAGATGGAAAATTTGAACTTTATCCTTTTCAGAAAGAAGGTGTGAAGATGATGCTTCATGCTGAGGGTAATATACTTCTAGCTGACGAAATGGGATTGGGAAAAACACCACAGGCTTCAAGTTATCTCCATTGGCAAAGGATGAGTTTACCTGCACTTGTAATTTCTCCTGCAAGTTTGAAAGAAAACTGGAGAAAAGAAATAAAACGTTGGACAGGAAAAGATTCTTATGTAATTGAAGGTCGAAAGCCCGAGAAACTCTCAAAAGAATTTCTTGAAAAATATCCTGTGTTCATAATTAATTATGACATTCTTGGAACAGATAACCCTGAAGATAAAAAACATAAATTGGAATTAAAGGAAGAAATAAAGCAGCTGAAAGAACAAATTAAAAAGGTAGACCCATATCAGAGACACGGTCTTCAAAATAAACTTTTTGGATTGAATACCAAGTACAGAAATTTTGTCATAAAGGTTGACGGCTGGTGTGATGAATTAGTGAAGTTTGATTTCAAAACAATAATTGGTGATGAAGTTCAATATATTTCCGGAATAGATACAATCAGAACCAGAGCTACGAATCAAATTTGTTTTGCACTTCCAGAAGCTAAAAAAATAATGATTTCCGGAACACCGTATGAAACAAAAACTTTGCAATTTTACCCGTGTCTTCATATTCTCAATCCAAAATATTTTAACAATGAATATAAATACAAGATGAGATATTGTGACCCTGTGAAAACCTATTGGGGTTGGAAATATGAAGGACTGAGTAATGCAAAAGAACTTCATGAAGTAATAAGTACATTCATGATAAGAAGATTCAAGAAAGATGTTTTGAATGATTTACCACCAAAAATCAGGTCAGTAATCCCTATGAAAGTGAGTGCTGCTGATAGAAAGATTTATGATGACATCGATAGTGAACTTGAACTTGCAATTACAAATAAAGAAAAGAATGCATTGAATAAAATAGAAGCTCTCAAACAGGCTTCATTTAAGGCAAAATTAAATTCAATGTTAACTTGGATAAAAGAGTACCTTGAAATAAATGACAAATTGGTCGTCTTCATCTGGCATCAGGAAGCTTGTAAGATTCTTGAAGAAGAATTCAAAGGAGAATGTGTTTCAGTAACTGGTGCAACTGCTGTAAAAGAAAGACAGAAAATGGTTGATAAATTTCAGGAAGATTCTAAAATAAAATTGTTCATAGGAAATATTAAGAGTGCCGGAGTAGGTTTGACATTAACTGCTTCAAAGGCAGTAGCTTTTATGGAGTTTGGAAGTACAGCCCCAGGAATGTCCCAAGCAGAAGACCGCGTTCATCGCATCGGACAAAAGTCAGATTCAGTTTTGGCTTATTATCTCATAATGGAAAATAGTATAGATGAAAGAATTATGGAAGTTTTAAATAGGAGAAATAAAGATTTGAAAAGAGTTCTCGATGATAAGGATGAAGATTTATTTGAGCCTGTTAAAGAATTAGAATTCAGTAAACTCATACTTGAAGAATATAAGAAAGCGAAAAATATCGCATAAACGACCGAAAACAGCTGTATATGCGATTCATTTATCTATTCTCATATAATTTCACTATTTTAATAAACACTGGAAAAATAATAAAAAAAATTAAAATTTTTTATAAAAAGTGCTTTACATAAATTAAAATAGAGTTTATAATGAAATTACAAGGTTGAGAAAAGAACCTTGCAAGGAGTAAATTATGAATAAGATTTTTAAGGTTGATTCAGATGTTTGTGAAACAGTTGGTGTAAAAGAAATTACTTGCGATTTGCATGATTTTTACTTTGGAGAAAAAATTACTTTGACTGTTGATGGAAAACAGATTTCAAGAAAAGTTTATGATGATGCTGGTGGACTTTACGTATCAATTAAAGGTTGTAAAGTTTATTATGAAGATTTCAACTAATAAAATTTTGAGTTTCCAGATTCTCTTCAAAAATCTGGAAGGAGAAAATTATGGCACACGGACTTATGGATTATGATTGGATGGTTTCAGCTAAGGAAAGACCTTGGCACGGAATTGGAACTGTAGTTGAGGATGCTCCAACTTCAGAAGATGCAATTAAAATGGCTCATCTCGATTGGAAGGTTGAGCAGTTCCCAATATCTGCAAATGGAATAGAAATTCCAGGACACTTTGCAAATATTAGAACAGATGTAAATCTTCCACTTGGTGTAGTAAAGAACCGTTACAAGATTGTACAGAATTCTGAAGCTTTTGATTTCGTAGATGATATTATCGGAAACAACGAAGTTGAATGTCACTACGAAACTGCTGGAAGTCTTTTCAATGGAAAAAAGATTTTCTTGCTTGTAAGACTTCCTGACAAGAATCTTCTTGGAGATGATGTTGAAAATTATATTTTCTTCACCAACTCTCACGATGGAACTTCAGCTTTTATGGCAGGAATCACAAATGTAAGAGTTGTCTGCAATAATACTCTTCAGATGGCAATTTCTGGAGCACAGAGAACTTGGTATTGCCGACATACATTGAACATTGAAAGCAAGAAGCAGCAGGCAAAAGAATCTCTTGGACTTGCAGTAAAGTACATGGATTCTATGGAAGACTTTGCTGAAAAGATGGTTGCGAAGAAGATTAATGAAGAAAAATTCTTCAGAGCTTTGTTCAACGCAGACTATATCAAAGGCCAGTGTGAAAAGAATAAGGAATTGATTGTGGAAAGAATCCACACAATTTATACAGAAAAAGATGACCTTCAGAACTTCAAAGGAAGCGCCTGGGGATTATACCAAGCGACAGCTGATTATGTTTCAAATGCTTTACCTTTCAGACAGACTTCTACATACAAAGAAAATAAAATGAATCAGTTCTTTGTAGGAAATCCAATTCTTGAAGCAAGTCAGAAAATCTTGATGGCTGCTTAAAAAAGAAGTCCCTGATGAGAGAAATCTTGTCAGGGATTTTCTTATAATTTTATTAAGAGGTTAGAATGAATAAAATTGCAGTTGTAGATTTGTCATGGATTATGCACAGATACAGACATGCTCATGAAGAGCTTTCCTGTATGATTGATGGAAAAAGAGTTCCCACAGGACATATTTATGGTACCTATACTTTTGTCAAGGATTTAAGCAGTAAATATAAAAAAGTCATTCTCGCTGTAGATTCAAATCCTACGATAAGAAAAGAAATGTTGCCAACTTACAAATCAAACAGAAAGAAAGAAGTTGTCGATGAATTCAGAGATTATAAAATCCATCAGGATGATGATGCAGTCATAACCCTTTGTACTTCTTTTGAAAATGTCTATTATGTAAAGGAAGATGGCTATGAAGCTGACGACATTATTGGAACTTTGATTTTGAAAGCTGATAAAGATTGGGATTTTTATTTCCGTGACAATGATATTCTTCAGAACATTGGAAGCTTCAATCTTTGTGTATCTTTTGAAAAGGATATGACCCTGGGTGAAATTGTAGATGTCAGAGAACATATCAGACACAAATATGAATTGGATTTAGATTATCTCCCATTGCTTTGGAAAGTAATTAAAGGAGATTCAGGAGATTGTATTCCAATTGGAATTGAAAGATTTCCTACAAAGATTCTCAAAGAACTTTGTCTTGATGAAAGATTTCACAGCAATAATGTAACTTTTGAAGATTGTATAAATGTTTTGCTTGGATATAAAAATTATACCGGTAAGACAAAAGAAACTGTCAATCAGCTGAGAGATAAAAACAGTGATTTATACAAGAAATTGGAAATAAATTACAAACTTGTTAAACCTATGTATCTTGATAAGATTAAAAGACAGAAAATGGAAGGAGACATAAGAAAGATTTTCAAAAAATTTAACATTAAAAACATTTGATTTTTGCAGCTGTAAATCTTATAATAAAAATATAAATAATTTTATGGAGAAATAAAATGAAAGCAGATTTGAATCCGTTGTTTGCTCAGGAATGTGATTCTGGAATCTATTCCAAAAGTATGAAACACATTCAGTATGTACCAACTATGCGAGAAAAGGTCTCAGCAGAAAGTTGTTACAATATTAAAAAGTATGAAGAGTTGAAGAAAGAAATTCAGGAGAAAGATTTACCAAAGGACATTAAAAAGATGTTACTGCTGGCAGCAACTCGTCATATTATTTTCAATTATCAGCTTCTTGCTGAATTCTATTCTCAGGCAGAGAAAGATGTCCAGGAGCTTATGGAAAAATCAGGCTTGGTAATTATTGATTTTGATGATGCTATGGAAAATGGCTATATTGAATTGACAGAAACTCTTAAGGAATTGAAGTATGAAGCAGAGAACCTTACCAAATGATTTTGCGATTTTTATCTTGTCTCATAAAAGACCTGAAAATCCAACAATAAAAACTCTCAAGAAATGTAACTACGAAGGAAAATATTTTTTCATTCTTGACGATTTGGATGAATCTATTCCAGAGTATGAAAAGAAATATGGAAAAGACCACATTTTGATTTTCAGTAAGAAGAAAGTTGCAAAACGAATAGACTTTTTCTCAAATTGGGAAATTACAGCAATTGATACTTATGCGAGAAATGCTTGTTTTGATTTAGCTAAGGAAAATGGCATAAATTATTGGCTCACTTTGGATGATGATTATGATTCATTCAGGTATAGATTTCCTGGAGAAAAATCAACTCAGTGTTTGAATATTACTTCTGCGATTTATGAATATTTGGAATATTTCAAAGCTCATCCGCAGATAACTTCTTTATGCTGGGCACAGGGTGCGGACTTGGCTGTAGTTCATGAAGGTCTTACAAAGAGAAAAGGGATGAATGCTTTCTTCCATTCTATTGACAGATTTGTAACTTTCAAAGGACATATGAATGATGACGTTAATACATATACCAGATACAATCAACTTGGTCACATTATTATCACTTTTCCATTTGTACAGTTGAATCAGGAGCCCACTCAAACAACTGGTGGTTCTGCTCAGATGTATAAGGAAAATGGAACTTATCAGAAATCATGGTACAGTATTCTTCAGTGTCCATCATTTATAAAGATTTCTACATTCACGGGTTCTTTCAGAATGAGTAAATTCAGGATTCATCATAAGATAAATTTCAAATATGGAACTGCTCAAATAATTAGTTCTAAATACAAGAAATAAGAGAATTGAATATGAATGATAAAATGATAAATCTTTTTGTGCCTGGTCGTCTTTGTCTTATTGGTGAACACAGCGATTGGGCAGGTTTGTATAAAACCATAAACTCAAATATAATTCCAGGAAAAGCTATTGTTACCGGTATTGAACAAGGTATTTATGCAAGGGCAACTGTTTCTGAGAATTTTTCTATTGATTACGAAATAGAAAAAATGAAAGATTATTCATTTAATTGTCCAATGAATTCAGACAAATTAAAAGAAATTGCAAAACAGGGTGAATTCTTTTCATATTGTGCAGGAGTTGCTTCTTATGTAAAAGAACATTATAATGTTAAAGGTGTTCATATAACTGTAACGAAAATGGATTTACCAATGAAAAATGGTCTTTCCAGTAGTGCAACAATCTGTGTTCTTGTTGCAAGAGCTTTTAACAAATTATATAATTTGAATTGCAATATCATGGGTGAGATGTTAATTGCTTATTATGGAGAACAAAGAACACCATCAAGATGTGGTCGTTTGGACCAGGCTTGTGCCTACGGTATTAGACCTGTATCAATGACATTTGAAGGAAATGAAATATCAGTAAAACCATTGAATCTTAAAAAACCTATGTATTTTGTGATTGTTAATAATTTGAAAAAGAATAAAAATACAAAAAAGATTCTTGCTGATTTGAATAAATGTTTCCCTTTTCCAGAAACAAAAATTGAGAAGAAAGTTTGTGAAGCTCTTGGAAAAGATAATGAGATTTTTGTTAATAATGCAATAGAACTTATTGAGAATGGATATATTGAATCATTTGGAAAATTAATGACAGAATATCAAATTAATTTTGATAAAAAAGTAGCACCAGCATGTTTGTCAGAATTAGAAGCTCCAATCCTTCATTCAATTCTTAATGATAAGAATTTAAAAAAATGGAGTTATGGTTCAAAAGGTGTAGGTTCTCAGGGAGATGGAAGTGCACAGATTCTTGCTAAAGATGAGAATTGTCAAAAAGAAATTGTAAAATATTTGAAAGAAAAAGGTTTCGATTCATTTACTTTGACTTTATCCCCATCTAAAAAAATACATAAGGCCGTGATACCAGTAGCAGGTTTTGGTACCAGATTGTTCCCTATAACAAAATATTTGAAAAAAGATTTTTTACCAATAATGGACAAAGATGGTATTTTGAAACCAGTAATTTTGATTTTGATTGAACAATTGTTAGATTCTGGAATAGATGAAATTTGTCTTGTAATAGGAGAAGATGAAAGACAAATATATGATTCATTTTTTAAGACACTTTCAAAAGAATATTATGAAAAGCTTCCTGAAGATAAAAGGAAATATGAGGATTTTATAGAATCTATTCAAGAACATATTACATTTGTAATTCAAAATGAAAAATTAGGATTAGGACACGCTGTATTTCAAACGATAGATTTTGCGGCTGATGAACCAGTTCTTTTGATTTTAGGTGATATGATTTACAGTACCAATTCAGAAAAAAATTGTATGTTTCAAATGATAGAGATTTATGAGAAGTATGAAAAACCAGTAATTTCGATGCATACTGTAGATAAATCGGAAGTTGTACATTATGGAATTATGACTGGTGATTGGTCAGATAAAGAACAGAAACTTTTAAAAATAAAAGAAATGTGTGAAAAACCATCTGTTGAATATGCAGAAAAACATCTTTCTGTTTCAAATAAAGAATCTCAACAAAATTTTTATTCTGTTTTTGGACAGTATATTATTACAAAAGAAATATATGAGCAGCTTAGAGAAAATATTGAAAATAAAATATTTGAGAAAGGTGAAATTCAATTAACAACTGCATTTGAACAAGTTTGTAAAAAGACAGATGTTTTTGGATTTCTAGTTGATGGTATTTCTTATGATATAGGAATCCCCGAAGCTTATGTAAAAACCATGAGCACTTTTGGAATTAAATAATGAATTTTATAAAACTTTTCGAAGATTATAACATTCCACTTTATCCAGATAAAAATGGGACATGGGCAAATGTAGATTGTCCCTATTGTGATGAAGAAAAAGGACATTATAATTTAGGATTTAATTGTGTTGGTAATTATTATCATTGTTGGAAATCTGTTCACAGTTATTCAATTCAAAAAGTATTGTCTGATGTACTCTCAGTTCCAATGAGTTCTATTCCAGAGATTTTGGACCAGTATGATGGTGGTTCAAAAATAGTTGAAAGAAGAAAATCAAAGGCAAAATATTTAGAACTTCCGACAGATACTTTTTCAAAAGCTGAAAGAAAATATTTGAAGTCCAGAGATTTTGACCCCAAGTATCTTCATAAAAAATATAATATTGTGGGCGGCGGAATAGATGGTCCTTGGAAGTTTAGAATTATAATTCCAGTTTATTATCAAGGAAAATTGATGTCATGGACTGGAAGAAGTATCTTGTCAAAAAAGAAATTAAAAGAATTAGGAATCCCTCGTTATAAGAATCTAAGCATTGAGAAGTCTGTAAAAAATATTAAGGAACTTTTCTTTAATATTGATAACTGTAAATCTGACACAGTAGTATTGACGGAAGGAGCTTTCGATGTTCTTAGATTTGATGGAAATGCAATCTGCTCTATGGGAACAGAGCTTACTGAGGGACAAATAAATCTACTTTCAAACAGATTCAGAAAGATTTTCATTTTATTTGACAATGAACCTGAAGCACAGGAGAAAGCTAGGAAATTTGGACTTCAGTTGTCAGCAATCGGTTTAGATGTAGAGATTGTAAATGCCTACGAAGATTTTGGGAAAAATGACATGGGTGAATGCTCTAAAAAAGAAATAGAAATCATTAAAAAAGAGTTGCAAATAAATTAAAATTTTTTATAAAAAGTGCTTTACATAAATTAAAACATAGTTTATAATGATAAATGTAGGTGAGAAAAAGAACCACCTACAAGGAGTAAACTATGGCAAATGTTAAGATGTATGCAGTTGGTAAAAGAGAGAGAATTGGACATATCTTTTCATATTATTACGATATGGCAAAGAACAGAATGTGGAAAGCTGAACAGGAATCTGATGAAAAGGCTTATCAGATTTATGAAAAGAAATGTGAAAAAGCAAGACGCTTTTTTGATATTGTTCAGGGTAGTGGTGAAGTAGTTTATGCAAATGGTAGAGATTTTGCAGACATGAGAAATGCAATTTCATGTTACAATCTTACCCATTAAATGAATTTGAGTTTGTCGGTTCTCATTAAAAACCGACAAGGTGTAAATTATGGAAACAAACAAGGAATATTTAATTGGAATGTTGCAGAAAGAAACAAAACTTTCTGGTGGTGGGGTTCTGGATTTATTCGATATTATAAATGAATATGATTGGGCTGTATTCTGTAGTCAGATGGATGATTATGACCATCCAGGTGAACGAATTGCAGCAAAAGAAAAACTTGATGAAAAATTGAAAAGTTATAGGGAAGAAGATTGGAAAAAGGTTTGGAAACTTCTTAAAGAAGATGGTGAAATTCGAAAGTTTTATAATGATAACTTTCATAAAATGGATGAAGAATATCAAGGAGAATAATTATGGAAAAGAAATGTTGTATTTGCGGAAAGGAATTTATTGGTTATGGAAACAATGCGGAACCTATAAAGAAAGGTGTCTGCTGTGATTCTTGTAATATGAAATATATTATAAGGTCCAGGATTATGAAGTGGAATGGAGCTTTTGAGATTGTAAAAAATCAGAATGAACTTGATAATCTTGAAAAGAAACTTGAAGAAAAGAATTTTGAGCAGATGAGTGAATTTCAAAATCTCAAAAGATTCCAGAATATTGAAACCGGTGAAAATGTTATCATTTGCATCGTATAGAATCTTATAATATAAACAGAGGTGGGAATTATGAAAATAATTAAAAAGGGAAATATTTATAGGAAAGCAAATTGGTTCAATGAGAATGAATATGAATTATATGTTGTAGGTTCAGCAATAGTTGGATTCTTTTGTTTTGTATTGGCGGTATTAATACGGGGATAAAATGAAAAGTTATTTTATTTCACTATTAATGATAATTTTTATTTGTCTTGTTCTTCTGTTTGGGCTTGAAAATTCCTTTGAAACTGAAGAGATAAGGAGACAAGCTCAAACGGACAAGATGGAATATGAAAATAAAATTGAAGAATTGGAAAAAGAAATCAGAATAATAAAACAAGATATTTTTATTTTATATAATGGGTATGAGTATGGCTATGAAGAACAAATGTAAAACTTGCGGAAAATATGAGAGTAGAGTGAAAGAAGTAAAGAAGGCAAAATGTCGGCAGTTCTTCTCAGATTTACAAGAGGATTTGATATTTCCAGTTATGCACTATTGGAAGTGGTGTAAGATTCACAATAATTGGTGTAGGAATATAGCCGGAAATTGTGGAGAAGTAGTTCAGGAAAAAGAAAAGAAACTTGAGCTTGAAAATAAAACAGGCTTTGATTTTAAGATGACAATGGAAGATGAACTATGAAAACTCGAATGAATGAACTTACTCTTGAAGAAAGAGGACTATTGGACAAACTCAATAAAATAAATAAGAGATTTGAACCTGACGAAAACAAGAGCTTATGGAATGTTTGTAAGGCTTATTGTTCGGGAATAATTAAGTCTAGTATTTTAGACCTTCCTAAAAATGAGATTCTCAAAATATTAAAAGGAATTAACTTATAGGCGACCGAAAACAGACGTTGGTGCGATTCAAATAATATCGTTGATATAATTAGATTATTTAATAAAACCGTATTATCCTACACTAAAATTTGCGTAAAATTTACTAGTAATTTAATAAAAATCGTATTAAAATAAAAGAAATTATTCAAATTGGATGGAAAATATGAATAAAAAAGCAAAGAATTCACCACTTGTAAACAAAAATCAGGCTCTTGAAGAAGTACCAACAGAATACATTTCAAAGAATGAATTAACGATAACAGAGGCCAGAAAATTACTTCCAGAGAATCTCAAACATTTGGAAATCTCACCCAGGGAATTTAAGTTTCTAGCAGTCTATTGCTCTAATAATTTTGACGCTGTGGATGCCGTAGAAAAGGCTGGATATGTAGAAAGAACCCATGCAAAATATAGGGCTATTGCATATTCATTACTACAAAGAAAAGAAATAGTTGAAGCCATAAGAATCTATATAGATACGGTAATTCAGCCATATAAAGATAGGTTGGAACTGGAACTTCTTAATATATACTACAGAAGGGCTACATATAATTTAACCACGTTTTATGACGATAAAAACAATCCTCTACTATTAAAGGACATTGAAAAAGAATGGAGATGCTGTATAGATGGGATGAAAAATACTAAATACGGCTTTGAATATATACTCCCAAATAGAGATTTAGCACTTCAGGCTTTATATAGATTTGTAACTGGTCAGGACCTAAATGTTTCTCCAATATTACCAGAAGAAGCTCAAAAGAAAATGAAAATAATCTTCAATAATGTGCTTAAAATAAATAATAATGTAAAACCTAAAAATATAAAGAAAATAAAACAAAGTGGAGAATAAAAAACCAATGGATATAGTGTGGGTAATAGTGTCTTTTATAATATATTTAGGATTATTTCTCATATTTGAAGCTTGGAGAAAACATAAAGGAAAAAAGAAATAAAAGGGCCAAGTAAAAAGAGAAAAGGCGGAGGCCTGTAAGGAAATAGGTCAAAACCTCTACCTTTTGGAAATAAAATCTTATAATAAAATTAAGGAGAAACAAATGCCTAATAAGATAAAAATAAATAATGGAAAAGGTGATGAAGAATATGAACTTCCAGAACCTTTTAATGATATAACCTTAACTAATTCACAGAAAAAGATTGTTGAAGTTTGTGACAGTATGAAAGATTTGCTGCTTTATAAAAATCAAAAGTATGGTGATTCAGCTCTTAATCCTAATAATGTATTTTACAAAGGAGATTCTACAAATTCAATTAAAATAAGGCTTGATGACAAAATTGGTAGAATTAAGAATTGTGAAGAAACAAGAATAAATGATGTTGCCGATGTTATTGGTTATTGTACATTGCTTCTTGTTTCAATTGGTGCAGAAAAGAAAGATTTTGAAAAATTAAAGGATTAAGAAAATGAGGATATTGTTATTTATTTTAGGATTTATTTTCCTGAGCTTCTGGCTTACAATAATAATTGAAGTTGGTGTAAGTGCAGGAATGAAATCTTTTTATAAAATGAACTTTCAGAAAAAGGAGGAAAATAAAGATGAAAGTATTTGAGTTTGCAGGAGTTATCTTTAATGCTGACAATGTTTGTACAGTTCAGAAAGTAACTTTGAAAGGTGAGGAAAAAGATAAGGAAAGCGGAGAATCTATTCCTAAATCGATTCCTGGATTTCAGATTGTAACTATTGCTGGTGGAATGAACTTCACATTTAAGACAGAAAAGGAACGTGATGAAAAGTTTGCGGAGCTTCTTAAAGGGATGGAGAATCTTAAATAATGGTTCAAAACAAATGGAATGGGAAACTTTATGAAGTAATAAAAAGAAATTCCGGAAAGGTACTTCTTAAAAGAGTTGAAGACAATAAGGAATTTGAAATTACTGAATCTGAATTTAATTTCTCATACAGAGAGATTAAAAAATAGGAGGAAAAGTTATGAAAAACTTTTTGAATCAGACATGGATAAAAATTGTTGCTTGGGCAATGATTATTATTGGTGTCATAGTTCAACTTCTCGATGGTGTTTCAGTCGTCGAGATTAATGAAGTGGTAGAACTGATTTTTGAAATCGTTCAGGCCATTGGTTTGTTGATTGTTGCAATTCAGAAATTGCTACAGAAAAAAGCTTCTGCTGGAAAGTAGTTTCTTTCTCCGGTTTCCTAATTGTGTAAAACCCTTCCCACCCAGATTAGGAGACCGGAGTTTTTATTTAGAAAATCTTATAATGGAATATGGGGTTGTAAATAATATGGATATTAAGATTAAAAAAATTAAAGATGGAAAATTACCAACATATGAAAGTGAAGGAGCAGCTGGTGCAGATTGTTATGCAAGAATAGATGAAACTATAATGCTTCAGGCTGGTGACATAATAACAATTCCACTTGGTTTTGCGGTTGAACTTCCAGAAGGATATGAAATGCAAATTCGTGGTAGAAGTGGATTGGCAAGAAAAAATGGAATAATGGGTTTTATTGGAACAATAGATTCAGACTATCGTGGTGAAGTTTCAGCAATTCTTTTTAATACAAGTAAAAAGTCATTTGAAATAAATCCAGGTGACAGAATAGCACAAGCAGTTGTTGCACCTGTAATGAAAGCGAATTGGATTGTATCAGATAAACTTTCAGAAACAAAAAGAGGTGAAGGTGGTTTTGGAAGTACAGGTATTTCAAAGAAAGAAACATTTTACGAACCTTTCAAAAATACTGATACTGATGTTGAAGAAGCAAAAAAATTAATTGGAAAAGAAGTAATAATTGATGATTCTATAAATGGAAAGATAAGAAGTGTATTTGAAACAAAAGAAATTATAAAAGCATATTATATTGACATAGATATTGATAAAGGACAAGATTTCTTTGGATTAGATTTTGCAGATTTTACATTTGTAGAAGCCTTTCAAAGAGTAAAGGTTGATGGACATAGGTTTGGAAAGGAGATTGAATTTGAATCGTAAACCAATTAAAGAATTTACAGAAGATGATTGGAAAGAGTATAGACAAAATCGATATAAAAAAGAGAAAATAAAAAGGCTTGAATATCAAAAGGAATATTATCAGAAACATAAATTTGAATTGCAGAAGAAAGGTAGAAATTATTATAGGATTAAATGTGGGTTGAGGATTGAAAAATGAAAACTTTGGAATTAAGAGCTTTATTGGATGGGAAGGAAAAAGTTATTGAAATACCAGTTGAAATTCAGAAAATATATAATTTATGGAAAGAAAAAAGAGGTGATGAAGTTCTTAATCCTTTGGAAATATTTTATGCGGGTTATGTCCTTTCAAATCCAATATTGAGGGATAAATATAGAAAATCCAATCAAATAAATGTAGAATATAAATAAAAGCATCTTGTATGTTCATTATTTACTCCTTGTCCTTTAGTTGAGTGTTACTTGACTAAAGGACTTTTTTATTTAGAAAAAAATTAAATTTTTTTATAAAAAGTGCTTTACATTAATTAAAACATAGTTTATAATGATAAATGTAGGTGAGAAAAATAACTCACCAAGGAGTATTTAATGAAAATACTTAAATTGGTCACTTTGAGTTCTGGTTCAAAGTTAGAGTTGGTTGAGATAGGATTAGACAAGTTCGAAATCCTTCTCAATGGTAAAACTGAGGCAACGGAGTACGACATCTCCAGAGCCGAGGAAACTTTCCAGGGATTGATTGAGTATTACTCATAAATCTAGGAAGTAAAAAAGAAACTGCTGGATGTAAAAGTCCGGCGGTTTCTTAAAAAAGGAGTAAATTATGGCAATTATAAGACCTACAAAAATTGACAAATGGTTTTGTGTATGGGATGGAAATTATGGTGATTTCATAGAATAATTTAGCACTTTGGAAGAAGCTAGAGAATATTGCAGAAAGGCGATTAAAAATAACTCAAAGTGTTATCATTATTATAAAATTGGAAAATGGATTTCTCCAGATACAGATGACTATAAACTGATTGAAGAAATCAAAGCAGACAGAAAATTTTGAGTTTGTCAATTCTCTTAAAAAATTGACAAGGAGTAAATTATGGAAAAACAAAAATATTGGAACGAGGAAATCGTTGATTTGGATTATCTCGAAAAAAGAGATTATTTGAAGAAGATTTATGCCACATTTGACCAGGAGAAATTTGAAAAGGTCAAGATGTATGTTTCTGGTGGAGAGAAAGCTCCTGAATTTGCTATTTTTGCCAACAGAAAATCTTGCTGGAAATTCTTCTGGAGTTGTGCGAAAGAAAATCTTCCTCAGGCAAAGGAAAGAATTAAGGAATTAAATATCCTTATGAATCTTCCTGATTGTGTAGAAAAATAAAATTAAATGAATTAATTTGAAAGGCTAGGAGTTTTATTTCCTAGCCTTTTTTTCTTTAACAAATTAAAAAAGTAATATATAATGTAAAACATGAATGAAAATACTTTTTATTTTACTGATGAGATTCTCAAAGGATTAATAAATAATCCTCATCTACTTGGTCATTTAATGGGAAAAGATAAATTAACCCCATTGCATTCTGAATGGATAAAATATTGTTGGGACAGTAATGAACCAAGAGCTTTGCAGGCATTCCGTGGTGGTTATAAATCTACTGCAATTGATGTAGTTGGGATTGTTCGTTGGTTCTTAATGCAACCAAATGACCGTATTGCAATCATAAGAAAGAGCTTCAATGATGCTGCCACAATTGTTTCTGCAGTCAAACAGGCAATGGAACTCTCACAGATTAAGGAATTATTCAGATTCGCTCACGGATTTTATCCTAAGGCAACAATGGCGAAAGATGGGAAATTAAGATATAATTTCAAAACTACAATTACACCTGAGGTAAGTCTTACGGCTCACGGTATAGATTCTTCCTTGACTGGTATGCATTATGATAAAATAATCTGTGATGATATTATTACATTAAAGGATAGAGTTTCAAAAGCAGAAAGAGAAAGAACAAAAGAAATTGTAAATGAACTTGCGACAAATATCATAGACCCTGGAAAAGGAAGTTTGTGGATTGGAACACCTTGGCATAAGGATGATGCTTGGGAAGAAATAAACAAATTTGCAGATATAGCTTTATATCCTATGAGTTCATATAACTTTCTTGGTGAAAAAGCAATGGAAGATAAAAAGAGAACCACAACTCCATTCTTATATGCAGCAAACTATGAACTTGAGATTCACAAAGATGAAAACAGTTTATTCAGTGACCCTAAAATGGCTGAAGGTTGGAACTACTTCAAAAAGAGTTATGCCCATATTGACTGTGCATATGATGGAGACCACTATTGTGCATTGACAATTCTCTCACCTTTAGATAATGATGACCCTATATTGGCGAAAGAGTTTCAGGGAATTGGATTTACATATCCTGGAAACTGTAAAGCGTGGGCCAATGAAGTAATGAGATTATTGAGAAAATATAAGGTCAAATATCTTCTCAACGAAACTAATCCTGACAAAGGTTATTTTGCAAATCAAATGGAGAAGCTTGGTGCCAGAACAAAAACCTATGCTGAATCTGAAAATAAACACATAAAGATTTCAACCAATTTATATGAATATTGGGACAGAATTCATTGGTCTCCAGATACTGACCCTGAATATTTGAATCAAATTCTTGATTATAGGGAAGGAAGTGAACCCGATGATGCTCCAGATTCTTGTGCTTCATTAATTCGTGAAATATGTAAACCACATAAGGCAAAATCAAGAAGTTTGTATGAATGGTAAAAATAAAACTTTATTTTTTTCATTAATTGTTTTATTATAAGGTACAGGAGGAAAATTAAATGACAAAAGTTCTTTTGATTTTAATTCTTGTATTTATCGTAATATTAACAATTCTCGCCTTAATAATCAAATCACAAAATAAGAAACTTAAACAGAAAGATATTCAAATAACAAACTTAATTGAAAATGGAAAAACTCAAGAAATAAGAATAAATACTATTACAGGAGAATTGGAAATTGAAAGGAAGCATAATAAAGAACTTGCAAAGAAGCTTGCTGATATTGGATGTATGCCTATTGATGATGTTCTTGGTAAGTTGCAAAACAACAACAATTGAAAAGACAGTCTATTATATGCCAGAGGTTGATTGGCCTGATTTTCCGGAATTGGGTGAATATAAAACAGAGGATGGAATGGTAACAACTGATGAAGAATATTTCAGAAAGTTGTTGATATTTAGAACACTATATTTGGATGAACAATCTAAATATGAAGAAAAAAGAAAACTATTGGGGGATATACAAAAATGAAAGAAAATAAAAATTGCCGGTATTGTGCAAATTACATTAGTAATGGAGTTTGTTCCGGAGATGAAAAAAACGGAATGGTTGATAAAACCGGAGAACTTAAATGTTTCAAATTGAGAAATAAATTAAATTTGGAATTCATTGAATCAAAAATCAAAGATAAAAAATTCATTATTCTTGAGGATGGAAGGACAACAATTTGCAATCTCTATCTTGAAAATGGATTTACTGTAAGAGGAGAGAGTGCTTGCGTTGACCCTGTTAATTTTAACAAAGAAATCGGAGAGGAAATTGCCTTTTTGAATGCCAAAGAAAAGATTTGGTTGCTTGAGGGTTATCTTCTTCAGGAAAAATTATATCAATCTAAAATGAGAGGTGAATAAAATGAGTTATGAAAACGCTGTACCAAAGCCTTTGAAATTTTTAATCAGCGATGGGAAGATGATTGATGATGAAGGAAATGTAATTGCTGAGTCAGATACATTAAAAGACCTTTATACAAAGTGGGCACCTGAAGTAAAAAAGTATTTGCTTTCAGATGGTTCTGTTGTAGATGAAGAAGGAAATTTGATTATCAAAAATGAATACTACAAAAAAATGTATGACCAGGCAATTCCGAAGGTTGCAAAATATCTTCACGCAGATGGAACTGTAGATGAAAATCCTGGCGGTGGAAGTGCAGACTTGGAAGATAATCACCAAACAACAATTGATGTTTCAACTTACACTCAACCTGTTGAAGTTTTGCCGACAAGTGGTAAAGATGGAATGAAAAAGAATACAATTACATTGAATAATATCCCAAGTGGAAGTGCAGGTAATGTTTATTGTACTTATGATGCTCCGGCAGAGAATGATGTTGTCCCCGAAGGTGAATATGTAGGAACTACAATTTTTGACCCTGACCTTGGAAATAGGTTATTCACCATTGTAGGTGATGGAGTAAAAACTGTTAAGGAACTTATTATGGAAATGGGTGGTAGTTCAGATTATTCTTGGATTTATTTCACCACTTGTACCAATGTTATTGCGAATGAACAAGAATATGCTTATGAAAAATTACATCTTTATTATGGTTATGCGGATTAATTTTGAAAAGGCAGGAGTAGGAAAATGGACGATATAAGAATTAAAAATGCAATAAAGAATGATGGTTGGAAGAATCTTTTCACCGGTCTTGGTGGAAAAGCTGATAAAAAATCTCATACAAAAGCAAGACCGGATGGATTCCTTTTGGACGCTGAACTCGAAACTATTTATGCTGATGATGGTTTGGGAGCAAATATTATTGACTTCTTACCTGAAGACATGATGAAACATGGTTGGCATTATGAATTTAAGAATCAGAAAGAAGGTTTTGAAGAATTATCAAAACAATATGATGAATTTTTTGAAAGTATATCAGCAAATGATAAATTGACAAATGCTCTTAAATGGGCAAGACTTTATGGTGGTGGAGTTCTTCTGATTGGAGCTTTTGATGGTAATGAACTTGACCAGCCGTTAAATATAAGAGCTATTAAAAAATTCGAGAATCTTAAATTCATCCCAAGATGCAACATAATGTACGGAACTATTCAGTGGCAAATGGACCCTGCACAAGAAAGATACGGTATGCCAGAAATTTATCCTTTAACTTTTAGAATTGGAGAAGATTTCATTGTTAAAAGAGTTCATTGGACAAGAATTATTGAACTTCACGGTATCGAGATTCCAACATCACAGGCAAGTTTGATTCCACCAGATTATCGTTATTGGGGATTGTCAGAGCTTCAGAGAGTTCAAGACAAGTTGAAAGATGTTGCTGGTGCATTTGGTTCTTTGTCAAATCTTCTTCATGAACTTTCAATTGGAAAATATAAGTTCAGGGATTTGGCAGATATTCTTGCAGCTCCAGACGGAGACAAATTAATTCAGAAAAGATTACAGAGCATGGATTTGATGAAGTCGACATTCCATTCATTAATTATGGATGTAGATGAAGACTATATCAGAGACAGTGCAACATTTACTGGTGTCCCTGAAGTTATGTACCAGTTTTTCATGTTGATTTGTTCTGCAAGCGGTTATCCGATGACAAGATTGTTTGGTGTATCTCCAGCAGGTTTGAACTCTACAGGTGATGGTGATACATACAGATATTATGACAAAGTTGAATCTGAACAAAAAAGAAAGCTTCTTCCAATTCTTTACAGATTGACATATATTTTCTCAGAATGGAAAAATATTGAAAAACCAAAGATTGAGTTCAACCCACTTGAACAGATGACTGAAAAAGAACAGGCTGAACTGGAAGAAAAGAAAGCTAATACTGAGTACAGAAAAATGGAAACATATCAGGGTTATATTGATATGGGAATTATGACACCTGAGATTGTTGAGGAACTTGAATTTGGTGAAACATTAAAAGAAATAGATGCAAAGGTTGGAAACTCAAGAACAAATAATGAATTACCACCTGTGGAGGAAAAGTAAAATGGAAAAATGGTTGTCTTTTATTTCAGTGATTGCGAGTTTTTGCACTCTGATTGGTTTCGTAGGAATTTTTATTAAGCTTGGACGTGAGAAAGGTGAATCCGATGCTTATCAAAAAGAAATGCGAAAAGATATTGAAAAGAACGCAACAGATATAAACGCGTTAGGTTCTAAGGTAAACAATATGGAAGTTGAAAACACAAGATTGGTTTCAAATCTATCAAAGGATTTGGAATGGATTAAATCTAGTTTAACTGAAATAAAAGAAAAAGTGAGCAGCAAATAGGAGAAATTAAAATGACAACATTAATTTTGAAGATTGCACTTGCAACAGTTGGTGTGACAGAAGTAATTAAAAACTTTATTCAGAAAGGTGGAAAAAAAGTTTGGACATTCGTTGCACTTGTTGTTGGTGCTGGAATGACTGTTATTGCAGTTCTTTGTCCTGAAGTAATTTTAACAGGTATTGTTGCCGTTTCAGGAGCAGTTGTTTTCTATGATACTATTTTCAAATCATTTAAGAAATTATTTGAAAAATTGGGTAACAAAGAAATAGAGGAATAAAATGACTGTAGATGAATTTGTAAATAAATATAATGGAAAGAAAGTTGATTATGATGGTGCATTTGGGGCACAATGCGTAGACCTTGCAAGACAGTATTGGAAAGAAGGGCAAGGTATTCCAGAACATACAGGAAGTTGTCAAACAACAGGTGGTGCAAAAGATTTGTATCTGGATTATAATAAGATGCCACTTGAAAAAAAATATTTTCATAAGATTCCGAAAAGCAAAGGGTTTGCAACAGGTGACACATTAATTTGGGATTCAACAGAAACGAACAAATATGGTCACGTTGCAATCTATCTTGGGACATTAAATAATTCATTGATTGTTTTTGAACAAGATGGTTTTAAGCAAGATGGTGCAAAGATTAATTTAAGAAGTAAAGAAAAATTATTAGGAGCTTTAAGAAAGAAATAAATGGGATTTTATATTTTGTCTGTCTTAATAACGGCGTTTATATTTTTCTTTTTTAGGTTTTTATTTAGGTAGGATGGAATGAAAATAAAAAACGAAACAGAAATTCAATTAATGAAAATTCTCTTTAAGACTAGTGGAAAGAAACCTACTAAAAACATAACAAGTCAAAGGGCGTATCCACATGGTATTGAAATGAAATTCTATAGACAATTAAAAGCATATTTCAAACCTTTGACTGATTATGTAAATAAATATATAAACGAACATCTTGAACCACTTTTAAGAGGTGACGATAAAGAAATAAAACTTGACGCTATTCCGGGTGAAAGTTATAGGAATATGATTTACAGTTTGGAAAATTGGTTATCAATCTATATGCCTGATATTTCAAATACTCCAGAAAGTGCAAATAATAATGTTATATTTTTAGGACTTGGAAAAACTGCTGATGAAGCAATGGAATTTTCTGAAAAGGAATTTAAGAAAATAATAGACAAAGGAATTCACGTAAATGTTCCAACTTCTGCTCCTTGGTGGGAAGATATGAAGTCAAGCTGGGCAGAAGATAATTATACACTTATAACTTCTAATGCTAGAAAGTATGTTGAACAAATAAATATTTTGACAGAACAATCAATTGTAAATGGTTTATCACCTGGAAAACTTAAAGAAGAAATCATGAAGGCAACACAAGGCCTTTCAGATAGACATTGTAAATTATTAGCCCGAGACCAGATGGGAAAATTAAATGGACAAATTACCCAAGCACAGATGCAGGAAATAGGGCTTGATTTATATGTTTGGAGTACAAGTTATGACGACAGGGTTAGAGATTCTCATGCTTTAATGGAAGGCTTGCTTTGCCGATGGGATGATGCTTCAGTTTGTTCTTACGATAATGGAAAGACTTGGGAACCTAGACCGAGTGGTGCCGTAGATTTACATCCAGGTCAAGATATTCAATGCCGCTGTGTCGGTTTGGCTTTTTATCCAGAGCTTGAAGCAGAAATGGAAGGAATTACATTGGGTGAGGCAACAGAAGGACTTCCGGATGTTCAAGATTTACCACAATTTGAAGAAGGTAAATTGGCAAATCTTCCTGAATACGCTAGAGATAACATTGAAGCTTTAATGAAAGAGTTTAACTATGTTGGTGCTCCTGAAGGTGATATTTCAGATATATTAGCAGAGTTAAAAAAATCAGGTGGAATAAACCCACATTATGTTAATTCGTTCTTTGGTGATAAAGGTTATTTAAAATATCAATATACAGAAAATTGTCAGAGATGTGTTCCAACTTTACAGATGAAATTGAAAGGTTTTGATGTTACAGCTTTACCTAGACCGGCTAAAACACCACCGTTGGGTGATTTGACTTATGGCGATAGTTGGTTTGATTGGCTAAGAGATAAAAAAGGCAACCCTGTAAAACCAACAAATATTTTTGAAGAATATTTTAAAACATCATCTACAAATCTATTATCTCCAAAAAAATTAAATGGCGATGATTTAAGAAATGCCACCATTGAATATATGAAACAGTTTCCGAAAGGAAGTATGTTTGAAATAAAATGCCATTGGAAAAATGGTGGAGGTCACGTTTTTGCAGGTTTTAGTTATGGAGATGAAGGTGTTATTTTTTATGACCCTCAGCAAAATATTTTTGGACTTAATAAATGGTTTGATGATATGGAAATTGATTCTTTAGATATTATTAGGACAGATGATAAAATCATGAATATAGACAGAATAAAACAAGCTTGTAAAAATAATTAGATTAAATCTTATAATAATATAACGGAGGTTCTTCATGAATTTGGAAAAATCTTTAGATAAGATGCTTAAGGATAAAAATTATAGTTTCTCAAATATGAAGATAAAATATATTAAGGAAGATGATTCTTTGTATGTTGTTTATTTTGAAGAATTGATTCGTTCTGTAGGAAATCAATTAATCTATTGGATAAATAAAAAGACAGGTGAATATGGCGATGTATATTTACCAGATAATGATAATTTTGAATTATTAAATCGTTTCGAATCTTGTGATTTTGTTCAAATTCCAGAAAAATATAAAAATAAATATTTTTAATCAAAATAAAATAATTCTTTACTTTTTTTAATTTATGTTTTATAAATATATTATGAAACTAAATGAATATCAAATTAATGAAATAAAAAAAGCATGTGAAAGTGTGGAATATGGTTCAGTAACAATAAAAATGAATCCCACACTTGACCACATTGACCTGATAATTGATAAACAGGTCAGACTAAAATCAGAGCCGACGAAGCCACCTTTCAAAGAGGTTGACAAAAAATATAATTAAATATTTTAAGGCTGACTGAAAACAGAGGCAATCTTAGGAAGAATCCTAGGGTTGCCTTTTTTTATTTTCCAGAAAGGAGAAAAAAATGGAACTTAAAAAAGATTTGAAAAGATTTGACAACATTGACAACAGTCAGTGGATGACTGTTCCATTTGAAAGAACTACAGAAGGCTTTTTGAAAGGAAGGGCCATTGTTACATCAATTGGTGTTTTCACTTATAAAAGAGCAGATGGAACAATTCAGAGAGAGCTTCGCCTCCCTGAAGAAGTTTTCTCATTTGATACTCTTAATTCAATGAAATTAAAACCTGTCACATTGAATCACCCTACAGAACTTGTAACACCAGATAACGCAAATAAACTTCAGGTTGGAAGTCTTGGTGATAATCCTTCAAGCACAACACAGTGGGATAATCCTTATGAAACAAAAACAGATGGTGTAAATTGTGCGATTGATATGGTTATAACCAAGAAAGATGCAATTGATGCAGTTCTTAATGGAAAACAGGCTCTTTCAATGGGTTACACTTGTGACCTTGAAATGGCTCAACCAGGAGCTTCTTGGTGTGGGGTTGAATATGATTTTATTCAGCGAAATATCAGATATAATCATTGTGCAATTGTTGATTCTGCGAGAGCAGGAGACAACGCAAAAATAGAACTCAGAGCGGACAGTGAAGATGCTGTCCTTGAGGATATTATGGTAACAAAAATCGATGGAGGTACCAAAATGGAGTTGAAGAAAATCAACTTGGACGGCATCGAATATCAGGCTGAAGCTGAGGTTATTAAGGCATTGAATGCCGCTAAAGCTGAAGTTGAAACTGTTAAAAACGATGCTTGCGGAGAAAAGAAAACGATGGACAAAAAAGTTGCCGACATGGAAAAGAAGGTAACTGAATTTGAAAAGCGTATTTCTGAATTGGAAGCTGAAAGAGATGCTGCTAACGAAAAGAAGGATGCCGCTGAGGCTGAACTCGAAAAAGTAAAGGCAGACGCAGCTGACCCTAAACACCTTGACGAAGCAGTTAAGGCAAAAATGGAACTTCTTCAGAATGCTGCAAAAGCAAAGGTTGAAGTTAAAGAAGATATGTCTGATATGGACATCAAGAAAGCTATCATCACATCACAGTTCCCTAAGGCAAACTTTGATGGAAAAGATGAAGTTTATATTCAGGCACGTTACGACAGTGCAGTAGAAATGATTGTAGCCAAGAATGATTCAGCAATCAATCAGGTTACTTCAGACTTGCCACCAGAGAACCGTGCTGATGAAAATGATGCTCGTGAAAAAATGATTCAGCGAATGAAGAATCATGGAAAGGAGGAATAAAATGAATCTGTACGGAAATTTGGCAGATGAAGCCGCAATGGCTGGTATGCTTTATGGCATGAATCCAAAGACAATTGTTTCAATTCCTGCCTCAGAAACAATTAACTTTGGTAAGGCTGTTTTCTTGAATGCAGAAAAAACTGCACTTGTTGGTGGTAAATATAACAACAGAGCTGTAATTGATTTGTCTGCATACACAACAGCAAGCAAGGACATCACTCTTACAATCAAAGGTGTTGACATTGAAGCTACAACTTCAGGAACAATTGCTACTGATGTTGCTGCAATCGTTGAAGACATCAATGATGATGTAGAAGGAGTTACTGCAGTTGCTGGAACTGGAGCAGATGCAGGAAAGATTACTGTTACTTCTGATGACAGTGCAGACCTCGGAGTTAAACTCGTTTACGATGGTTCTGATGTTACTTCTTCAAAAGTAACTGCATCAAGTGATTGTGTTTATGCTGGTATCTCAGTATTCCATCAGAACGCATTCATCAATTCTCGTGGTTGTTATGTTGCAAAAGAAGCTGTAAACGTAATGGAAAAAGGTTACGTTTGGGGAGCACTCGCAAGTGGTGTTACTCCTACAGTTGAAGCTTCTGCTTATATTACAGCTGCAGGTTTGTTTACTACTTCTTCAAGTGGTAACACATTGGTTGGAAAATTCAAGTCTGGTGCTAAGAGTGGTTCAAACTCTGATTCACTTGCACTTGTTTCAATTGAATAAAAAGGAGATTCGAAATGGACCCAAGAAGTAATAATCCAATGCGTCTTGATTCAAATGAATCGGCATTCTTTGACCGTGAACTTTTGTATGTAAAGACAAAAGCTTACGATGCTAAACTTGCAGAATTGAAAGGACTTTCTTTGATTCCTATTTCAACTGAAGCAGGTTCAGGTATAAACGAAATTGCTTATCAGCAGTATCGTGGTGTTGGTTTTGCAAAAATCATCGCTGATTATGCAAAAGACTTCCCTCGCGTAGATGTTTACGGAGAAGAAAAATCTGTAAAGGTAAAGGGAATTGGTGATTCATACGGATATTCTATCACAGAAATCCGTCAGTCACAGAGAGCTGGAAAGAATCTTGACCAGCGCCGTGCCCTTACAGCTCGTCGTGCTCATGATGAGCAGATGAACAAGATGGCTTTGAAGTCTGACCCTGTAAATGGAACAAACGGACTTCTTGACTATCCTGGAATCACTGAAGTAACCCTTCAGAATGATGGAACAGGAAGTTCAAAGACTTGGGCAACTAAAACGGCTGACCAGATTGTTCGCGACATTAACGACATGGTAAATGCCGTAATGGGACCAACATATGCTCGTGAAGTTCCTGACACACTTCTTCTTCCAATTGCACAGTACAATGATATTGCTACTCGTCGCATCGGAGAAGCTGGTGAGAAAACTCTCATGAAGTATATCCTTGAAAATTCTCCTTACATTAAGAGAATTGATTGGCTTGCTGAACTCAAGAACTTTGGTGCAGGAAGTACAAACCGTGCTTTGGTTGGTCGTTTTGACGAAGACCATATCACATTGGAAATCCCACAGCCATTCGAACAGTTCGAACCACAGCAGGAAGGTATGGAATACACAATTCCTTGTCATTCTGAATGTGCTGGTACAATTATTTATTATCCACTTGCATTTGCATTTGCTGATGGTATCTAATTTGTACTGAAAATCGTGGTAAAACGGGGTATTTCTATAAAATGTATAATTATACTAATTTATTGGAAACACCCCGTTTTTACGAATCCTAGCGATGGTTTTAGACCATTTTATATTAAAACATAAAGGATGGAAAATTATGTTAATTAAATTTAGCCCTAAAGTAGACCATTTGAAATGTGTAGTTCTTACTCCAAAGGAAGGACTTACACTTGAAAGAACTATGATTCAGTTGCTTCCTGGAACAAATGAAGTAACAGATGATGAATGGAAAGCCATGAGAGGAAATATTGTTTCTGAACTCGAAAATGGTGAAATTACAATCCTCGCCCAGAAAGTTGGTGATGGAAGAGGAAAACCAGGTGGAAGAAAAGCCAAGAATCTTGTTGACATGCCTGTAAATATTGCTGTGAAGTATGTTTCAGAATGTAACAATCCAGAAACTTTGGAAAAATGGTACAAAGAAGTTACCAAAGAGGAAGTTCGCTTGGCAATTACAAAGCGCATGAAAGCTTTGGAAGTTGAAGAACCAACAGATGAGATTCCTGATGCACCAAATGCTGCACCAATGTCTCTCGATGAATTTGAAGAAGATGAAGAAGATGAAGATGAATCAGAAGATGATACTGAAGAAGATTTTGATGAAGATGATGATTCATCTGATGATAACGAAGGCGATTCTGAAGAAGAAACTGAAGTTGATTATTCAGAAATGACTGTAAAAGAACTCAAAGCAAAATGTGATGAGTTAGGAATTGACACAGACGGTATGAAAAAAGCTGATTTGATTGCCGCTTTGGAAAACAATTCCGAAAGTGAGGAATAGTGTATGATGACTGCTGAGCAAATAATCCAGACTATCTGCCCTGATTTAGCAGATAGTCCATCCCTATCTCAATTCGTGCAGATGGCAAAGGAAAGTTTGTCCAGCAGTTTTTTTGGTAAACAAATAAATTATGCAATTGCTTATAAAGCATGTCATTTGTTTACTTTAACTGCTGGAGATAAAACAGGCGTATATTCTGTTGGTGGAAGTGGAAGTGTAACTTCATATCAAGAAGGTGGGATTCAAATAAGTTATTCTGAAAGTAAAAGTGACAGTGAACTTGCCACAACTAAATATGGAAGAATGCTTCTTGACTTAATGAAATCAAAACCAAGAATGGATGTGAATAGAAACTGTATGCCAGCTTTTCCAATGATAGTGTAAAAATTAGGAGGTTTGAACATGTTATTTTTTCCAAATGCAACAGTTTATGTTTCAGACCTCAAAGTCACTAAAAATTCAGAAGGTACAAAAATCAAAACATATGATTTTGAAAACCCTTTAGAAAGTTTCAGATGTGATGTTCAACCAAACACTTTAACATCTGCTCAAATTGAACTTTATGGTCTTAATGCAAAGACAGCAAATACAAAAAAATGTTTCACTGATATGAAAAGTGGAAACTATATGACAATTGGTAACAGAGCCAAAGTTGTATATGACGATGAAACTGTTGAATATTATAATATTCAGCCTGTAACCTTTTGGAGATTTCATAAGGAATTTCTTTTGGTACCTGTGGAGAATGAAGACTTTACACCACCAAGCAATTCTGGAGGAAACGGAAATGGCTAAAGAAATGACATTTAATGATTTTTCAAACTTTCTCCAAGAAACAGTTCCAAATGTTACCAATGAACTTGAAAAGACAATAAAACTTTGTTGTGATAAAGTTAGAAGTGATATTCAAGATTCAATGTCGCACACTCCTAGAAATACAACAAAGAGTTATTATAAAAATAATAAGACAATACCACATCATCCTTCTTTACCTGGAAATCCACCTGCAGTTGATACAGGTAATTTAAGAGAATCTATACGTTATGAAGTAAATAATGAAGGAACAGAAGTATATGGAATTGTTGGTTCAAGTCAGTTAGATGAGAATTATGCAGTTTATACAGAATATGGAACTACAAAAGGTGGTTGGGGTGGTAAAGGAATGGCACCACGTCCTTGGTTGAGACCAGCTATGTTGAAAAATGATTCTTGGATAAGAAGCTCTATTTCTAAAGCTGTTGCAAATGGAATAAAAGGAGCTAGAAAATGATAAATGTAAAAAAGATTTATAATACGCTTCTTAATGATTCTCGAATAACTGCTTTAGTTGATGATGATTATATTTTAAATGCTTGGCCAGATGAATTTGAGGTTTTTCCTTGTATCATTTTTATGGATATGAATCAAAGTGATGATGAATATAATGATAATAAAGCTGCTGCAAGTAGTTGTTCAGTTCAAATACATATATTCTCAAAGAAGCTTGATGGATATACTTCTACAGCAGATATTGCAATAGCTGTGGCAGAAGTAATGAATGAAGATTTGTGGCATTGTTCACAAAATGGTGAGGTTGCAGACCCAGACCCGGATGCTGAGCATAGGGTTATGAGTTTCAATAAGTCAATTTTTAATTGATATAAATATTCTTTAATGGAGGAATAAAAAATGAATCAAAGACCTAGAATTGGTTTAAGTGGATTGGTTCTTGCTGAAGTGCTTTCAGATGATGCAAATGGCATTGTATATGATACACCGTTTGCCATTCCAGGTGCTGTAGTTGCAACAATCAATCCAAACTCTAGCGTAGAAACAGACTACGCAGATGACGGTGCATTCTTTGCTCAGAATAACCGTGGTAATACAGAATTGTCTCTTGAGATGATTGATATTACACCGGAAAGTGAAGCAAAGATGTTGGGACAGAGAAGAGTGAATGGCGTTACAATTGAAACTGACCTCGACCAGAGTCCTTATTTTGCATTTGGTGCAAAAGTTCTTATGGCTGGTTCAGATGAAAGTGGTGATGCTGTTTACACTTATCTTTGGTATGCAAAAGGTAAGTTCTCAGTTCCAGAAAGTGGTGGTGAAACAAAGCGTGATTCACTTACATTTGGACATAAGAATCTTACGGCTCAGTTCGTTAAAACTCAGTTCGTTCCAGATGGACAGAAGTCAGGAACAATTGGTGCAAGAATCAGAACTGATGACCCTGATGTACCTGCTTCACTTATTGAAAACTGGTTTAATGCTCCTGTTGTTTCTGTTGCTCAGAATACAGGTGCATTCACTGTAACTGCTGCAGGTGGTTCAAATAACACCGTAGTTCTTACAGGAAGCAAAGAAGGCGGTGCAAATGTTTCATTCGGTCAGGCTTCTGCTAAACTTGGTGAAACAATTATTGTTACAGATGCAAGTGGCGAATTTGTTGAAGGTACAATTGCATTCGGTGGAACTGCAACTGCTCCAACAATTACATTCACACCTGCTGAAGATGCAAATGCACCAGCAGCTGTAACTGTAACAGCTGGATTGAAGGATAACTATGGTATTGGTGCAACACCAATGACAGACGCTGACCTTTAATAATTTATAACTCCTAGCTGGAAATAAATTCGGCTAGGAGTAATTCTATTTTGATAGGGATGGACGAATAAAATGGAAAATGTAGAAACAAAAGAACTTAACAAAGTACAGTCAGAAAAAGTAACTTTGTTTATTCACGGAAAAGAGCGCGAAATCAAATTTGGTTTTTCAGCTTGGGCTGAATTGGAAAAAGAATACAAAGGGATTAAGAATCTTGAAAAAATGCAAAAGCAGATTGAAGAAACACCTTTTGAAACAATCCCTCATTTGCTTTTCATTGGCTTGAAGGATAAATCTGCTTTCACTGATTCTGAAGGTAATAAATACCCTGAAGTAACTGAGGAAAACATTCTTGAAGATTATGGAATGGGCGATATTCAGAAAGTGACTGAAATTTTCTCAAAGGCGCTCTATGGTTCTTTACCACAAGATGAAGCAGAAAAAAAAGAAGCGGTGACGGAAGCATAAATGAATTTCCTTGGTCTTACCTTTTAACTGAAATATTGTTGTTAGGTAAGACTGAAGAATATTTCTGGGAATCCACACCGCGTAAAATAATGGCTTTAATTGACCAGAAAAAAGAGATTGAGAAAATCAATCAAAAGAATTTAGCAATTTATATTGCTAGTTATGTTTGGGGTAAAGACCCTGACGAAATTGAAAATGAAAGAAATGGACCTATTCCAGGAATAGATATTCCTGCTGATGAAAGTCTTGTAAATAGATTGATGTAAAAGAGAGGATTTGAAAAAATGGCTGAAGGTGATTACAAAGTTAAAGCGATAGTCAGTGCAGATACATCACAATTTAACGATGGGATGAAAAAAGCTCAGTCCTCAATTCAGAAAACTTCAAAGAGTGTTGAAGGAATATCTAAACTGTTAAAAAGTGCTTTTTCAGTTGTTGGTCTTGGTGCTGGTTTGAAATCTATTGTTGATTTTGGAAAGGCGTCAGTACAAGCAGCAGAGAGTGCAAATAAATCATTAAATATTCTTAACAATACATTAAAAGTAACAGGAGCAACAGCTTGGACAACATCTGAAGAAATGGTTCAGATGTCTGAAAAGATTGCTGGAAGTACAAATTACACGGTTAGCGAAGTTCAGGATATGCAGTCTGTACTTCTTGGATTCAAAAACATTACAGAAGACACTTTTGAAAGTGCGAGTGTAGCGATAACTGATATGGCTACAGTAATGGGAATGGATTTGAAGAGTGCAGTTCAGACTGTTGGTAAAGCTCTTGACGACCCAATTAAAGGACTTGATTCATTAAAAAGACAAGGTTTTGCATTTACAGAGCAGCAAAAAGATGAAATGAAAATCTTGGTTGAAAACGGAAAAATTCTTGAAGCACAAAATATGATTCTTGAAGAATTAAATACAACCTACGGTGGTGCCGCTATTGCTGCTCAAAGTTCTTTTGATAAACAAAAAGACGCTTTAATTAATTTGAAAGAAACTGTTGGAAATCAGTTACTTCCTATTATGGATAATTTTGCTGAAAAGAGTGCAGAAACATTTGGTAAATTATCTGAATTTGTTAAACAGATAGATTTTGCAAGTTTAGCAGCAGGATTTGAAATTGCAGCTGAAACAATAAAAGATATAATCACTACAATATGGGAAAACTTCAAAGAATTATTTTCAGCTTTGGAAGAAGTTTTTGGTGATGGTGAAAGTTTATTTGACAAATGGAAAGATGCAGCTTGGGATAGTTTTAATAATGTTTATAGGATATTTCAAGATGTTGTTAAATTAATAACTGCATTAATAAAAGGTGATTGGAGTGTAGCTTGGTCTTATGCAAAATTAACTGTTTTACGAATGGTTGATTCTGTTTTGGACAACCTTTCAAAAATATTAAATGCTTTTCCAAAAACCATAAATGCTATAATTCAAGGAATAAATACCTTAATTGGAGAATTGAATAAAATCAGAAGTTGGTTGGGACAGAAAGAATGGGACTTGGTTAAACCTTTTGAATCTGTAGACCTTTCATCTTTGACTGGTGTTGAAAATAAAATAAAAGAAGTTGAAAGTGAAATTGAAAAAGCAACAGGACACGCTGCTGATAAAGCCATAAAGGATATGGATAAAGTATCAAGCAGAAGAGAAAAATATGTAAAGAAAAGTAAAAAGGAAAATTTAGACTTAAAAACAAGTACATTGTCAGCAGTTGAATCTTCAACTAGTGCTTGGGATGATTTCTTTAAGAGTATTCAAATTGGTTGGGAAAAAACAAAAGAAGAATTGAAGAAAAAAGCCAATGATTGGAGTGATGTAATTTCATCAACAATATCTACTTCAACAGAAGCTTTTGCTGAAATGTTTTCAATGATTGGTGAAAACCTTACAGGAGCAGGACACGGTTTTAGAAGTTTTGCTGCGGTTGCATTAGATGCTTTATCTGATATATTAAAATCACTTGCAGCTCAACTTTCAGCCATAGCACTTGTCAAAGCATTAACTCAAGATTATGTTCAAGCAGCTGCTGCGGCTGCTGGTGCTGCTGCGGCATTAACTGCTGCTGGATTTGCAAGTGGAATTTCTACAGAAATATCAAAAACAAAAGATGAAGTTAAGGCTATTGGTGAAGCTGCTGATAAATCTTCAGATTCTCTAAAAACATTTATGAGACGTCTTGAAGATATTAAAAATGGCGTAACATCAACTTCTGTGAGATTAGTGGCAAATGTAAAAGCTTATAAAGAATTAACAAATTCTATCAAAGAAACAATTAGAGAAAAATATGCCGATATTGATGCTGAACGTGCTAGAATTAAAGCAAGGGAAGATGTAGTAAAAGCTAGAATTGCAGAATTAAAGAAAGACAAAGAAAAAACAACAGACCCAACACTTGATAGACTTATATCAAATTACAATAAAGAACTTTCCGATTTGAAGAAACAAGCATCTGATTTGGAAAAAGAATACAATTCATTAGTTTCCACCTTGACTGAATCAAGAAGTCAAGCTCAAAAAATAATTCGTGATGTTATACTTTCATATGAAGAACAAATTAAATCAAACAAACAAATTGTAGAATCATATAACGATATTTATAATGCAGGTAAACAGTATTATGAACTTCTTGACCAATACAACAAACTTTCAGCTAGAGAAAAAGCACAAGATTTACTTGATTATGCTACAGGTTCAATTGAGTCTTTAACATACAGATTAATAGAATTAAGAAGTTATATGCAAATTGTTTTTGATGAACAAAAGATATTAATTCAGGAATCTTTAATTGATGTTTATGATACAGTTATTGCTTCAGGGAAAACCATTGGTGAAGATTTGGTTGATGGTATAATTAACGGAGCAACAAAAAAAGATTTCTTAACTTCAATGAAAGATTATATTAGAGAAAATCTTATTAAATTGGCAGTATACACAGAATCGTTCCAAGATAAACTTGCTCAAGTTGGTGTAAATCTTACAGAGGCTTTGCTTACAGGTGGTGATTTAAGTTCTATAAGAAACCAACTTGATGATTTATGGGAAGAAGCAAGTGCAAACGCTAAAAGAGTTGAAGATGTTATTTCACAAGTATTTGGCGACCTTGAAGAAATTGAAGAACAGTTTGAAGAGACATTAGAACAAGCTGAAGAAAAATTAAGTTCTTTTGAAAAAGCAATGAGAAACTTCAAAGAAGCTGTTTCTGATTTAGGTGGTGATTTAGCTAGCAGTTTAGTTGAAGGTATTTCCAGCGGATTAAACCAAAGTGATTTCTTGGATAATATGAAGCAATGGATTCGTAAGATGCTTGTTCAGTCTGTTGTTTATACTCAAAGTATGAAATCAGAAATTGAAGCTATTGGTGCAGCAATTACAAAAGGACTTTCTGAAGGATTTACAGAAACAACATTCCACGAAATCAGACGAGATTTGTCTTGGGTATTTGACCAAGCAAATAAAACTATTTCCGGAATTGATGATATTCTTAATTCTGTGTTTGGTGGTTATGCAACAGGAACAAATAATGCAACAAGTGGTCTTCATTTAGTAGGTGAAGCAGGACCTGAATTGATAAAATTCAGAGGCGGTGAACAAGTTCTTAATGCAAGTAATACAAACAAAGCTCTTTCTGGAATGGGCAGCAAAACTATTAATCAAAGCATTACATTTAATAATTTGAAAGATACTACAGCTTACGCTATGATGAGTCAATTAAAACAATATGACAGACAAATGGCTATAAATGGTGTTATATAAGGAGAACGGAAAATGCAAAAACTTGTTTGGCGAAATTCATTAGGTGATGAAATAGATTTAACTTCAGGGTATTATGGTATAATTGAATGGGAAGGTTTTTCTCATACAAACTTAAATATTCAAAGTCAGCAAGTTCCTTTTCAAGATGGTTCTGTATTTCTGGATGGTTTAATTGAACCTAGAGAATTAAGTGTCATCTTAAAAATACAGGATAACAAGGATTTGGAATTACGTTATCAATTAAGACGTGAATTAATTCATATTTTAAATCCAAAGCTTGGTGAAGGTTATTTAATTTATACAAATAATTTTATCAGTAAGAGAATAAAATGTATTCCTCAAATTCCTTTATTTCCAACTCATAACAGTAATGATGTCGGAACTCCAAGAGCTAGTTTGACTTGGGTTGCTTGTGAACCTTATTGGGAAGATTTGGAAGAAACAAACATTTTCTTGAAAGCAGGTTCAAGAAAAGAAATTATGAATAATGGTGATATTATTACCGGTGTAAAAGTTGACCTTTTTACCAATAATGTTACAAATCCACAAATAAGAAATTTTACTAAAAATAAATTGATTAAATTAAATGGGAATTTTCAAAAAGGAATTCAAATTAACACCAATGTGGGGCAGAAGCTGGTAACAGAAGAAGATTTAATTTTTAATTTATCCAATATTGGTACTAATTTATGTTCAGTAACTTATTCAGAAAGTTTAGGTTTATTTGTAGTTGTTGGTAATTCTGGAATAATTTTAACAAGTTCCAATGGTATAGATTGGACTAGTAGAACAAGTGGAGTTTCAACTACTTTATGGTCAGTAACTTATTCAGAAAGTTTAGGTTTATTTGTAGTTGTTGGTAATTCTGGAATAATTTTAACAAGTTCCAATGGTATAAATTGGACTAGTAGAACAAGTGGAGTTTCAACTACTTTATACTCAGTAACTTATTCAGAAAGTTTAGGTTTATTTGTAGTTGTTGGTAATTCTGGAATAATTTTAACAAGTTCCAATGGAATAAATTGGATTTCTCAATCAATTGGTGGTTCAACTACTTTATACTCAGTAACTTATTCAGAAAGTTTAGGTTTATTTGTAGTTGTTGGTAATTCTGGAAGAATTTTAACAAGTTCCAATGGTATAGATTGGACTAGTAGAACAAGTGGAGTTTCAACTACTTTATGGTCAGTAACTTATTCAGAAAGTTTAGGTTTATTTGTAGTTGTGGGAGATTCTGGAAGAATTCTAACAAGTTCCAATGGTATAGATTGGATTTCTCAATCAAGTGGTGTTTCAACTAATTTACGTTCAGTAACTTATTCAGAAAGTTTATTTGTAGCTGTTGGCATTGTTGGAACAGTTTTAACAAGTTTTGATGGTATAAATTGGACTAGTAGAACAAGTGAAATTTCAACTGATTTATATTCCATAATTTATTCAGAAAGTTTAGGAATGTTTGTAGTTGTTGGTAATTCAGGAATAATCTTAACAAGTTTTGATGGTATAAATTGGACTAGTAGAACAAGTGGGGTTTCAACTGATTTTTTGTCAATAACTTATTCAGAAAGTTTAGGTTTATTTGTAGTTGTTGGTAATTCAGGAATTTTAACAAGTTTTGATGGTATAAATTGGACTAGTAGAACAAGTGGAGTTTCAATTGCTTTATGGTCAGTAACTTATTCAGAAAGTTTAGGTTTATTTGTAGCTGTGGGAGATTCTGGAAGAATTTTAACAAGTTTTGATGGTATAGATTGGACTAGTAGAACAAGTGGAGTTTCAACTACTTTATGGTCAGTAACTTATTCAGAAAGTTTAAATTTATTTGTAGTTGTTGGTAATTCTGGAATAATTTTAACAAGTTCCAATGGTATAGATTGGACTAGTAGAACAAGTGGAGTTTCAACTACTTTATGGTCAGTAACTTATTCAGAAAGTTTAAATTTATTTGTAGTTGTTGGTAATTCTGGAATAATTTTAACAAGTTCCAATGGTATAGATTGGACTAGTAGAACAAGTGGAGTTTCAATTGCTTTATGGTCAGTAACTTATTCAGAAAGTTTAGGTTTATTTGTAGCTGTGGGAGATTCTGGAAGAATTCTAACAAGTTTTGATGGAATAAATTGGATTTCTCAATCAAGTGGTATTTCAACTACTTTATACTCAGTAACTTATTCAGAAAGTTTAGGTTTATTTGTAGTTGTGGGAGATTCAGGAACAATTCTAACAAGTTCTGATGGTATAAATTGGACTAGTAGAACAAGTAGTGTTTCAACTATTTTATACTCAGTAACTTATTCAGAAAGTTTAAATTTATTTGTAGTTGTTGGTGCTGTTGGAACAGTTATAAAATCAGATTTTGCTCTTGCAGAAAATTTAATTTCAAAACTCACTCAAGATAGCGATATGACATTAAATCTTGAAGTTGGGAAAAATGAAATATTGCTTTCAAAATCTTCAGGAAACTTAAATGGTAGAATTATTTTCAGACAGAAATATATAGGGGTATAGAATGAGTTATAAAGACAAACCGCAGATTAAACTTTACAAATATGAAAATTCCGCTTTTGTGTTGCAGGCAATCATTGACGATTTTCAAGAAGTGTCTTTTGAACATAATATCTATGAAGCAGGAACTTTTACAATCACGATAAATTACAACATTCCTAATGCCTTATTATTTCAAAGAGGTTTGTTCTGTCAGTTCGGGAACAACCCTCATGACTTCGGAGAAATTATCACAATACAAGACACAATCGGACAAGACGGAAAAGGAAGTCAAATCCGAACGATAACAGGCTATGATGCCAGATATATTTTGAAAAGACGTGTTATTAAAAATATGAACTCAAATGGATTGTGGGTTATGACGGATAAAGGTGAAATTGTCCTGCGTAACCTTATCAAAGACCAATGCGGAACAAACGCAGAAACAAAAAGGCAGCTGCCAATTTCAAACACAATTCCTGCAAGTTCAGATGCTATTGGAAAAGAATATGCCGTCAGTGAACAGTTTACAAATCTTTATGAAGTTTGTAAGACTATTGCGACACAATCAGAAATCGGTTGGCGAATGGCTTTTGATGGAAGCGGATTGTCGCTTGAAGTTTTTGAAGGTACAGACCTTTCACAGACAGTACGATTTGACACAAGTTATGAATCACTCGCAAACGGTAATTTTACTGATAGTTCGGATTCTTTTAGTAACGCAATTTATATTGGTGGTAAAGGTCAAAACGATAATAGAGATATTTACGAAGGCGAAGATGGAACACCAGAAGGACTAGACCGATTTGAATCTTGGGACAATCAGTCTTCAATGACAAGTGAAGATGAATATGAAGCTGAAGCTGTTTCTATGCTTACACAGTACGGACAGACACTTATGATGAGTGGGAATGGGCTTGCAAAATGTCCGTATATTTTTAGAGAGCAATATGATATAGGTGATATTATAACTGTTGCTTTCAGTGGAAAATCTGCAAAAGCTCAAATATTAAGTATTACCGAAAGATGGCTTTGGGGTGTTTATGACATACAGTTTTCTTTTGGTAAACCACAACCAACTCAATCTGACCAATTGCAGCTTATGTTAAGAAAGATTCAAGAAGCTAGTAATAAAACAAACGCTATAGATTCAATCCGTTGGTATACAATTCCAACAGATACAGCAATGCCTAAAGCAGATGTCACCTATGATACAATTGGTTTCACAGGAACAATGACCGCAGATAAAACTTTTACATTATATCTTGATGATGAAAATACAGGTTCAAAAAATTATAATTTCTATACGAAGAATTTGAGTGGAAATTATACATTGACATTAACCACAGGAAGAAGCGGAGCAACTAATTTCACAATAAAAGGTGGCTCAAATATTACAGGAAGAATTTATATTGATGAGGATGGTAATATTACTCCACAAGGAATGACTGCAACAGACACAATTGCGAGTGGAAGCACACAACCTGCAACAAGTGGTGGAGTTGCAAGTGCAATCAGTTCAGAAGCAAGTGCAAGAGATACGGCAATTGCAAACGCAATAGATAATCGGCTTGGTGGTATACAATATTTGTTTACACAAGGTACAAGTACGGGTTCATATTCATATTTCAAAATAGAAGGACTTATTCAAAATATGAGTGCGAAAACAAGTACATTCCTGCTTCAAAGTCGTGGTGGTGAATTGTATCTTATAAGTCAAAGTTCTGATGATAATTACCTTGTTATTCCAAAAATAAAAAGATTGTTTGGTGTATATAAAAAAATACAAACCTTTTCTTATAGTGGCACAACTGTCTATATGAGATTAAACGCTTGGGCAAATCTTCTAAGTCTAACACAGATTGCAGGACTTACAAAAATGAATGTTACAATTTCAACTGCAACACAGCAAGAATATGAAGCAGGAACGCAAATTGAAATTGAAGATGTTATGTCTACAGAAAATTCTTCTTTACTTGCAGGAAGCAAAATAAAAACTGCTACAGTAAATAAATCAAGAAGCATTTTTCAAAATGCTCAATATGGGTATGTCCAAATAGATGGATTCCCTACAGAAATCACAGAAACAAATGTAATAGGATTTACTTTTGTAAGTGGTGGTATTGCAGACGGAAACGGACTTCAAATAACTTATGGCGGTGGAAGTAATGGAACTCATTATTTTTGGTACTATATACCGAATACAACAAACTTTTCTTATACAAGAAGTATAAATTTTACAATTTCATATATTGTCTAATTTTTGACACGAAATAAAATAGGTTGTAAACTAAAATCTATGAAAGAATACTTAATCAGAATGAAAACAGAAAAGGTGGACTTGGAAAACAGAATAAACAAGAACATAAAACTTCTTCAAAATCCACCTTACGACATTTACCAATCCCAAACAGAATAATCAACAGCTGCATTAATAAGCAAAAGCTCTAAATTATGATTAGGATACCATCTAACTCCATCATCAGAATAAAAAGCAAAATAATTAAACATAAATCTTATATCCGGAGTTAAAATTCTACATACAAATCTACCACCATCAAAATAATAGATAAATAGTTCCTTATCAAAAGAAATAGCTGTATTCATATTTATAACTCCTTATAATTTCTGACAAAGCATAAAAATATGAAAAAGAAATCCAATCATTTTATTCTATCTCCTTTCTAATCTTTTCTTTTACTTCTTTTACTGTCATTCCGTCATTCGCCTTACTGAATACTTCTCGGCATACAACTATAAAACACCTGTCACAGAAATCCCTACCTTCCGTTAATTGCAGTTCCATAATCTTACCACAACACAAACATTTCTTTTTAATTTTACCCATTGGTGCATATACTAAATCCATATCTATTCAATCTCCTTCCATTTCAAGAAATCACTTTCTCCGTGTCCTATAAGTCTTTTTCCATTAAAAAAACAAACATCATAATAATCACCACGACAATATCCCAAGACAGAATTAGTATGTTTTGGTAAATCTGTCGGGTCTTTTTCCAAGTCGTGCCATTCGTGTTCCTTCTGACATTCGTGATAACCGTCTAAAGCACAATTATATTCTCTGTGCCATTCTCCACATCTATGATGTTTAGGACTACTAAAATTACAATGACCAAAGCACATAATTTCGTGACACCTTTTATTTGCTATTTCTTCTGCTTTCTGTTCTACTGTCATATTCTCTTACTCCTTATCTTGTGTTTCTTCTTTTTGTTTGTCCGTCTTTCTCAAACATAACTAGCCCTCAATTCTTTTTCCAATCTCTAAGACAATAGTGGTATCACCTTCGCTTGTCATAATTGTGTGATAGCCAACAATCGGATAATGTCCTTTCCCTTTTTGACAGATAATGAAATCGGTTTTATTTTCTGCTAGGACTTTTTCAAAATCCTTTCTGTCTGTAAAAACTACCTTCTCTTTTTCAAACATAATTTACTCCTTATATATACTGTACTTTATCATTTACAGATATTCTCCAATCACCCTTTTTGTCTTTTATTAAAGTAGACAAAATATCATACATTTTTTGTACTGTCATATTCTCTTACTCCTTGCACTTACAACAAACGAAAGGAAGATAGGTTCTAATCTGTTCTCCACTTTCTGTTTCAATCAAAAAACCGTTTTCTTCAAAATAAACTATCTTCCCTTTAGTTCCTGTTTTAAAATTATTTCTTGGATTTTGTCTTGGGGCATTAAATAACTGTATTACATCTCCAAGTTCGTATTCCAACAAATCATCAAAACATATCATATTCTCTTACTCCTTTATACCCAGCATAAACTTTGATTTCTGTTCAAACAATGGATATAAAAATTCTTCGTTTGTTTCATCTATAACAAAATCCATTTTATCATTGTTATGAAAAATATGAACAACAATAAGGTGTCTATTTGCATAACTTGACATAGTAAATGAATATCTTAACTGTCCATAATCTTGTTGAAAACTGTCCATTGTACTTATCAATTTATCAATAAGTTCTAATTGCTTTTTGCTTGTCATATTCTTCCTTACTCCTTAATTTTTTCAACAATAACTGAAATATAATCAATGCTAGATTCTCTAGGATATTCTTTGTATTTTGTTGTAATCGTTAGTTTGTAATCGCCTTCAACAACCAATGGTTTAATGAAGTCCATCGCGTTTGCTAAATATTTGAATTTGTATTCTGTCATTGTACGTTCTCCTTTAAAAATTGCTCTGCTTCAATTACAAGTTCTTCTTTGCCTGCTCCTAGATTTTTTAGTATTCCAACAAAATATTTTATATAAGACTTTGCCTGTGCGAGTTGGTCTAATGTTTTACCCTATTCTGTTGTAAGTCTATTGCTTTTTTGTTCCCAGTATTGCTTGTCAGTTTTCAGTTCTGCATTTTCTTTTTTAAGGTCTTTGATTTCCTTTTCTTTATCTCTCATATACTGTGCCATTGAGTTCGGGTCGTTTAATACGTATTCTTTCATTTTCTTTCATCTCCCATTTAATCTGTTTCTAACATTGAATATAGCAACATCAAAACTTTCGTGATTATTTATATACTCTGTAAGAACATCACGCACAACTTCCATTTCAGTCTTGTTATGCCAAAACTTCATTTTCTCTATCTGTTGTTCAAGTCTTGTAACCTTATCTGTCAAATCCCCTTTGTCTTTCAACAGTTGATTGCAACGCTCACCAAGTTGTTTAATTTCAAGGTCTTTATCTTTCATAAGTTACTCCTTAAATTATTATAAGAAAAAAATTAAAATTTTTTATAAAAAACACTTTACATAAATTAAAACATAGTTTATAATGATAAATGTAGGTGAGAAAAAGAACCACCTACAAGGAGTAAACTATGAAATACATTACAGACAGAAAAGAGATTGTAAAGGCTATGGATACACACCAGTGTATTACAATTAACATGAGACACCCTATTCCAGGTTATGAGACAATTTTTGAAGGAGAAAAAGTTGGAGTAAAATGTCCTTCAAAGAGATTCGGTGAAATCACAGTTTATGGAACAATTCACTACTCAAAGGAAGAAAACAAATTTTATGTACAGCACGTAGGTGATTGCATCAAAGCTTCTTTTGGAGCTGAAGACATCAAGGAAATCAAAGAAAGAAAATACTGCCCAAAGGTTTCAGAAGGTGAAGAAGTTCTTTTGATTCACGACTGTGGAGAATATGGTTGTATTGTACAGGTAATGAAAGCTACAAGATGCAACAGTATGTATTCAGATGCTTGTGTTTTGGAGCCTGTAGATTAAATAAAATAAGGTTTGCCAGTTCCTTAAAAACTGGCGAGGAGTAAATTATGGAAAAGGTTGTTTGTTATAAGAGAGATGGAAAATTTGGAAAACCTGAATATTTAATTCCTATGAAGAAGTGTCTCCCACTTGTTCAGAAGAAAGAAACTGAGAAAGCTTACTGCTGCGGTGAATATACCGGATACATTTACAAAGATGGAAATCCTCAGTTACATATTTTTGGATTTATTCCTAAGTCAATGCTTGTAAAAATCGATGAAGAAGAATTTGTTCCAACATGGATAATTGATAAATTTCAATGTGCTGAACTTCAGTTCACACAATGGATAAATAAAGAATATTGGAGACCAGATGGTCATTGGGAAGTAAAAAGTTTTGAAGATTCAATAAAAGAATCTGAAGCTGGATTCTATGAAAGAATCTTGAACGGAACTTATACACAAAAAGATGTAGAAAAGTTCGAAGGTCTTTGCTCTAGTTATTCTGATATTTATAAAGATATGTACGGTATAAGACCAAGGGACGAACAGTCTATGTGTGTGAATGGATATAGTGGAACCCCTGACATTAATAAGTTTAGAGAATTACTCAAGCAGGGAGTTAATCCTCTGAAGTCAGTTTACGGCGAATTATAGGAGAAGAAACTATGAAAAATAATAAATTGTTTACAGAGAAACAAATGGAAGCTTTGCAGACTGCCAATGAAGGTGTAAAGGGAACAGAAATTTACTACATTTATCATTGCGAAGCATACTGCAAAAGAGAAAATGGAACTTGGTTTTTTGTAGGTTGGGGTTTACCACCAACACAGACAGGTTATTTCAAGACGGTCAAGGGTGATACCTTTGTTTATTCAGAAGATGGACAGAAAAGATGGAAGTTATCAGCTGCCTGCATTGACCTTCTTAATGTTATATAATTAAGAGCTTTGAATTGTAAGAATAAAAATTGAGTTTTGCCAGTTCTCAATAAAAACTGGTAAGGAGTAGATTATGAAGAGATTTTTAATATTTGTAAAATCAAATGATGGACAACAGGGTAACGGTTACTTTGAAGCTAATGATATGAATATTGCAATGGCAAAAGCAATCTGTAGATTCTCAAAAGAATGGGATGTTCCAGCTGATGAGATTTTTGTAACTTCTTGTGAAGAAAATCCAAGGTTTCAGTTTACTTCTAAATAATAAGGTATAAGTATACTTATAGCATAAACACCCTACAACTATGCTTGTAGGGTGTAAGTATATTTACACCACCCTGGTATTATAATACCCATAGATAATTATTAAATTGGACCCTGGTACTATAGTACCAGGGGCATGGTACTATAGTACCATCAATATATAAATAAATATATAAATATTTTTTATATAAATATAAAAAATAAAGATTTTTGACAAAATCATACATCTCAAATTAAAACTTTACAAATTGATAAAATTTATATAAAATAATTCTTATAGGAATTACTCGGAAAATAATTCTTATAATATATTAGTCAAACAAATAAATAGAAACTCCTTGGGAGGCAATCAAGTCTTCAGGCTGTAATATATATATTCCGTTTGACTAGTATGTATTATAGTTTTTCCGAACAGAAGCTCGGTTGCTTACCAAGGGGTTTTTATTTTATGGAAAGTAAATCTACCAGAAATTTTTTTAATTCTGAATTTATAAAAAAACATAAACTTTCTTTTTCTTCATTGATAATTCTACAAGACATTTATTCATGGGTTTTTGGAAATAATCCACCAAAAATAAAAATAATTAACAATAAAATTTTTTATTTTATTTCTCAAACTCATATTGCAAATTATAATTATGGTTTATTAAATAGACGAAGGATTGGTTTTATTCTTGAAGAATTAAAAAAAGTTAAAATAATAGATTCTACAATGACGATAGATTATCACTGTCATTATATAAGTTTTAATTGGGATATAATTAAAAATTCCGTTTTATGTAAAGAGGTATTAAAGGATATGGAATCTAATGAATGGTGGAAAAATATTCATAAAATTTGTGATGAAAAAATTGCAAAAGAAAAGGTAAATAATCCCGATGACTTATTGAATCAGGGTTATGAAATTGTTGTTAAAAATAATCGTCAGTATTTAGTAAAGAAAAAGAATGTTGAAAAATCTTATAATGAAGATATGAAATTATTAACTGATGAAGAGATGGGAATAAAAGCCAAGATTTGTCCAGAAGCCGACAGAATTACAAGATTGATTCTCAAAAAATATTATATGTATTTTTCTCATAAAGTTCCAAAGGAAGGAATAGAACCAACGAAAACTTATGTTGAAATTTGTAACAAGATAACCGACATTTATAATGGAACTTTTATTAAATCAAGATTTTATCCTATGGGTGAAAAGTTCTTGAATAATAAACAGTTCAATATAAATGGTTGGAAGGATAAAATCAAAGAAGTTCAGGGAGACTGGAACAAAGTCAAAAAATTGATTTTAGAAGCTCTCAAAAATTTCAATCTTATGCATGAAGAAAACAGGCTTCCATATTCAAAAGAATATCTTCAGAGCAATTTGAATTTGTGGTTCTATGATAAATCTAGTGATTATGATAACCCACAATCACAATTTGTTCTTTGTTTATTTGAGCCAGAATTTACAAACAAACATAATTCAGAAGCAAAGGCTGACAGAATCTTTGAGAAGCTTCCTGAGAAAGTAAAGATTGGTGGAAACAGATTATTCGGACTTAATGAGAATATGCCGGCAGGTTCATTCTGGCAGAAAGTAAAAGAAATGTTGGATTGGTCAAAACTGGCATTCGAATATGAACCAAATGTTACCTATTGGGTAACTTCTCCAACAGAGATAGTTGGAGAATTTGCAAAGTATTGTGAAGAAAAGGAAATTTCCGTTTCGGTAAGTACATTGGATATTAAGAAAGCTGTTGAGAGTAATTCGCCTTGGACTTGGTTTGTAAAAGATATGAGCATTAAACATGGAATGAATTCTCATTTGAGTGAACTGGTAACTGAAGAAGATTTTGAGAAATGTTATAAAAATTTGAGTCGTGTGACTTTTGATGATATGACTGAAGTAGTGTTTTAAGGAGAAAAGAAAATGACTAAAGATGAATTGAATGAAAAAATAATTGATTGGAATATTGAAGATGGTGTAATAATTCTTGAACCGCAAGAAGAATTTAATGATGGTATAATTGGAATCAGTGAAGATAAATGTCATTTGATTTATAGTTATCAAAAATTGACGGAATCACTTGCAAAAAAATATGAATCTGATTTTTATAAGAAAAACCCTGATAATATTTATCAACCAGAATTAAATGAAGATTTTCTTCAAGATGCTTGTGAATGGGTCGATTATAATACAATCAGAAATCTCCCATATATGAATGAAAAATACAGACCAATTATCATTTATGAGTTTTAATCTTATAATAAAATTACTAGGAAAAATAAATGAAAAGGGAAAAATTAAATACATTAAGTGAAAAGGACATTATTTATCAACTTATTGTTTCTGATAAGTTTTGTAGGGAAATAGTTCCAGTGTTGAATCCTAAATTCCTTGAAGTGTCCTATATCAAGATTGTAGCAATTTGGATTAAAGATTATTTTCAGAAGTTCAAAGAAGCTCCGAAAAAGAACATTATAAAACTTTACAGAAGTCATATTGACGAACTGAAAGATGAATCACTTCAGGAAAACATTTTAACTTTTATTGAGAAACTTGACAAAGATTATGATTCAATAAAAGTCAGTAATGAGGATTTTGCAATTCAGAATGCAATTAAATATCTCAAGACAAGAAGTTTGAAAAACTTTAGTGAAGATATAGATTCATACATCGCTTCTGGAGATATTGAAAAAGCAGAAAGTTGTGTAACGAAATTCAGAAAAGTTGAAATTGCAAGCGGAGAAGGTGTTTCACTTCTTGAAGATTCAGACATAATTACTGAATCATTCACAGAGGAGCAGGATTTACTTTTTGCATATCCTGGAGACTTTGGAAGATTGATTGGAGATATTCATCGAGAAGATTTTATTGCCTTCTTGGCTCCAATGAAAGCTGGTAAAACATACCAACTTGTAGACTTTGGAATTGAAGCTCTCAAGAACAATCTTAAGGTTGTAATGTATTCACTTGAAATGAGTAGGACAAATATGATTAAGCGTGTTTGGACAGCCCTTTCAGGACAGATTACAAAAGACATTAAAATTGAGGTCCCATATTTTGAAGAAGATGGAGACAAGTGGAGAATTGAAAAGAAAGTTGTAAATAAAAAAGCAAGTTCAGTTCTTGAAGTACAGAAAAAACAAAGAAGTTTGAAAAGACTTTTCCGCGGCGGAGCTTTTAGAATCTATGCAGAGCCTGCTTATAGTATGACGGTAGAAAGTCTTGAGAATAAATTGGATGATTTGGCTTATGAAGGATTTTATCCAGATGTCATAATTATTGACTATGCTGATATTATGGCACCAAGTGATAAGAATGAATATAGACAGCAAATTGATGGAATCTGGAAAAGGTTGAGAGCTTTGGCACAGAAAAGAAAAGCTGTTGTTGTAACTGCAAGTCAGACTAATCGTGGAGCAATTTCAAGAGAAGTTGAAGCAGAGGACACTAGTGAAGATATTAGAAAATTGGCCCATGTAACTTCTATGGTTGCAATATCTAAAACAAAATATTGTAAACAGAACAAATTGGCAATATATTCTCAATTGGCTATTCGAGAAGGTGAGCCTGAAATGAGAAAAGTTGTTGCAACTCAAAATCTTGCTTTAGGTAGGCCAATGATAGATTCTCATTGGAAAGATGATGTAATTTTTGATGACGACGAAGAAAATAAAACAGAAAGGAAAAGAAAATGATTGAGAATTGTACTGTCAGAAGAATAAAACGAGAAGATACTCGAACATTTTTATATTTTATTCATTACGCTAGAAGAATGCCGCAAATTACTTATGCTTTTGGATTATTTGAAAATAATAATTTGATTGGAGTTTGTACATTTGGTTATCCAGCTTCGCCTAGTGTCATAAAAAGTCTTTTGAAAGATTCTGAAAATAAAATCCTTTTGGAATTAAATAGACTTTGTTTGAAACCGGAATATAATGGTAAAAATTATGGTTCATATTTTGTGAGTAAATGTTTGAAATTTCTTCCAAATGAAACTTATGTTGTGAGTTATGCAGATTCAGGTTGGTCTCATTGTGGTTATGTTTATCAGGCTACAAATTGGTTATATACAGGAAAACAAGAAGAAAGTTTCATGAAATATTGTAATGGAAAACATGCAAGACATCAGGAAAGATTTGATTCAGAGTATAAACAATTGATTTCTTCAAAATATCGATATATATATGGTTGGAGACAAAAGAACAAAGAAAGATATGTTGAAGAATATTAAGTGCGAAATATTTAAGGAATATCCAAAGGTTGAGGAAGTAAAATACGATGTAAATAATCCTCAACCAGTAGATGAAAGATTGAATAAACCTTTGACGAAAAATCATGAAATTATTGAAGTTGAAGATGATGAAAATAAATTATTTGATTTTTAGAATCTTATAATAAAAATATAAAGATATAGCGAGGTAAACAAATGACTATAAGTCGAAAAGTACTGTTGGAAAGTCTTAAAAAAGCCATGCCCGGCATTGAGAGTGGGAATCAGGTAATTCAGGGGTCGGATGCATTTGTATTTCATGATGGGAAGATTTTTACCTATAATGATTCAATTGCAGTTTCTATTCCATTGGAGATTGAAGGACTTGTAAACGAAGGAATTGAAGGAGCAGTTCATGCAGATGAGTTCTACAAGATTCTTTCAAAGTTCTCTTCAGATGAGTTGAGTTTTACAGTAGTTGATGAAAACTCTTGGCTCATTAAGTGTGGAAAAGTAAAGGTTAAAATGACTTTGATGAACTTCAGTTTTGAAGAAAGATTGGAAGGTGTAACTCCTGACAAGAAAGCTTGGAAAGAAATTCCTGAAGATTTCATTGAAGCAGTTGGAACTTGTAAGATGTTGGGAAATAAAACTCCGATGAGCGGAATTTATTTCGGTTCAAATGGTGTTTACTCAACAGACGGATTTCAGATTAACAGATATATTTTCAAAGATGAAAATGAAGTTCCTGTTTTCTGGATTTCAGACAATTCTGCAAATGAACTTCTCAAGTTTACAGGAATCAAGAAGATTCAGCTGCAGGGAAATTGGGTTCATTTTGAATCAGATGATAATTCAATTTTCAGTATTAAGACACTTGATGCTCAGAAATTTCCAATTGATACAATTGAGAAACTTATGGAGACAGGTGAACCAAAAGAAGATGATTTGAAAGCCACATTCCCTGAAGAATTATTTGCAGCAATTGACCGTGCAGATGTTTTCTCTATGGAGATTTCAGACCATTCTGGAATCAGAATTACTTTGAGCAGTGAAAAAATTGAAGTTTCAACTGAACGTAATTCTGGAAAGTATGTTGAAAAAGTTGCTTGGGGAAAAGATTTCAAAGAAAAGATTGAGCCTATTGTAATGTATGTTGACCCTGTAATGATGTCATTTGTAGCTAAGAAGTCATTGAAGTTCTATCTTTCAAAGATTACTACAAAGAAAGGAAAAGTTGTTCCAAGATTGATGTTTGTTTCTGATAACAGTCAGCATCTTATGACAACATTCAGTGTCAAAGAAGAATAAAAATCAAAATCTTATAATGTTAAAATCTAGGATTGAAATACATCCTAGATTTATTTTTTCTATACGGGGTATTTTAATATGTCTTTCTTAAATGATGAAATTGATGAAATCAAAGAAAAGAAACCAGCAGTTAAAAAGAATTTCGCAACTGAAGAAGTTGAAATTGATTATGATTATATTATCCCTGAAGATGAGAAAGTTCAGTTGAATAAAAAGTTTCAACTTGACCCTGAGAAATATCAGGATTTCACGGAAGAGCTTTATCCGGACAGCTTGAACTTCTACGACTTTGAAGTCTTCAGACATGACTGGTTGGTTGTAATTATTAATCCAGTTGAAAAGATTAAGACCATTATTGCCAATGATACAAATGCTTTTAAAAGATATTACAGTTCCCACAAAGAACAGATTTGGTGCGGCTATAATTCAAGAAATTATGATACATTCATTCTTAAATCAATTTTGCTTGGAATTAATCCTAAGAAAACAAATGATGACATTATCGTCAGAGGAATGAAAGGTTATCAGATTTCAAAAGACTTCAGAAAAAAGCAATTATATGATTTTGATATTTATCAGAAAAACGGAAGCCTTAAAACTCTCGAAGGCTTTATGGGAGATGATATTCGAGAAACAGAAGTTGATTTCAATCTTCCTAGAAAATTAACTCCGCCAGAAATGAGAATGACTGTAAAATACTGTCAGCACGATGTCGAAGAAACTCTTGAAGTGTTCAGACGAAAGAAAGAAGTATTTGAAAGTCAGGTTCAGTTGATTGAAACTTTTGAACTTCCAAAATATATGATTGGTTTTACTCAGGCTCAATTGACAGCAAATATTCTTGAATGTGAAAGAGTAGACGGACGAGATGATGAATTTGACCTGGAAATTGTAGATACTTTGAAAATTAAAAAATATAAGTATGCAAAAGAATGGTTTGAGAATCCTAATAATATGGATTATAAAAAATCTTTTTCTATGGATGTCTGTGGAGTTCCACATCAGTTCGGTTGGGGCGGCTTACACGGCTGTCCAGAAAAGCCACTTCACGCAAAAGGAAATTTATTCCATGTTGACGTAACTTCATATTATCCAAGTTTAATGATTGTTTATGACTTCTTGACTAGAAACTGCTTAGACAAGAAAAGTTACAAGCAAATTTATGATATGCGTGTAGCTCTTAAAAAGGCAGGAAAGAAAAAAGAACAGGCCCCGTATAAAATCGTTTTGAACTCGACATACGGTATCTGTAAAGATAAATATTCAAGTGCGTTCGACCCACGGCAGGCAAACAATGTATGCGTTAATGGACAGCTGATGTTGCTAGACCTTTTGGAACATCTTGAGAAATATATCACTTTGATTCAGTCAAATACTGATGGTTTGATTGTTCAGGTAAAAAGAGATGAAGACGTTGAGAAGTTCAAAGAAATCTGTCATGAATGGGAAGACAGAACTGGAATGGGACTTGGTTTTGATGAGATTGAAGAAATCTATCAAAAAGATGTAAACAATTACGTTTTTGTTTTCAAGGGTGGAAAGCTAGAAAGAAAAGGTGCCTATGTAATGGAACTTGATGACTTAAACTATGACCTACCGATTGTAAATAAGGCAATTGTAGATTATCTCATCAAGGGAATCTATCCTGAAGAAACAGTAAAAAATTGTAATTCTTTGAAAGAGTTCCAGAAAATTATTCATATTTCTTCAAACTACAAACTTGGCTGGCACAATGGTGATTATCTGAATGATAAAACTTTCAGAGTATTTGCAAGTAAGGACAAAGATGATACATATATTGGAAAATGTAAGAATCTTGGAGAAACTATTGAAAAGTTTGCAAATACTCCGGAACATTGTTTTATCTACAATGATGATGTAAATGGTTTGTCTGTTACTGAAAAATTGGATAAACTTTGGTATATAAATCTTGCAGAAAAAAGATTGCAGGATTTTGGAATTGATATGAATGATGATTCTTTATTTTAAGGAGTTAAGAAATGAAATTTGAAAACACAGATGTTTGGGGATTTGAACATGCTTTAAGGGGAATGAGAAATCCTTTGGAAAGTTGGAAAAAATCAGACAGTTCAGCAAGTAATTTATACAAAGATTTTTTCTTAGGAGAAAATGACAAAATGCTTGCTCAAAGATTAATTAAAGCCGGAGAGCCTCACAGAAAATTCTTGCGACAGATTTTTGTGTCTGTTGATATAACTGCTCCACTGTATTGGTGGAAAGAGTTTGATACATACAAAGTGGGAACAGTTGCAAATTCAACTTCTACTATGCACAAACTAGCATCAACTCCAATTACAAAAGAATGTTTTGAAATGGATGATTACGAAAACATTACCTATGAAGAGTTTGAAACAGGAGTTGAATTTGAAGGAT
>Ga0310690_10000817_pt1 | contig 61558 bp, 75 predicted proteins | sample AusTroGonzalo_MG_2_FD_207661 | JGI IMG/M metagenome (GOLD analysis project Ga0310690, IMG submission 207661) | Bovine rumen microbial communities from tropical cattle in Woodstock, Queensland, Australia - Gonzalo_04 (v2) (version 2) | ecosystem: Host-associated > Mammals > Digestive system >... | reverse complement strand
GAATACTTCAGCCCCTCTATCTCGGCAGTCAACCTGTCTACCGATTTTACGTCAAGCGTATACACATCAATTGCCCCGAGTATGACGCATATCAGAGCGAGCACCAAGCATACCAAGGCGATCGTACTCAGGATATCATTGTCTATGTAGAAGGCTATACACAAGGCGATAACAGAAATCACTGCGAGCGCGTTTCCAATAATAGCAAAGATCATTTGTTTTTAATTTCCTTTCAATTTGAGATAAAACGTCCTTTTTATTTACTGCTCGGTTTTTATTTTTTCCTCTTCCATTTCCTGTATTCTTCAGGCATACAAACCGCACAAGGTCTATAACCCGCTTTAATAGCCGTGCTTTCATCCCTGAAAAATACACGATATTTAACATACTGTCCTTTTGAAATATATCTTAAGGCAGATGGACAGTCAAGTCTACCATATATTTTTAATTTCTTATGACCACCTAAAGTTCCTTTTTCAGTTGACTCATAAGTGTTGTCACTCTCATCTTGAAGATAGTACATTGATTAATTTTATATTGCACCAAGGACGTTAATTAGTGTGACAATTATCCCATATCCGACATTAATACATCCTAAAACTATGGCGGCAATCGATAGTCCTTTACCGCTGCGCAGCACGGGAGAATTAGCAAGGCCGATCACACCGCAAATCAGTCCCGGAACACCTATCCACACAGGATAAATCCAGAACGCGATCAAGCCCAGGATAAATCCAACTATTGCAAAAATATTTGTTTTCTTTTCGTCCATTTTTCTTTTTTTCCTTTTCTTTTATGTTTGATTGCCCTGCACTATTATTATACAGGATTTTTTGTTATTTGTCAACACTTTTTAAGAAAATTTTTAATAAAATTTCCTTTTTTATGACTGATTATCAAGGATATAGTATTTCCCAAGGTTATAATTAACCTTTACTGCGTTGAGTGCTTTGCCCAGCGCGGCGTCAGGCGTAAGCATATCGTAGTCCTTATACTCTTGGATAAGGTCTGCGACTACCTGTTTGAGTTCCGGCGGAACCTCAACAACATCAGCAGTGGGAAAATTTCGGATATCATCCACGTCAATGTAATCGTTTTCGTCAAACTTGGTGCAGGCGTGCTTTGCGATTAGTGCTTCGACGTCTATGTATTTCTTATCAGCCATTGTCTTCCCTCCTGAATGTCTCCGTTTCGCTTTCGACCACTACGATAAGGTAATAGCCCGGCGTAAAGCAACCAACTTGCCACTTTTTAACACGTCTATCCCCATACTGATCTACAAGTTCTTGCATTCTATCGGAATCTTGCGTTATCTCCGCCGTACCATTGCTCCCCAAACAGAGACTGCTCGGAAGGTTAACGCAATGCTTCCATAATTCTTTAACAGTCATTTGACTTCTGCCTCCTTCCTTTCGCCCCAAGCGCAATAGTATTCGTTTTATTTTGTTTCTTCCGGCCCGAACAAATGTTCAAGTCCATATTCAAGCGGCGTGTAGGCGCCACAGCAGAATTCGGCCAAATTGCCTTCGTTATCAACGTACTCAAGGACATACTGCTGTCCAGCATCATCCATGCCGATGTTGATCATGTGACCATTATAAACGATAGTCTTAATATATTCTTTAGGACTCATTTGTATAAACCTCTTCTTCAGATAAATAGAATGCGCCGTCAAATATCTCATTGAATGTGTTAATATCCAGCTCATTCAGGATAATATCTTTCCAATTTTCACCGAAGGTTTCCTCAACCTCTCGTCCCCATTTTCCGTTAAAAGGGCGAGAGGTCGCAGTGTATGACGTCAAGTGCTTCCCCTCAAGCAAGAAGGTAATAGCGCTTCTGTAGCTTTGAGCTACACCCCCGAGGTATCTATCCTCGGAGCTACCAAGCTCTCGCTCAATAACAATTACTTTCATTTTTTCTCTCCCTGTCATCCTACCTATATTATACCGTATTTTTGGTAATTTGTCAACACTTTTCCCAAAAATTTTTGAAAAACATGAAAAACGCCCTGAAGACTCCCACCGGCGCGTGGGCCGTCAATAAAAGGAATGAGAGTCCCTGACGGCTCAAGGCTCAGCCGGGCCATCAGATCCTGGTGTGGCCACAAGGCCCGTGGGCTAGGCAAGGCATTTCAACCTCCCCATTCTCGAGAAGCCCAGTTAGGCGTTTGGGCCTGATTCTGTTCTTGGCTCAGGCGGGCCTCACCACTATCTGCGCGGCGAACCTGTGGAGGTGGCCATCAGGCCCCGTAGGCTTCTGATGGGCGATCCAGTGCCGTGCGTAGATCAACGTTGCGCTTTTCTTTCGGCGGTTACCAGCCACCTAGTTAGGAATTGGTTAAGCGCTAACCGTTTCAGACCCTCTTGAAGCCACTCCCCCTAACCGAGGAACTTCAGTCATCGGCTCAACAGCATAGGTAAGACACTGTTGCCAGATGCCCACATCTGGAGATTTGTCTATAGCTTCCCACGTTCGGCGCCCTGATCCTCAGGCTGCTATCCGTGCTTTCGTGGGCGCGACCCACTTCCCCGTCATTCGTCTTACCCGGCCCATTGCCGGACTCATATCCCTTAAAGTGCTATAGACGGAGCTAACTTACTTGTCTTGGCTTAGCCAACCTCACTTCTTTACTTGTGAATCGCCAGTCGCTAGCGATCTTGGCGCCTTGTGAGAGAATTGAACTCCCGTCGCGCGGTTAACGGCCGCGAGCCTTACCACTAGGCTAACAAGGCAAAGGAATTGCCAAGGGTCCTTCAGCTCTGTCAGGCAGACCCCGCGGAGGTGATTATGTAACCCGTGCATGAGCTCACGGAGACAGTTTCGCATCTGGCAATTCATTCTGGAGCTGGTGAAGGGAATCGAACCCCCAACCTGCGCATTACAGGTGCGCTGCACTACCGTTGTGCTACACCAGCATAAGTGTGCCGGATTTTTGTTCGGCTCCGGCGGGCCTTATTCAAGTTTCGTGCGGTAACAAAAAACCTGACTTTCGCAATCATTATCTGGACCTGCGACTGGATTCGAACCAGCATCGAGCGCGTTTAGGGTGAGTTACCGCTCCTGTCCACCAGGCTCTTCCATTGAGCTACGCAGGCGTATTCATGAGGGATTGCTACTCTTGGCTCCCTCGGGCCTCATAAAGCCTACTCTTATATACCGCTTGCGTAGTCAGCGGTAGAACGTTTTTGCTCTTGGTCTTCTGTGCCTCACATACATTTTTTTATTCACCGCCTTGTATGTGGCGGCTGTGGGACAGGTTTTTGTGCAAGTCTCTGGCCCGACTTGTTAGGGCTGTTCATCTAAGTCCATTACCACAGCTTCTTTGATCCACTCCGGAGATATTCAACCTCGCTTGAAGGAGCTGGCTTCGTGGCACCCTGATAATGGTGTTTATCAAGAACCTCTACCGTAAACACGGTTCTACAAGGTGGTTTTCACTTGATTTGGCGCACACCATTAAAGCGTTGAATGTTTGCCGCTGCCTGCGGGCCACACGTTTACACCGTGCTTACCTTGACAATGGGGCTTGCGCAGGACTTACATTCGGCTCTTAATGTTCCTCTCTTTGGGGCTTGCGCCCGAGGTTAAGGGAGACCTGTTTAGCGTCCCAAAAAGAAATCCGTTATTCCTGCCTTTCGTAAGCGTAATGCGCACTCCCTTACGCAGCGAGGTTTCTGCGGCGCCCACTTGCAATAGAGCGTTTCTCCACCATTCGCTTCTTTTTGGTTTTTATTGCCCTTTGTGAGATTCGAACTCACTCCCACGACAAATCGGTGTGTCAGCGACTGCGACTTGGAGGTTACCTTGAGGGGCATATTGAACGCCTGATTTCTGTTCTTGGCTCAGGCGGGCCTCAAATCTTATTATCGGGGGTGGTAGGCTTACGGAGTCTTTTCGCGTAGCAACGATTATCTCCCTACCCGCCTGGGGTGGACTGCTGATATGTGCCCTATCCACCGATTAGCACGGGGCCGACTGCTACTATGGCCTGGTTGAAGTGACAGGTCTCGAACCTGCGGCCTCTAGATCCCAAATCTAGCGCTCTACCAACTGAGCTACACCTCATTGTGTGCAGTTTCATCTTGGCGAAATGATCTGATGTAGAGAAACTGCAAGAGATTATCCCAGCCCTCACACTATCGTAGTTAAGATGGCCAAATATTACACGGATGCCTTAGGTTAACGCGCTCGCATCTCTGGCGGCTGGTGCAGGTGACAGGACTTGAACCTGCACGCCTGGGGCACAAGATTCTAATTCTTGCGCGTCTGCCGTTCCGCCACACCTGCTTATTCTTTATTTCTGGCCCTCTCTGTGGCCGCATCGATCGTGGCCCTGTGAATAGAAGGAATGTTCTTGAGGGCCCCGCTCTCCACAATCCACTTGAGATTCACGGGCTTGTAGTCGATGGCCTCGGCACACAGGTTAAAGGACGTGGGCGTGGGCCTGAAAGGCGCCCCGTGTGTGTGCCCGTGGATGTTGAGGGCATAGAGTTCCGGATTGGGCTCGTGGCTCAGAAGAATCTTGGGAGAAATCCACAGGGGACCTGGGTAGACCTCGTCAAAAAGGCCATTATCATAGCAGTAATATTTACCCCACAGGGGGCTGTACATTTCTTTGTACCTGGAGACATCTCGGTCTTCAGCCTCCGCCTCCGCCTGTGTGACAATGTGCTCTACTCTTTTATACTGTGTGTATCCCTGGTCATGATTACCCGTGATTAAGACTTTATAGCCGTGGAGCTTGGGGATATAGTGGAAGTCTCCGATATCACCCAGAATAATCAGAGTGTCGTTCTTTCCGACCCGGCTGTTGATCGACTTGACCTGTGCGTCGTCGCCGACGTAGCCCGGACGGAGAATGTTACTCTCCGGGTCATTGAAGTGGGGGTCTGAATAGAGCCAGATGCCGCCACCGTTGTACCAGTCCATAAATTTGTCGTATAGTTCGTACATTGTATCTCCTTTTGGTGCCGATGGAGGGACTTGAACCCTCAATCCCTTCCAGGCGGCAGATTTTAAGTCTGCTGCGTATTCCGATTCCGCCACACCGGCATTTCTCGGGGGGAGTCTTACGCTCCCCTCTACTATTATTATATCAGATTTTCAGTGATTTGTCAAGTAAAATGGGGAAAATTTGTTATTTTTCTTACGTCCTCTATCAAGTTACGTCAGGTAAAAATTCGTGATCACGATTGGCCCGACTGTTAGTCGGGCACTACAATCCCCAGCCGCTGCACGCGCATATAAACCGATGCCCGTGATCGTCCGGGCAAACGTGCAATCACGTCGCCGACCTCGACCGGATAATATTTTTTAAGAATTTCATCTTCTTCCGCAGTCCAACGACGCTTCTGACAACAGGGGCCTAACTGGCCTTGGTGTTGTAGAATTTGTATACGAGTGCGAATAGCCGCGGGTGTTCGGTGCGGCAATCTCGTTGCCACCCCATGACAACCCTCCAAAGGATAGTAGGTTACAATGATATCAAGTTCTTCTGATGTCCACCGGCTTTCGTCATTTCCGACGAAATGAATTTTCAATTGACAGGCCTTGTGCACAATACTCGGTATTGGACGGTCAATATATTGCCGTATACCGCTAGGACCTAAAGTGGGATAATAACGTCTCAAGACCTCTAGCTCTGAGTCCGTCCAAATGTAATCTTGTAATAAATTGCCGCCCAACTTGTGCCACTGCGAACAGCAAGACGCCTGCGAATGCCCCGGTAGGCGTTTATAAACCTTAACCCCGTCAATGGGATAATATTGACGCAGAATTTCTAGTTCCTCCGGTGTCCACAATGATCGTGTGCGGACAATCAGCCCCATTCGATTTGCCATACTCCTGATAGAGGCAATGCTGTGCTCTGGTGCTTCTTCGCCCCTATTAGTCCACTCATCTTTTATACGTTGCTTGCATCTTTTGGGGCCTTCGTCAATATAATACTTTTGTATGATGTCACGTTCCCAGTCGGTATAACCAATAACATGCCCCGTATTACTGCCTCTACCAGCCCCACCCGGGGTAGCATTATATCCGTATTGATAGGACTGGTATTGGTCAATCCAGTAAATTTCGCGGTCATCTAATTGGTCCCGGGGACACTCCTCAATACATTCTACCGTAAAGGCCTCAGGGCCGTACTTACGGATCGCACGATAGAGGGGGCGATCACTTATGTCCTCGCGAGCGGCATCGGTAAGGTGCTGTCGCCAACGATTTTCAACGGTATAATTGGTTTGTCCAATATATACTTTTCCGTTGATTTGATTGGTGACCTTATAGATGTAACCCATGATTGCATTTCACTTATTTAATCTGATCGGTGCTGGACACGATCTCGTCCACGACGTGATATTTTACCTGATCTTCGGCATACAGGAACCATTCCTTGTTCTTGTTCTTGTCCATCGTCTTCTTATCAATGTTCGTGCGTTCCATGATGTAATCACGCATCAGTTTGACGAAGTGCTGATAGTCTTTCATCTGTGCCTCGGTCTGCTCGTACGTACCGCCGGTGCTACCGGAGCCCGAATGCGTCAGCGCGGTCGAACGCGGCAGGCAATAGCGTTTATGGCCAGCGAGAAGAATCAGCAGCGCGGCACTCATGGCCGCCCCCATGTTCACGGTATAAACGGGGGTTTTGCTGGTCTCAATAGTGTCAATAAGCGACAGACAGGACAGGGCATCGCCGCCATAGCTGAAAATTAGAAGCTTGATAGGAACTCTTTCCTCGACCGGAATATCCGCGTCTTCGCGGTTATACTCCAGAATAGCGCGGACTATGGACAGGGCGCTCTGCTCGGTGACTTCGTCATCCAGCCACAGGGTGCGTGCTTTGCGATTGCGATAATACGACAGCAATCTGGGGTCGGGCAGCTGCATGGTGGGACACTCATCGTCCTGGAGCAGCGACGCGGGTAATACAAAAGTTTCTTCGTTTTTTCTCATATGCTTTTTTCTCCTATGGTCAGCTCACTGCTGCTGCAGCGAATGCCAGAAATTTGTCTCGGCGACGAATACTCTGTCGCGTTCTTTTTGATTAATGTTGAACCAGGCAATGCGAGCCAGCTCGCGCTTCTCTGAAGAGCCGCGAAAGATAAACTTGATCCCGAATGTGCGTTTACCCTCGTGCTCGTTCTCGACTTTTACCACGTCAATGACACGGTCAAAGTTTATCTGATTGCCTTTAATAATATGTGTTGTTTCGTTGGGCTCCGGTATATTACGGGACTGCTGGGACTGTTGGGACTGCGCGGTAGCAACGGCAATCTTTTCGGGCGCCGCGGGCCGCGCAACTGTTGCGGGCGCAACGAATTCCTCGGGCGCCTCTTCTGCTTCTGCGGCCGCTTGAATGGCCGCCAATCTCCGCGGATCGACCCAATCGTCCACGACTGCACGCCGCTGATGCCGAGCGCTGTCACGCTCCTTGCGACGCTGGCTTCTCTGCCAGTTATCCTCGTATTCCTCGTGACGAAAAATCTTATTACTCATTTACGCGCATGGCCTCCGGGCTAAACTCTTCTTCCGCGTCGGTTTTATCCCGCTGCATCTCCTCGAGACACTCTTGGTACTCCTCTTCCGACGCGAAGCGCTGATAGGTATTATCGGGCATTTTCCGTTCGAAACAAACGACCTCGTCTTCGTCCACGTACTGGAAGCTGCCGCCATAGGCGCCATCCCAGGGCACCTGTACCCACTCGACTGAAAAGGCCCCGCAATCTTCAGGGCGTATGCGAATGTCGTTATACAATGCGACGTCCGGGTCCTGCTTGCAGTATGCCTGGGCGCACAACGTCTCGATAAATTTAGCCATTTCCCCCGACTCAAACATGGGGCCGGAGAAGTACATACGATTAATTTTGTTCATTTTTTGCTCTTTATTCTACCTTTCAGAAGCATGCGGGCGCGGCGCATCGCATCGCACCCCTCATCTATATTATATCAGATTTTTGGCGTTTTGTCAACTGATATTGAAAAAATTTTTCACTTTTTTTGGGCCTGCTCTATATACCGGCACTGGGGATATCCGCTGCAGCCCCAAAATGGGCCGAACTTGCTGCGACGCAGCACGAGGGGGCTGCCGCAACGGGGACACGAGCGTCCGATTGTGCTCCATCGCTTCAGGCTATCCTCGAGCCCGTGGTAAAAAGTGGTCAAAAAATCAAGTGATTGAATTGATCCGGCGGCAATTTTGTCTAGGTTTTCTTCAAGCTGCTTGGTGTAATCCAAATTGATTAGATCGGCGAAATGCTTATCTAGAAAAGCCACCAGCGCCATACCCTTATCCGTGGGGACAATTGCTTTATCCTTAAGTTCACAATATCCGCGGTTGGCGGCCAAAATGGTTTTCAGGATCGTCGCAAACGTCGAAGGGCGTCCGATGCCCCTGCGGTCCAATTCTTTGATAAACGAGGCCTCCGTAAATCTCGGCGGCGGGCGCGTTTCTTTCTCTTCTACCGCCAGACGCGGGTCAAGAATCTGCTCGCCCTTGACGAAGGTTTCACGAATTAAATCGTCCGCGCCGACCTCGTCTTCTGCGCTCACGTGCACTCGGCGATATCCGTCAAAAACAACCTCGCGAGAATGCATCGCGAATATATGCACACCGTTGCGAATATCATACTGTGTATCGCTAATCAATGCTGCGGCCATCGAGCTCATCACGGTGCGCTCCCAAATCAGTCGATAAACCCGCAAAAGGTTGCTGTCCATAACATGTTGCCCCAGCTTTTCAGGGGTCATATCTAAATTGACCACGCGCAGACATTCGTGGGCGTCCTGAGTTAAATCACCCTTTTTCGTATCGGAACGAACCGGCGCATAGTATTCGGGGCCGTAGGTTATCTTAACATAGTCACCGAGCTGCGCGGCGAATTCCGGAGACATGGTGGCGTCATCGGTGCGAATATACGTGATTAGCGCGACGTGGTCGCCCCGCACGCTGATGCCCTCGAACAGGCGCTGCGCCGCAGACATGGCAGCGTCAACGGAGAGACCCAATGCGCGGTTCGCCTCCTGTTGGAAGGTGCTGGTTGTAAAAGGCGGCTTGGGGTTCTCTTTGACAATCTTTTGCGTAATAGCGTCGATTGCATAGGGCTTCCCCGCGCAGTCAGCAATAGCCGCATCACATATAGAACGGTCGGTTATCTTCCCGACCTCTTTGCCGTCGCGCGAAAAGTACTTCGCCTTAAATGGCGTTTTGTTCTTCGCGAACAAAAGATTTAATTCGAAAAATTTTTCAGGCTTAAAATTGCGAATTTCTTCTTCGCGCTCGGCGATCAACTTCAGACCGGCGCTCTGGCAACGGCCAACCGACCGCGCCTGCAGCTCCGCTTGCGCCGCCGGGGAGAGAGAATAGCCCAACATCTTATCGACAATCTGGCGTGATTCTGCAGCCGCGCTCAGATCATCATCAATTTTGCCCAGGTGCTCCAGGGCGTGGGCAACGCCCGACACGGTAATTTCGTGTGTTGTCACGCGGAAATACTTCTTGTCGGGAATCTTCAGCTGCGCTTTTAGGTGGGTGCTGATACTGCTGCCCTCCCGGTCGGGGTCGGACATGAGGAAAACCCATTTTGCCTTTGTGGCAGCCGCTTTTAATTTGGTGACAACCTCTTCTTTTCCGGGAAGAAGCGTCACTTTGGTCCGAAAATTATCTTCAGGATAAATCCCAGTGTTGCGATAGGATTTGGGATCATCGGCGATTTGTGCAATATGCCCAACGCTGGCCATTACTTTTAGATTGGTAAAACCCAGCTTTTTGAAAATCGATGTTAAAGTGCCCGTCTTGTTGGGGCTCTCGACGATGACCAGGATTTCGTCGGTCTTATTGATGCCGACATCGGCAATTGTCTTGCCTTCAGAAGTTGTTACCTCTTGCTTCTTTCTTGTTGCCATAATATATATTACACAATCAGCGGCGCGGCACGGTGCTCTGTAACCGTAAAAGAGTCGTTGCGCCGAAATTCTTCAATCTCATATAACGGATGCGTCGTGTGCGTCTCCGTTACAACAACCTGATAATAGGCGTTAATTGGCTCATCCACAATGAATAACAAGTGGAATGCGCCGTGGATGTCTGTGCAGGATACCAGTCGGACCTCGAAATCCGGCAGCGACGCAGCGCTGGGCTGCGTCACCACCAGGTGCTGTCTGACGACGCGCATGGCCGACTGTACGACGGTACGAGCGTCTGCTGACATGTCATTCACCCTTAGACTTGGCCGGTTTCTTCTCCCGAAGAACCAAATTTAATATAATGCCGGTCAGCATCGCGAGAACGATGCCGCTAATAGCGAAGTCGGTCGTAATCGGGATCGCAAGTCCACTAATGCCCGCCACGAACATTCCAGCAAAGATAAAGAGATTGCGATTCGAAGTGAAGTCAACTTTGGCATCCATCAAAGTTCGAACGCCGGTATTGGCAATTGCACCATAAGCCAGAAGAGAGATGCCAGCAATCACACAGTTCGGAAGGGCCCCCAGGAAGACCGTGAATGGCACGAAGAATCCAAAGGCGATCAGGGCGATAGCCGTTCCAAGTGTCACCCAGACGCTCGCAACGCGGCTGACAGCCATCGTTCCGGTATACTCCGAATATGTAGTTGTACACTGTGCGCCCGTCAGAGTACCAGCAAGGGACGAAAGTCCGTCCCCCAGCAGGGTGCGGTGCAGACCAGGGTTGGTTGTATAATCCTGTTCTGCGACTTTACCTGCGGTTGTTACATCGGCAACGTGCTCGGTCATTGCAGAAAGGCTGACAAGACCGAACATTAAAATGATCTGGGGCAACGTGGACCAGTCAAAGTCCACAAAATTGATATGCATGAATGCGAAATCGGGAATCTCGAAAACCGCATGCGGTACCATTGCGCCAAAATTAACCAGCGGCGCCCAGCCAAAGGCCGTTATGGCGATCGCTAAAAGGTCGCCGACAATAATACCAACCAGGAACGGAAGCGTCTTCCAGATGCCCTTCGCATAATGGCCAACAATAGCCGCCACGAGCATCACGACGAATGCAACTGCCACGCCGGCATAGGAGAAGGCCCCGTCGACCTGTGCATATGCGGGGACAAAAAGAGCCAGGGCCGCACCGATAACAATGATCGTTGAGCCGGAAACAACGGGCGGCATCAATCTGTTTAGCCAACCCACGCCGAATTTTTTAACAAGTAGCGCCGCAATAGCATATAGGACTGCCATCACCGCGCCCCCAAGAATGACTCCGGTAAATCCGGCGTCAACAGTTTTAGAGAGGAGAAAGACGCCAACGATTGCACTCACCGTGGCACCAGAATTTGAGGTGACCATAGCGCAACGCAGTCGAGTGACTGCCAGGAAAACAAGCGTGCCAAGTCCAGCTGAAACGAGGCCGGCGGCAATGCTGGTGTCACAAAGACGGGAAATTAGCATTGTCGCGGGAAGAACGCAGAAGAAATACTGCGCGATATAGCCGATCCATTCGCGGATCTTGCGGGGTTTATCGGAGACCCCATAGATAAGATTATTCATCCTTATTATATTCCTCTTTTAGATGTTCCATGATTTCTGGGAAAGTTTCGAAATCGCCGTGTTCGGCCGTATAGAGAATCATACCGTATAGCAACTGATTGATGCTAAAAGATCGACGCCAATCCTTCTCGTTCAGATGATTGGTCCGAATGTCAAAGTAATGGAAGTAGTCTTTTTTCGCATTGATTCTGCGAAGCTCCTCGACGAGGCGGGTGTACTTTTCTGCGTCAGTTAACTGGTCATCATCCGCAACGGCCAGCAGCTTTTCCGTTAAATATTTCCACCCGTATAGGCAGCCCGTTTCACAAAGAGAGCCGATCGCGCTCTGCTCCGGACACATGACCACAAAGTCGCTATTCCACAGACGTTCAATGTCTGCAGAGGTAATTTTTTCCGCCAGATGATTGTTCTCTTCCTCGGTCATATTGGCCTTATCGTTTATAGACTTGTTCATGACAGGGGAATAGACATCTACGGGAATCTCCTGTTTAAGGAATTCATCATACTCGTATTGGCGCGCCAAATTAGAGCCGAAACTCATAATATCGCCACCCAGATATCCCAGCGGCCTTTTTTTCGTTCCTGGTGCTTCTGCCTTGTAATAAAGCCCACAATGGCAAGGGCCCGGGGCCTCCTGCTCCCGAAACGCTTTGCACATACACTTTGTCTCGGGCGTCTTCACAATCGCACAGCAACAATATCCGTCATTGTCGGCGATTGCCTGTGCAATCCTCTCGCGCTCTGCAGCGTTAGGATTCTTCTTTATAACCATATGGTTATCCTTTCCGGCGCTCCTCGCGTCTTTCGAATATTTTTCCCACGACCTTGTCGGCCACCCAGAGTACCAGGTGCACTATTGAGGGCATGAAAATGACATAAATCGGCCACTGGATGACCTGCATAATCGCCAGGCACAGCAGCGTTAAACTGCAAAGCTCCAGGATAGCCCCCAGATGCTTAATCCGGGGGGCCACCTTGAGCTGATGCAGATAGGGAGAAAAGATCTCCTTAAGCATCCTTCTTACCTCTTGTATAAGTCTGTAATCTGATTAATCAGGGCTTCGATTTCGGTGCACGCCGTAGCGATCACTTTATCAGCTTCCGCAATCTGCGTGCGCCTTTCCTCAACCTGCGCGAGAAGCGCCGCAGCAGCTTCTTGAACTTTCTTATCCTCATCGTCGTCGCCTCCATTGTCGTCGGGGGTGGGCTGGTTCACTATGATGTTTTCCACAGCGGTCCAGCCGGTGTAAGTTTTCAGGCTCATGTCCGTGCTAAAGTGGGCCACGCCGTTCTGGATCTCGCCCACGATCACGTCCGCATTGTAAACCCACGAGTTAAACGTGTACCCGAGGTCTTTACCCTGTGAGTTATACACATGGGCGCCCTGGACCACGCGGCCTATATCCCCGGGCTTCAACCCCGAGGGCTCAGGCTCCGTTTCGTAATACGGGTGGCAGAAGCCGTCCACGTAAGAATCCGTGAGCTTGTAACTTTTCTGCTTGACCGACTTGCCCGAGTTGCCCTCTATTGTGGTGATCTTGCCGTCTGCGACGGCGATCACGAGCCCCGTGTGGGCCGGGACCCACTGGGCCAGGGTCTTGTTGTACTCCTTGAAAATGACCTGGTCTCCCACCTGGGGGTTGGTCGTGTCAAAACGCCCACGGGAGACGAACTCCTTTTTAACCCACGTTACAGCCGCGCCACAGATGTTGGTGGGCTTAACGAGCATAGCTGCGTCTTTACTGCCACAGGCCTTGTAGAAAAGCCAGTCCATGAAGACGCAACACCAATCGTAGCCCTATTTCGACGATTGATAATATCCAGCTTCAGCTAAATCTCTCGCATACTTGGTGTACAGGCCAATTGTGTTAGCGGTCTTGTCATCGAGCTGCGCGTTGCTCTTCTTTCCGATGTAACCCAGCTCCTAAGTTGCAATTAAAATTATTTCATTCGCTTTCATCGAGTGAAACCCTCCTCTTGATTGTTATTACATCGCCATTCTCTCGAACACGAGGAAAATGACTCTCTTCCAGTTCTTTAATCCAACGGTCCGCGTCGGGCTGCGCGTCTGCGGACAGGTGATAATCAGTCGCATAAACCGTGGGCTCCTGCCGACGGCGCTGAAGTACCCATCCTTCGAGGCCATCGTAGTTACGGCGCTCGAGCCACCAAAACTGCCCGACGACCTCAAGCGTCGGATCAATGTGTACCTCACCGTAGTCGGCGTCATAATCAATATTGGCGGCCTCGCGGAAGAAGTCGCCAACACTAATACGGCCGGTTGCCGTACGAACCCATTTGACATTGCACGGTTTATATCCCGCACGTTTAATCGCCCGATACGTTTCTTCAGCTAAATTCTCGCGAATCATAGTACCTTATCTCCCCGTACTACCGAACCCGTTGGCGCCGCGTTCGGTTTTTTCCAGCTCATCTACCAGCGTCATGGTCACGTCGGGGATGGGCAAAATAACCAGCTGAATGATCTTATCGCCGGCTTCAAAAAGCCGAAAGTCGGTGGGGCTTTCATTATACAGCTTAACCACGATGCTTCCCGAGTATCCGGCATCAACGACACCTGTACCAAGAATGCTCGACTTAATGTTCAGGCCGCTTTTGGCCTTTAAAAAACCGACATAACCCTCGGGAATCATCACGTGGACTCCAGTGTCGATCACGGCTGATTTCCCCGGGGCCACCATAACTTCCTCGGGGGTGCGCAGATCCCAGCCAGCATCTGCCTTGTGGGCGCGTTCGGGCATATACGCCCCCGGATCAAGACTTACCTTGCAATCAATTTTCATCTTCGGTCTCCTCCTTGGCATATTTACAAAACTGTATACAATTGACAAGCGCCTTAATGAACTTGTCAATATCTCGCGTTGTGGTCGTCCGTAAAAAAGACAAACGCACAGTGTTTCGAATTTCCGGTTCGGTTACTCCCATGGCTACGAGCACGTGCGACCCGTTAAACTCGCCCTCGAGCTCATTGTGGGTCGCATCGCAGGCCGAGCCCGCGCTTACGGCAACCCCTTCGCAATCCAACAAGCTTGCCAGATGGTCGGTCTGAATCACCGCGCTGCAATTTAGGTTCGCGATCGTATAATGCGTTGGCCATACCGTAAACGAGACCCCGGGAACCTTCGCTGCCAGCTGCTGGTCTAAATACATTGTCAAGTTATGGTAATGCCGCTGCCAGTCTTGCTGAGCCAGCTCTTCCAGCGCAGCCGCCATTCCGATAATGCCAGCCAGGTTATGAGTGCCACCGCGACGGCCGTCCTCCTGGGCTCCGCCGGCAATCAGCGGCATCAGCGGAACGCGCGTAATCAGGCACCCGACGCCTGTCGGCCCATACAACTTGTGAGCCGAGAAGGACATGAATGTTGCGTCCGGCCATTTAGCGCCAATGGCCAATGACGCCCCGCCATATCCCAGCGCCTGAGTGCAGTCGACCAGGGTCTTAATATTGTGCTGGGCGGCATAGGATGTAATATCAGAAACGGCGTTCTCGATGCCCAGCTCATTGTTTACAGCCATGACACAGATCAAAAAAGTATCGTTACGCTCCGCCTTTAGGACGTCTTCCAGCGTCATAGCGCTTTCGGCGCGACTAAAAGGCTTAACCCAGGTTACGGTTATTCCGAATAACTGTGCGGCCTGTTCGCAGGCCCGAATTACCGAATCGTGCTCTAGCGCAGAGCAAATAATATGACCGCCACCCTCGGGGTGCTCAGCACGCCATTGTGCGGCAGTCGCCTTAACGGCCCAGTTGTTACTCTCGGAAGCTCCCGAAGTAAAACAAAGCTGGCTGATCGGCACATCTAAAATTTTAGCTATTGCCTCACGGGCACTGTATAAAACGTCCGCCGCTCTGGCGCCTGCCTCGTGCGTCGACATTGAGTTGCCAACCCATTTCGACGAAAGATATGGCGCCATAGCCTTGGCAGCCTCACGGCTTAAAGGGGTATTTGACGCCCCGTCTAAATAAACTATACTCATGCAAAATGACTCCTTGACGACGGAACACGCATGCCAAGAAGCTCGCGCGTCCGACGGTAACTTAAATCAGCACAACGATTGGCGATAAAACGCTCTACATTCTGCGGGGTGTTCTTCTTGTCGAGACGCAGCGTGATCACGTTGGCGTCGGGTTTTGCCTGGTGATCTGCGACGCGAAACATCAAAGATGTGTCGCCTGAGAAGAGCTTAAAGTAGCGCGAAGAAGTTGAGCTTGACTGACGCTCTTCAATTTCATAGCCACGACGGATGGCTCCGTCACGCAGAATTTTGCTGACCTGTTCGATGTTCATCATTGTGGTTCCTCCTCGAATTTGATTTGTGTATTTGATTATCTCTTTCACTTATATTATATCAGATTTTTGCGGTTTTGTCAACAAAAATCATGAAAAAAGTGAATATTTTTAGAGTGGGGCGAGTATTCGTCGCCCCACTTTGGTTTTATGCCAGACCCACACTGGCACGATACAGGCCGTATAGGTCATCTAGAAGCCACGTATTTTTCACATGGCGATCACTATTCCGAGTGGCAGTGTTAATTGCCGACGGCTGGCCCACAAGCACGCAATATTTTTGCGCTCTCGTAATGGCAGTATATAACCACTCACGGATTAACAGCGGATGCGATCCGTTGTCCAATCCGACGATAACGTATGGCGCCTGGCTGCCCTGGCACTTATGGCAAGTAATTGCATATGCCAAGGAGATCTGATTCCACTCACCGCGCCCATAAATAACCGTTTCGCCGTCATACATTTTGAGCAGAAGGCGATCTGAGTATACGCGCTCGATGTGCCCGAGGTTTCCGTTAAAGACGGCCGTCTCGCCCCCGCCGGGGGTTTGCGCATGATAATTATTTTTAGTAATTAAAATACGATCGCCCTCACGGAAGGTGACTTCAAATGTCGTTCCGTCGTTAACGGTGGTTGTTATTTGAGGCTTGTTAGGGGCCGGCGGATTAACGATCTCTTGTATCTCCTCGTTAAACATTCGGCAACTATTTACGCCCTTGGCGCGGGTCGGCACAATAATTTGGATATCATCCGCGCTTAAGTGCTTCTCTTTTAGGAGCCGCTTATACTCCTCCAGGGCTTTCATGTGTACCACAGGGGCGTCCGCCGCGCACACGATGCGGAAGTCTTGCAATTCTCCACGAACCTCGGCGCCCGAAAAATCATTCCGCACCAGCGCGACGCCGGCACACACCTTGGCGGCCTCACTGATGATTCCGCTTCGCAGGGCTTGACGGTGGATTGTTGTCAGCGTTGTCGTGGGAATGTACCCGGACTTAATGCAATCGCCCAAGATGTTACCGACGGCCAACGGGGGTAGCTGCTGGACGTCGCCGAGCAAAACAAGCCTCGTGCCGCTGCGCATTGCGCTAATCAGCGAGAGGAACAGCTCCTCCCCGACCATGGACGTCTCGTCAACTATGACAACATCCATAGGAAGCGGATTTTGCGCATTATGGCTGAAACACTCCAAGTCAGCCTGATACCCCAGTAGACGATGGATAGTTTTGCCCTCGAGACCTGTATATTCGGTCAAAAGACTGGCGGCGCGTCCCGAGAGGGCGCACTGCGCGACGCTCTTATTATATTGCGAGAATATGTGAATCAGCGGGGTCAAAGTGGATGATTTACCGCAACCGGAACTGCCGGTTAAAACGCTGACATTGGAGGACAAAATCATTTTGATTGCCTTGCGCTGTTCATAGGTATATTTATATCCCTGGCGCTCCTCACATCTTTGGACAATCTTTTCACAGAGCTCTGGATCAAACGGAGCGTCCATCGGCGCATTCTTCAATCTTTGCAGTTCATCGCGTATGCGACACTCCAAACGACGGAGTGTCACAAGACCAATGCACCGTACAGTTGAGGTATACACGAAGATGGGGGCGTCCAGTCCTTGCTGAAGCGTGCCTTCGGAATAGCGCTCATTGAATTCCCGGTCACTAATGGTGACTTCGCGCACCCACGCTGCGATATCAGCTCGCGGTGTCGGGTCGCATTCCCGCACAATGGCGGTCAAAAGGTCGTCAATGTTCATTCGCGAGCTGCCCTCGTTCCGAGCAGAAGAGTCTAGCAAATAAAGGGCAAAGGCAAGGCAGCGTTCGCGGCATCCACGCGTATATCCCTGCGCCAGCGCGATTGCATCGGCCTTGGCCCAACCATAGCCGGGAACCAAACGGATCAGCGCATACGGATTGCGTGTCACAATATCAACCGCCATATCGGGTGAACCAAGGGTATGGACAATTTTGTCAATAGCGCCGGTGGTTAAGCCATACTGGAGAAGCATGCCATACGCATAGTCGTTGTCGGCGTTGGCGGCGTATTTCTCACAAAGATTGCGGGCGATACTTTCACCGATACCGCGGACCTTACATAAGGCGGCGATGTTCCCGGAGCGCAGGGCGGCAATCGGATCATCCAAGGTCTCGTACAGTGCCTTGACCCGGGCTTCACTCATAAACGACCCCAGGAAAGCTCGCTGCGCTGCCGGGTCGTCCAAATGCCGCTCCATGGCCACGCGGTCGCAAAGATATCCAGCGCCATACCGCTGATTAATCTCTAACCGCGCCGTTACAATATAATCTATATCAGGCTTAAACTGGGGAAGTTTTCCCTTGAGGGCTATCGTGCCATTGGCGCTACGGGCCTCGTTAGGGATTGTTCCCTCAGTTACTTCCAGAACGTCGCACATTATGATTGCAAAGGTGCCACTGGTATGCGTTGCGGCGTTGGCGGGGTAGCGGTAATTATGTAACCGCACCCGCGCCGTCATTTGTTGTGCTATAAGACCAGAATCAATTTTATCGATCTTTTTTGCCATTAGTTACCTCATCTACTGTTGCGGCCCCACCGGATATCCAGCGAGCCGTCGCCATGGACGTTTTCGATCAAGCCGACCATCCGCGAGAATCCCGCGCTGTTATCGCGACGTACGCGGAACATGTTTTCACTCCGCACGCCATAGATAATAAGCCGATTGCCGCGCTTTAGCCAGCTTTCGTCCACAACTGTTTTCTTCTTCGTCTTGGGATCGACCTTACTAATACGCTGATTGTATTGCGAATACGCGCCTGCCCAAAACTTAACATCGACAATTCCATCGGGGGTTAACAGCGTAACAATGTGTCGCGTATTGTTTGTGTCGGCGACAACGCCAACCATGGCCACGGGGCGTGTCTTGTTGTCTGACTTTTCGGAAAGCTGACTGAATGTGCCGACATTATATTTGCCGCGACCCACCCCGGCCAGCTCATGACGATCACTATAGAAACACATGGTTTCGAACTCCCAGTGCTCTGGCGTACCGCCACACTTGTTTTCCATCATGTCATTGATAAACTCGCCCTGTTGAAGCCGCCGAAACTCAGAACGTCCCTCGTCGGTGTTGAAAAACTCAATCACGGGGGCGATTGACTTCTCATAAACCCGTTTGAGGGCCGCCTGTTTCACGGCAACGGTCCCGTCGGGAAGAAAACTGTATTCATTTTTTGTTAAATTCAGCTGTTTTTCAAAGAAAATCTTGAAAAAATCATAGGTTTTTCCGGATAAAACTAGCCTTTTATTCGCTGAATCCAGGCAATTTTTCGTCACGTAATCGTGATATTTGACCATTCTGACCATATTTTCGGCCCATTCCGGTCTCCAACCGAGCTCAATTGCCTTTTTAACCTGTACTATGGTCAATTTATCCTTCAAAGGATACTTCTCATCGGCCAGCAGTTGCAAAAACTGCAACAATTGGACTCTCCGGGGCTGTTTTTCGAGCGCATCGAAGCATCCGGCCTTAATTAAACCAATCATTTGGGTCGTTGTAGGGTGAACCGAATAAAAGAACGATTTTATTCCCGTATATGGACGATTCGCAATGATCGTTTCCATCAAATCTTCGCTCACGACATTGATCGCCCGCAGGCTGTATAAGATGCTATTGTTTTCAACATCGGGAACAAAGTCTTCCTGGGCACGATTAATATCCGGAAGCTCAATATGTACTCCGGCCAGTTGCGCGTCTGATATGGCTCGCGCGATCTTGCCATAGTTCGGCGCAACGTGACGCTTAACGACTTCCTCGCCAGCACTCTCCTCGACGTCCGTCTCTTCGTCTACAGACTCGTCTTCTTCGTCGTCGCCCATATCACCGGCATAACTACCAGAATTTACGCAAAGACAGGCGCACTGCCAATACAGCGGGCTCCAACGAGTTGCCAAATTGGCCTCTTGGATCGCAATGACCGAGTAGGGAAGGGTATGATTAATGGAGAAGCTGTACCCGAGCTGGGGCTCGATGCAATATTTCCAAACATAATTCAGGAATTCTTGCCGAGCAACCCTCGCGCCCTTTTCCTCGAAGTCTTTTTTCAATTGAATTAGCTTGGCCGCTACTTTCTTGGCGATTGCCTTCCTGGCAGCGTTTGCCTCGCCCAGTGTAAAGTCGCACACCTCGGGATCCATTAGGATCTGCATGAGAACTTCCTGGGAACCCGATACGCCATAGCTCTTGGATAGATACTTTTTGAGGATCTCCATCTCATGATCGGTCAGTCCTTCCTCAGCCATCTCCAAATCCCAGACCTCGGGGTCGTTCCGGAAGCGGACATAGCGATCAATAGGCTGCTCGCCTTCGTCCGCCTGGAGTCTCATAATAGAGTTGATTTCGGCGAGCTCGCGCACGGTCGTAGGCCGCGCCTTCTTAATGCAGACAGAGCCGACCTGCGTTTCAAACTGGAAAAGATTGGCAATTTTACCGCTCGACATCTGCTCCCACATTGCGGGGTTTTCATAGTCCAACACGTTAGGATGCAGATATTTGTCATAGGTTGCGCGAAGGCTTCCCTGCCATTCCATCAAGCCGTCCGCCAAAAGAAGTTCCATGCACTTCGCAATCTTCGACTCCGCGTCAGTGCGAAGAACGTCCATCTTGAGTGCCGAGAGCTCATCTGACGCATGCATACTAAACGCCGTGATCTTCGTCTTATTCGGTGCTCGCATTAAACTGTTTTGCGCCAAATAGCCGTCATTGAAAACATATAACGCGCTGGCGTGGATGCTCGGATTCGTGGGAAGTCCCTCGATCTTTTTTACAGCATCGAAGAGACCGGGATAATGATTAATGCGTGTCGCGAACTCGGGCACCGGGTCGTACCCTTTCTCCTCGTTACCATTAAGACACTCGTCGAGCGTATAAAACTGTCCGCGATGTTCCGGGACCATCCCAGCCAAGGCACTCATTTCGTCGTTGTTATAGCCGAGCCCGCGGCCGGCACTTAAAATTGCGCTCTTCAAGCTTTCGGTCTTGAATGTCGCGCAGTTCAGCACGTTGTCCTCGCCGTACGCCTCCCGAAGCAACCGTACAATCTCTGCCGTCTTCTCGGGCTGAAAGTCTTCATCGACATCCGGAAGCTCGGCGCGCTCTTTGTTCAAAAAGCGCCACCATGCCAAATCATAGGTCAGAGGGTCAACCTGCGTGATGCCAATTAGATAATTGATATAAAAACCGCACGCCGAGCCACGCCCTGGACCAACCAGACTTACTTGCCACGCAATATCAATGATGTTGACTGTTAAATTAAGGTACGCGCTCAAGCTCTGATTGATTTGCTGACCGATGTAGAGTAATACGTCCAACTCTATATTAATGCGCTCTAAGATGCTCGGAGTTACATTAATTTGCTTGGCGGCTATACCGCGCTCAATCTGGTACATTAGGAAACGATCCTGTGGATCGGTGCTATCATAGAATGCATTAATGGCAGAATACTCAGGATGGCCATAGAACGTCCGCGCCAATGTAAAATCGAGGAGTTTAATTTTGGGAACGATTGTCGTATGGCGAAAATCAAACTCCTGGATCGCTTCCGTGAACGCCGCCGTATTACTGATCGCCGTTGCCGCCTCTTCTTCAGTGACGCCGTTGCTCGTCAGGATCTCGCGCATCTCATCTTCCGACATCATATAGGTAAACCGATAAAATTTATCTGTCTCCCGGTCATTCGATTGCTTACTATTCAAGAAAGCCGAGTGAATGGCGAAGTCGCTTTTTAATAAGTAATGGCTATCGGTCGTAACAATGTATGGAAGCTGATAGTGCGTTGCAAGTTTTATAATCGCTCTATTTACTATCGTTTGTTCCTCGTTATCCGAGGGCTGCATTTCTAATGCTACATTTTCCTTACCGAAAACGCCGATGCACCACTTTACGAAACTATTGGCGCCGCTGACATCGTGGGCCAGAATTGCCTTCGGCAATTCTCCGCCCAAGCAGGCACTGCTTGCCAATAGATGCCCCGGATTACCGCCAACAATTTCTTCAATGTCCTGTTTGGTCGTGGGCACACGCATAACACCGCGTTCGGTATAACCACGCTCCCACGCCCTGGATGACAACGCGCGCAATTGATCCCAGCCCGTCACATCTTTCGCGAGTAAAATGAAATGGTAATAATCTCGCGTGTTATGTAAAGCACTGTCGTCGACCAGGTAGATTTCGTTTCCGAAAATAATTTTAAACTCCGGATGATCTTTTTTAATACTATCCCGAACCTTCAGGATCTCCACTGCCGCAGACAATGCTTCGTGGTCTGTAAACGCAATACCAGCAAAACCTAATTCCAGAGCACGCGCCACCATTTCTTTCGGACGATTAATGCAGTCAAGGAATCTTAAATTGCTGGCCCAGCAATGATTATGCAGTGATACAAATCCGCTCATGAATAACCCCATTTATTGGAAGATGGGGGACGTTGGGTGCATTCGCCTTCGTCCCCCTCATATATATTATATCAGATTTTTACTCGTTTGTCAATTTAGATTCAGTATTTTCTATATTTTCCGGGGTTTTTTCTTCCGGCTCATCCACGACAACATCGGCGGGGACCCCAAATTCCAGCACGTAGTCCTCCAGGTCATCATCTACCTGCGGCCCAAAATTCGCGAAATCCAACGCAATGCTGCGAGCAACCTTTTTTGTTGACGGCTTATTATAGCGACGATGCTTTTCGCCGGCCGCATAACGGTGCGTATCCCAGCTAAGCTTCAGGTCATCGGTGATCTTGATCGAATAGGAACACCAGTTGTCCTCAATCAGATTGCGCATCCACTGCAATGTAAAGTAATTGCACGATAGGTTATCAAAAGCAGTGATCTTCTCTTTTGACTCCTCATGGGCTTTAATGTACTCCCGGATTAAATCAGAGATTCCGCATGCTTCATATATATGCAGGAAGCTCAGAATAGGGAACTTATTTTCAGGGGTGCGCCATGCATCCAGGGCGTCCTTGTCCAGTTTTCTTCTGTCGACCGCAACTATTACGCGCTGCGTCTTCTTTTCTTCTTCTGCCATTGTTTTACCTCACCAATCAAAGCCATCCGTCTCAGCGGGAGCGCTGTTGCTCTTCGCGGACTGCTTTGCTATTTCATCGGCCATTATGGCCTCATGTTTTTCAATGCCCTGCCACTTATGGGCCACCGCATGCGTCTTGTTTGTGCGCGTCCAGAGCGAATAATAAGGACAAAGCAGTTTTCCTGCTTCGGGCTGCTCGGGGTTCGTCGGACAGAACGGGCAAAAGTGACAAAGCGGCGACGGGCCGGGCTCGTAGTTCCTGCTCTCAATGCCGGCAAAAAGACTGTCCAGCTTTTTAATGCCGCGCTGCATGAATCCGGGAGTGCCCGCGTCCTGCTTTTTGTTCATAAAAGGCAGATCATAAGCACACCTGAAATGCTCATATCCAAGACCCAGGTTCTCCGCCAGGGCGTAGACATATACCACGAACTGCAGCGGCGTCACCAGGTCTTCATCGCGGAACAGCTTATTCTTAGTCTTGATGTCCTCGACAATATAAGTCTCGGTGGCCTGATCGTAAAAGATCCTATCAATATATCCGCTAAGGATTTGGCCGTGATATTCGACGGAGAAGAACTGCTCCATTCCATAGATAGTAAATGTTGGATGTTCCGTCAGATAGTTCTCAAGACGATAAATCCCGCTATCCATATAGTCGAGCACCCTGGTGTAATAAGAGGAACCATTACCGTCGACCGCAAAATAATCGTCGGCATACTTCTTCTGGAGAGTGTCGATACCGGCCAGCTTTGGCGTGCCTTCGCGCAACATTTCCCGGAGTTTGTCATAGTCAGGCTTCTGACCGGCTTGCAGGGTCCGTGCTATGGACTCCTCACAAGCGTGGATTAGGCTTCCAAGCTCTGTTGCGATAGAATCAAAGGGGATAAAATGCCCCTCATCATATGTCAGGTGGTATTTCCACCCGCACTGCCCATATGTATTTAATTTGGAATAAGAAAATTTAGTAGGTTTCACCTTTTGCCTCTTTTCTTCGGCTCTTCATACGACGTATACAGCCGAACACGCTGATGATATAATTTTTCGAATATCTCTCTCCCGCGGTCTGTCGGCGCATCTTTTAAGGCCGTTAATCCGTCATAGTCCATAATCACCGAAACATTGATGAATGGAATAAGCGGGTTAACAATGCGCAACAGCTTTTGTTCATAGTCTTTCGTGTCGGCGTCGCCACGCCCCCCGGTGAACTCATGGTCAAAACCCAACACCAACTCGTTTACCCCGAGGTCAATCAGCATACGCCGTTGCTGTGGACTAATACTGGACCCGCATACCGCGACTGCCCAGCACTGGTCAATCCCGTACATTGATGCTAACTGCAAAACGGATTTCTCGGATTCTGCCACCAGCACTTTTCCGATCGACCGAATCGTGCCTGCGTTTTCGTATAAGCCATAGAGATTGGCGCCCAAGTTATGCCTGTAAATATCATTTTGAATGATCACCGGCATGTACTTCTTCCCCGCTTCGACTTCAAAGGGATTGTATGAACGGCGGCGAATGCCGATTAACTTGCCATCCCGATTGCGGTGCGGGATAATGATATGATGCAGGGCACTATCTACTCGAATTCCATACGCCCGCATCACTTCCGGAGAAATCCCTTCGGCCTGCCATTCTGTCGGCGCGGCCAGCGGGTAATAATACTCTAAAAGATTTTCAGAAATCGGATCGTCTTCATGCCATGTCGAGGCAATAGGAGTCGTTAAATCACGCGCTCGCTGAAATAAATCCCAATCCTCAAAATGCTCTTCGGGGGCTTCATCTTCCTCTCCCCAGCCACGGAGATGGAAAAAATCTACAATGTAACGCAAGGCGCCGGTAAAATCTAAGTCGAGAAAACGCTGCACAAGCGTAAAGATATCGTAGTTCTCTCCGTCGCCAGTATAACAATGAAAGAGCCCGGTTTCCGGATAATAATACAATGCCCACTTATTGCCCGAGGCGGTCTCTTTGTGGTCCAGGATCGTATTGAAGATCGGGTGCTGTTGCGAGTCATACAACACCGTATCATCGTCCTGCAGGGCACAGCACAGCCGGACAATATCATCAGTGGTCAGAGACTCTTTAATAGTTTTACTATCCATGATTAAAAATCCTCCTCGTCCCACGAATCAGCCGGTGCCCCAACTGCCTCGGCAAAACTTTCAGTTTTGGTGTCATCTAACACGCGTTCGATATATGTGTCTTTAATGGGTAGGATATTGCCATCCTGGTCAGTTACAAAACAATCAGTTACTTGACACGTTCCACGATCAAAGTATACATAGACCTTAATGTTTTGATAACTTCCGGCGCGAACTTTGTATACGTGAATGACAAAGTTGGGTCTCAGGTCAAAACCACGAGCGCAATAGCTATCAATAATAGGGATGTCGGGCTCACGTACGGGCATCAATATCATACCGGCATCAACCTTATCAGCGATAGATTTCGCCGACCGCAAATATGTCGCGTCGAGTTCTTTAGTTTCACCCTTATAATTACCGGACAACTGCGAAGCCGTCCAAATGTAGATACCAAGAGTTTTGGCCGTATCCTTTAATGCCTGCGACAACGCTAGCAATACCTGATCGGTACGCAGATCTCGCACGCCGGATTTTCGTGTAGCCGAAGACGTAATCTTCAGCGTTTCGCCCAGATAATCGAAGAACACAAAGCCGACCTGGTGTAACTGCACATACTTACGAATAATATGCACGATGTCATCAGTATCAAAATTGGTAATACTCACAAAGTACAAGTTGGCGTTTTCAATCAGTTTAATAGCCCTGTCAACGCGCTCCTCTTCTCCGAGGTCATAACGACCATCTTTAATATGGGCTTCAGACACGCCGCTTACGAAAGCTAGCCACATTTGCTGACATTCTGCCAGCTCCAACTCCGTAGAAATCATCAGTACGCGCTCATGGTTCCCGGTGTACACCCATTGTTGCTGTTGCACATTGTAGTATTCAGGGACGGCCAAATGGCAACATTCGCCATTGCCGCGTCGGCTTTTGCCGGTCCCGCTGGGAGCAGATTCAATAAACAAGCACCCGCGACGCTGACCGCGGACAATCGTTGTCAACTTGGACGATAAAAGGGCGACGCCCATTTCGGGGGTTTTCTTAAAACGCTCTTTCAGTTCACGAAGTCCTTCGCCGCCAACATTTTCCACACGATCGCTCGAGTTGCCGAAGCGGTCCTTGACCGTTGTTAATTTAATTTCTTCTAACCGTAAAATTTCATCCACGGTCATATTGTCAAACTTCTCTCGAGCTCTCGCAATCTGCTGTGGGTCAACCAATTCCGGATCATAGATATCGCGTGTATCAATGCCATTCTCGGTCAGACAGTTGACCAGACTATATTTTTTTAACAGATTGTAATAGTAATCGAACTTCTCCGCATCATATATCTCTAATGCCTGAGAAAGATATGTCGGGCCACCGGACTGCGTAAATACTTCATACTGACCGGGATACTCACGCCAAAATTGATCAATATCTAACTGATTGATCTTGGCCATCGCATTGGTTGCCAGATGTTCGATCGCCGCAAAGATTAGCCGATACAGGGTCTCCGGGAAGTCCTCAACGCTCAGGCGATATTTTTCACGATTATACAGTTTAGTCGGATCTTGCATCAATCCGGCGATGACCTGTGCAATTGCGAGTCTGTTCGAGAGTTTACCCTCTCCAGAAACGGATAAAGATCGCAGATCTTCCACGTTCGTCCTCCTGCCTCGAAGATCTTACTTTAGATCTTCTAATTTATATCCAAAGTCCCGCGGTTTCGGCGGGGCTATACTGTCTCCGCTATAATGGATGATGTTGGGCTCCGGGTTAATTTCAACTTCGGCGTTGTGCCGCACGATCGCATTGATTTTCAACTGATACTTTTTTGCGGCTTCATAATAATCCGACCAAATCCAATAAACGCTATTCGGCGCCCCTGGTTGGTTACCCTGGACATCAAAATAATATTGTAATGTTTTTATTAAACCATTTATTGTGCGACCCTGCCGGAGCTCGCGATCAATTGCATGGACAACGTCTTCGGGAACTTCTATCACCCCGAAGTATTTGGAAATTGTCTGATATAGCACTTGTCGAGCATCCTCTGCCGCGGCTAATTCTGCCGAGAGCTGTTCATAACACTCCCGGCAGAATGTCTTTCCCTTAAAGGGATAGCCTACAGTATTAATCCGGCATCCGCATTTACTGCACTTAGTTGCCATAACCCGCGTCCCTTATGGCTTCGGCGATCGCGGCAACCGTATCATACTGTTCCTGAGTGGCCACGTTGCACTTAAATGAGGTGCCCCCCGTAACCCTGGTCAGGATTTCGGCATAGGCGTTGCGATTGCCATCGCGTGTTGCCATGGTTTTCAGCATTGCTACGATCGATCGCTTCAGCTCTTCAAGCGTGGGCGCTGCGGTGGTTGCCTCAGGCGTTTCAGCAGGCTCCTCGGCGGGGATTTCGGACGACGCGCCGGCGAATGTCTTAACCATCTTTTGTGCGATAACGCCATTGGTCGGCAGCTCCCAGCGGAAGACCACGACACCCGACTTTGCGTTTGCTATTTCGAGCGCCGTGATAACGCGCGTCGCCTGATTGCATTCGAATCGAGTTACAACATACTTGGCATACGGATCCTGGAGATACCACTTTCCGTTCTTCTCAACGGTAGCCACCGATGCCCAAATCTGCGGCGAAGTATAAAGCTCGCGGCCAATGCCCCACTTAACTGCGGCACGCTTAAAAGCGTCACTTGCTTCGGCCTTTTTCTCATTGCCGTCGTCCTGACCAGACTCTATACCGCAGTCCTCTTTATATACAAAATCCTGCGATATATCTTCGCGGACACCAATGCGACAAAACAGGTTGTCTTTGATCTCACGAAAATCGCATGTCCAGTTCATCGGACCGACTGTATCATCCAGCACTCGCGCGTCGACACGTGCTGTCTTATAGAGCAGCATCAACGCACCAGACTTTGTAATCTGTTTAACTTTCACTTCAACGTCCTCTGACGTCAGCAACGGGAACTTAATCATTTTTCCTTATACCTCTCAATATTCGAACCTTTGTATAAAAGTGTCTGCCAAAATCGGGATTGGGACATACCTGCACGTTTCCCCGCTGAGATGAATCACTCCCAGAGAAACATCAGGATACTAATCCAAATACCCGCTCTGCCGTGCGGCACGTAGATATAGATTTAACTATGCCGTGACTTCAGGACGGTGAATCGCTGAAGTCGTCTTAAAGTCCATAATCGCCGGCTGCTTGTCACGATAGGCGAAGAGGTCAAAGCGTCCCGCCGCGAGCGGATCCCCGGAACTGCCGTAAAGCGTGACAACGCGCTCTACTAAGATCGGCTCAATCTAATATATCGGCTCTATGAACTTAAAATAATTTATTGTTTCCTGGTGCTCTAACTAATCTAAATCTATGCTCATTCCCGCCTTGCGGAGTTCGATGCACTTCTGAAGCTCAGCGTGCACGGCACTGCCATACTCAGCGGCTCGCTATAGAACATCGGGTTTAACTCTTGCATAGGAATTCCCGTATACAGTCTAGATTAATTGTGTAACACTCGGAACCTATTGCCCATCCACCCAATAGGTATGCCCCAGGGGCTCGAATTCGACTCGAGCCCCATTGGGGAGTATGCTGGTTTCTCGGATGGTGCCCTAGACGGCCTCACTTGGTTCCATCATTGGGCTTCGTGGGAGAGATACGAATCGAATCGCTGACATGCGTTACTTTTACGTATCTCTTATACTGGATGGGGTCGGCGGCCTTCAGCGCTTTTGAATCGAAACGCTCAGCGGTTGTTTCGGGCACGTAGGTGTACCGATAACCATCCGAGATAACCGTGGCATCGCCCGTTTCCATGAAACGGTCACGCACGACGTTCTTAATGGCGCTGTCGACATTGGCTTTTAACTCGGCAATGCGCTTCGCGGCCTCAACCAACTGTTGATACTGCTCAACGAACTGCGGAGTCGCCAGCAACTCGGGGGTGAGGTTGACCTCTTCCAATTCCTGGAAGGGGACAACCGGAATTACCTCATTTCCCATTCATCCTGTCGATTAAAAATCGACATCTTCACCGGGAAATCCGGTGCCGGTCGGGAAACTCGGAGTGCTCGGGGTTGCTGTAGCGGCCGGGGTGGCGGAAAATCCGCGAGAAGAGCCCTGCTGGGCGCGTTCGCCGTTCTTGATCATCTTGGCTTCACGCAGTGCCAGGCCTTCTTTGACCTGAGCCGGGGTCAGCTCGCCTTCGCCCTTAATCGGGGAGCGGTCGCCGCCGACAATGCGTCTCTCGCGAATGAAGGTCGTCTCATACTGAGGAGCGCGTGTGCGGCCAAACGAGCTGCCCCCGTCCGCGTCTTCCACCTTCTTACGGATGGCAAGGCTGACGAGATCGCCTTCGATCTTAACCGTATCACCGACATGCCAGTTGGCCTTTACGATCTCGGCGACGCCATTATCGGCGACCGCGACGAAATCAACCATATCGAGCAGTCCCTTGGACTTGGGAACAAGACCCTGGATATTAACGCGTCCGGTCAGTCCGCCGGCTTCATCACGCTCGGGCTCCATCGCATTAATATAAATAGTAGCCGAAAACTCAGCGCGAGGCACGAACGGACCTTTGTCTACGGTGGCAAGACCGGCACGGAAACCCTTCAGGGTAATCATCGATGTGGTGCGCTCGCCATTGCGAGTAGCATATTCATCCAGTCTTCCCATGGCCCAAACTTTGGTCGCTGCGTTAGCCGCCATTTCGAAATCCGCGACACTCGAATCCTTCAGGAACGAGGCCATGCTGGTCGTCTTAGCGGGGAGAAGATCCAGGAGTCTATCATAATCGGACGAGTGAGTTCCATCAAACCCGTTCTCCGAAACGTAGAACTGAACCTTGTGTGCGTTCAGGGCGTCTGTCGCGATCAGAAGAGATCCGCGAATCGCCTGATTGCCGTTGGAATCGGTAATCTGTTCCAGGGTGTTCTCTTTGAGATAACCTTTGATGCTTATTGTGTTGTAACTAGAATTCTTTTTCTTTTCCGCCATTGTGTGCGTCTCCTTGTGTGTGAAAAATAATTTTGTGATATTACATAAAGGGGTGTTCCGTGTCCCCTCAACTATATTATATCAGATTTTTGTGTGTTTGTCAAGTAATTTTGAAAAAAATATAAAATTTTAATCGCGGCCCTTAATCTCGGCATTGTTCTCGCGCTCAATTTCCAGCGCATAGTCCAGATACCACCGAGCCTTCTCCAGATCCTCGACGGGCTTGCCCTTGTGCTTGGCACGGCTGACATACTTTAATACGTTGCCTATACAGAAGTCGCGGCACCCCTCTAACCCCAGCGTGCTCCGAATATAATCAATTACCTCGATTGATCCGAAGTTGTAATGCTGGGGGTGATTAACCTGCTCATTGGGGTTAGGACAACGAGTCTGGAACTTCTTACGAGATTGCATCTCGCTCAAGCAGCCCAGCAGCTCCTCGATTTCTACATCGCCGTCGCAATCGCCGGCAAATAAATTTACCTTTTTATCATCCATTTGGAATCCTTGCCTTTCCGCGCCTTTGGCGCAATAAACTGTCTCTCACTTATATTATATCAGATTTTTCGGCTTTTGTCAACTAATAAATGATAAATTTTTAATATTTGTCAACTAAAGCGACATCGCACCAGAATAATCCAGGGGACAACTCAGTCCTTGAACTAGAAAACGCTCGCGGCGCAGGTCAAAGAACTCGTCTGAAAGAGTTACAATATTATTAACCTCCAAAAAGGGGTTAAATAACACATTCAAATTCAGGCTGGTCTTCAGTATTAATTGCTGCCGCAGTTCATATTCAGCCCGCTCTTTTGCCAACTGCACGGAATAAATATTCGAATCGGTAATTATGGGGCCGGTACGATAACCAATGCGCTGATAACACAGAGGAGAGTCCGCATTGTCATTAACGGCAACATGCGTAAAGGTGCCGCCCGACAATGAGGTGCCGACAATTACGATGCGATTTACCACATTCGAATAATCTAACGAAAACTCCAGCGCGCCGATGTCGCCATTTACCGTATCATAATGACAAAGAATCGGCTTGTTAACATCGCTGGTCACCTGATTTAGGGGCGCGAAAACCAGCTGCCCGAGAGAATTATAGAAACACTCGCAGGATATCTACTCTGCTACGTCCAGTAAAAGACTGCCGCGGCTGTCTCCGGCGTTTTTAGATATCTCCGCCTCAATTCGCCGGTCTTCAAGACTCCGCTGCAACAAGAAATGTTGCGGGTCGACCATAAATTGCGATCCGGCATCTGTGTATAAGGACGACTGGATGACTCCGATAACACGACTCTATGTGGGAACCGTATAGCCGCTGGTTAGAATCCCCATCCCCTGTTCTAGATTATGGAATTTATCCTGCGCCTGAATGCTTACCGTGTGCTCCTCGGCCGTGCTGTTTGGCGACGCCGAGGTTACCACAAAAATTCCTTTTTGGAACCATATGGTTGTACCAGAGAGCAGTTGCAGCCCCAGGTCTAAGCGTAATTTTGTGCCAACCCAGAATCTGTTAATACTCGGGGTATACTTTTCATTTTCATTATATAGTGAAAAAGACAGGGTACGCCGTGTGCCATTCTGATAGTTCTCAGAATAACTGCCCCCGCTTCGGATGTCCTCGGCGGGGATTTCCCAGTTAATTTTCTCATCAGAATGCAAGACGAAAATGCGAAAGACGGGCGCGGTAAAATTCTGTACGATGGCTCGTTGCAGCGCATTTACATCAGCGGCTGCATTTACAAAGTAACCAAAATCATCATCGTCAATCGAGACGCGCAGAACATCTCCACTAGCTAATTGAAAATCTCTATCCATCTTGCACCTCACAAAACTTATCCGCCAAAAGCAGACGGCCACACGGGAGCACGGAGCGCGTCAGCAATCGCCTGCTGGTCCGCGTCAAACTCACCATAAATAATCACATCACGAGGATCGCCGATAGCCTTCCACTGGAATGACACGGTGTCCGGGGTATTCGGATAATAGTTCTTTGGTGAGTTAGAGGGTCCCATGACCTGAACGATCCAGGACTACCCCTTAATGTCGCGCAGCAACTTCGGGTTGCGCGAGGCCATAAAGCGTCTCCATTGCAACAGCATCTCGGCCTTCTCGTTTGTGGACAAGGGTTCGATACGCGACTTCGGAAGACGCTCGATATATTTATACTTCGAAGAACATACGATTTCGCTTCCAAGTTGCGCCGACACGGAGCCGGAAATGTGGTTAGAGCGCCCATAGCCAAAACGAGCATACTGGCCCAGGGACTGGAATTCGCTGCGGCCAAGATTTTGTGCCTGATCACCAGTTTCAACGTTAAAGCGGAATAACCAAATATTATCATTGTTGACGCGATACGCGCCGCGAACCAATGGAGCATATTGGTCATAGTCGATCGGCTCGAGCTCGACCATACTCCAACATTCGGCCCCGCGCACGAAAGCCGGCGCGCCGTAGTATACTGATTTAGTCGTATCTCCTGAAACGATACTTCCAACCGGAGTCTCGCCAGAATAGTTAATATACCAAACGTCACCAAGATAGTTCGCGAAAACTTGCGTGGTTGTGTTCGGCTCGGTGTCGGGGTCACTATCAGCTGGATATACAACATATTGATACGATTTACCGTTCACAATGTTAAAATCGCGGATCTTATCGGCGCCGCCAGATTGTGATACTGCGCGGTGCAAAGTCACGGGCTCCCAATGGCCGACCAACATGCGGTATTCACCGACGTTATAAGGATCGCCCTCAGTGTGAGCCGGATTAAGGAATACCCCATACTCACGCCGGTAAATTGAATACTCTTGCTCCTCGGAGTCGGGGACATATGTCAGAACCATTGCCTGGTTTTCGCAATCATATTCTGCCGTGAAACTCGCCGGAGCAGACGATGATAAATTACTACGCTGCGCCCCGCTATTATCTTGAATGACGAATTTAATGGTATAGTGTAAAATATCATTAAAAGTGTTTTCGACCGTGAGCTCGGCGTAATATACCGTATCGTCGACCTAATCATTCGCTAAACCGTAGAAGATGGCATCAATCAAGCCGTCATATCTGCGTCCGCTGTCCTGCAACAGGTTTCGATTGGCATCATATAATTTCCACTGATATGCCGTCCAATGGCCGCCACTCAGCAGCGGATAGGATGCCCGCAAATGCCAGCGTCGAGTCCCGAGTTCGGGCTCACGCTCCCAGTATTGCTCCAGATACGGCATTGTGCCATTGGAAAACTCACCGTCCAACGGCCACGCCGAGTGGTCATATGCTGCACCCGATACTTTACCGCGCGATAACAGTTTTTGCCACTCCCCGTCGCTGTCCAGAGTGGTGGCCAAATCTGCCCCACTGGCCTGCAGCCGCAAATAGGGCGCCTCATACGAAGCGAAAGGATTCGGATCAGACGTACGGAAGAAACTTTTGATTTCATATGTCCATGGATCAACCAGGGGCGGCATGCCATTGACTGCCACGCGGCTGCTCCCCGAACCCTCCTCATGCGTTAAAGAACTGTGATCAATACGATATGTTACATCGTTCCAACCGAGAATATGCACTTTGGTTGTGGAATTGCCAGTACCGGGGAAGGATATTCGCCCGGGGGACTAAAGTTCAACCACCATGCGCGAATTTATTGCACCTTCGGCCCAAGGACTAATATAGGTGGTAGTAGCGGTGTTTTTTAAAATTTTTGCGCGATGCAGATCCCATGAAGGATCGCTTCCCCAGCTAGAGCTACCACGCCGCCAAACAGTCTGACCGCGTCCATCATCAATAATGACTTGCCCGTTTTGGGTCCACACTAGACGCTCAACCCAAATATAGTCTCCTTCTGCTACAGTGGAATTGCCACTCGAGGTCCAGGCGCTACTTAGCGTCCAGGTCACGGCCTGTCCACTTGTCGTTTTTGTTTTAATATACCAAATATTACCGCTCGCGTCAGCTAAATATTCACCGGGTTGGCAATAATCACCATACGAAGCCCCACTGGCTGGTCCAGTAGACGATGCAGTATAAGTATTGACCTTATCCAAAATACAAACTGAGCCCGAAAAATCTCCGCCGGTTTTTAATTTATTCTTAAATAATAAGATAGGGCGCTCTGGTTTAATCCAAAGACGCCCGGCACCATATTGGCCAGTTAGCGAATTTGGATCCCAAAGGGTGGCGCCACTTGCATAAGCTAAACTGGTATAATTGCCACCAATGGGGGCGCTGGCATAAATAACGCGCCCAATATATGAAGCCCAACTATTAAATCCGGCAGCTCTCCGTAAATAGTAGGTACGATTTAACTATTCTGCCGGAGTCTAAACAGCACTATTCCAATCAGTGGGGGTCTAAATATACCCGCAACCGCAATAACCGCTAGTACTACTTGCATCTCCTGGCACAACATACCCCGAGCCATCATACTCCCAGGTAGGATCATCCCAACCAGGATGCGCCACTGTTGTAATCCATCCCGGAACATAGTTATTGGTCTGACTGGGTATCGTTTCAATCCAACTATATAATCCACGCTTTGCATCTAATGTCGCAACCTGCCATACTCCGTTCTCTCGTGGGTTGGTCTGATTCTACAATAAAACCAATCCAGTCTGTGTCCATGTAGTTGGACAAACAAGATAGCGATCGGTTACACTAACACTAGACCATGCGCTCTCATTAGATAATGAATATTCTGCCCACCGCCCATCAACCAATGTACCCATAGCTAAAGATTGATTAGTTGTATAGACATAATCCACAATATCGGTATCTAAAATCTACGTAGGATCCTGAGAGTGTTCATAAAAAGAACAATGATCTCCGCTACTTATATTTGCTGTGGTATCTGCCGCGGGGCTAACATGACCCAAAGTTATGCTATGCGCTGCCACATGAAAACGACTGACTTGCGCCATGGCTGTGGTCCCGGGAGTGCCGCTATAAACTGCACAATAAGTGTCCTACAGGATTACAGGGTCTGCATCTGTACCCTGCGGTAAAAACCGCTCACTCTCGTCAGATAACTACAGACGCTCGCTGTTCGAGCCCAGGATTTGTCCAGCGGTTACGGTATTATCCCACCAGACGTCCGTGAAGTCCGCGGGATTTAAATAACCGCCGTACTGGTCGGCCGTGGTGGCTCCCCCGGTGTAATAGACCGGCACCTCTCCCAGCGTGGTCTTTCCGGAGTACAGAGTAACTTCCCATTGATACTGGGTGCCGCGCGCATCCAGAGGAAGTCCCTCTGCATCGTTACCTGTGTTGGCCCACCATAAAGCCTTATGCCACTCGCCAGGGATGCTATAGTCGCCGTGAGGCTCTCCAGAACTAGGTACATACCAATACCAGTTTGTACCATGCTGGACCTTCCCCTGCCAAACTGTCACCAATTCACACGCATCCTGCCATGGGGCTAGCCGATAAAGCCCCAGCTAATTACTATTAGAAGCCAGGGGTCTTACTTGATAAATACCGCCACGCCCCTATTGATCTGATTGGGTACTGTATAAAACACCAACCAAATCACCTATAATCAATGGTTCGCCGTCGATTTCCAATGGATCTCCATCTGTCCATGATTGAAAATTATAAATTAAATAATTACTATCAGCATCGGTCCCGCGGGCCCAGTTCGCAGCGTTCTCCCAGGCTTCCTGCTCATACCCGACTCCGCCTGCGGTTCCCCACGCCATGGTCGCCGGATCCATCAGTATATGATGCACGACATACGAACCACGATAATAAACCGCATTGCGCGAAGCATAATGCGAAGTCAGACTCTGACGCATAAAGAACGGACGGAAAAAGGGGATCTTTAATAAAGAACCGTTTTCGCCAGAATTAACGCCGCCAGTAACCGACGCATCGTATTCCGGCACCAAGACGGAGTCTTGTATCTCGCTCAGCGGGCTGATATATGGAACCCTGTTACCATGGCCGTCGCTTTGCTGAAGAGCCGGCAACGGGAACAGTAACTCATGATCCGCGGTGTATAGCGCAACAGAATATCCGGTAATCGGCACGTTTGATGTCTCTACCCTGCAACTTAAATATCCCAGTGGAGTAATAAAATTACCCCCCGTAGCTTCAGTCCCGCGCGGTCCTATGCGGATATCGAGTCCGCCTCCAAATGGATGGCATAACGTTGGCTTATAAACTGCCATAGTTTTACCTCCTTTTTTCTTGTTCTAATTTTTACACCCGATCGGCGATGGTTGAATCATGCCTAATCGGGCGTATTTCGGAAAAGAAGGGGGTTACCCCAACTTTTGTTAGAATAACCCCCTTTGATAAAATAAGATTAAGTCGCAAGATTGCGCTAATCCTGCATTTTATCGAGTGTGGCGTGTTAATGCAACACGCTGTTTGATTTCAGTAACAAATGCATCGACATCAAATGTCTCATCAGCATTGACTTCCATCTGCAAATTGTTGATATTAATCGATTCGTCGGTGCCGCCAAGGGCGTTCGCCAGAAGCTTGGGTGCTCCCGCAGGGCCACCCATCACACGCAGCAGCGACGGCGCGACCTCGCCAAGGGCCCAGAGGTTCTTGGTAATGTCCGCCGGGACGATGCCGGTGTGGGAGGGCAGTGCGGTAAGAGTGCCGGCGGGGGTGATAATGGCCTCAGTGCCGAGTTCATTAATAAGGGAGGGCATCAAATCTAATGTACCTCTTGCCTTGGTCGCAAGGGAAACCCCCGTTGCCCCTCCCGCTTGGGACCCCAGGCTTGCCTTGGGCTCAATGTGGTCTCCCATGTTTACATAGACGCCCTCGTCAATTACTCGAACTGGTTTCTAACCTTCCCAGCCTTCGCCGCCCCATTGATCAATGTCTTCATCAAAACCGCCAGCAAGGCCATACAGGAAATCATATAAAGCACCAAGCCCCAGTTCATCCATCTTTTCAGCATCAAAGCCGAGGTCAGACAAAACCTGTGCCGCAGTTTTTGTCTCTGAAGACGGTGCCACTCCGCTTCGGCGTAATTCACCGACACGCGCGGCCAAAGCTTTAGGACTGCCCCAGGAAATTATGGTTTTGCCATCAAAACCATATGTCCCATAATTATACGCCCATTCGTCATTAATTAATTTGGCATCATAGGCCGCATCATATGCCGATTTAAATTCAGCCAAGGCAGTATTCCATTCGTCCACATTAACCGCATATCCGCCCTCGTCGGCTTTCTTTAACGCGGTCATTTTTTCATAAGCCTTTTTCACTCGCGTAACGCGGTCGTCTTCTTCTCCACCACCAGATCCATCATCACCGTTTAGCTTTTTCTCTAACTCGATTAAAAACTCGCCCTTGAAAAAGTCTTTCAATGACCCAGTAGAAGTGCCAAAAGTCTTTTCCCACCAAGAATCCTTCGCTCCAGCGCCCGTTGCGCCCCAAATAGCAGACGCAAGACTGCCGCTAGTGTTGTTACCCAATAAAATGGATTGCATATCAACAGTGGCGCCACCGAATAGCGCGGTGCGGAAAGAGTTCATATTATCAGGGCCCCAAATCTTGGTAAACAGCGTTGCCTGATTTTCTTTGGTGCGCGTGTCCCAATAAGTCTCCCAACGGGTTGCTTCCTCGTTGAGGGCCTCAATTTGCTTTGTGATCGCGGAGATATCTTTTTCGCGTTTGACCTCTTCCAGTCCCTCCTTGGCCTCCTTAATGGCTTTTTGATCAGCTTCATAAACAAAGCCGACCCCGGCGCGATAAATGCGCTTTTTCTCATTCAGGGCATCCTGCAACTTATTTTGAGCGTTCAACAAATCAACCTCGTATTGACGCTGCTTGTTAACCTTCTCTAAAGCGTCGCGCTGCGCCTCAAGCGCCGAGACTTCGGTACGCATTGTTTGCGCGATCCAAGCAGTAAACTGCTGCGTCAGCCCCGTAAATTCATCACCACGAAGAACAATGTCTGTATCAGCTACAGACTCTTGCAGGGCATTATACACTGCCATCATCGCATCTTTCGTTGCGCCCTCGCGCATCGTCGGCAGTGCCTGTAACTCGTCAACCAATTGTTGAGTGTTACCAAAGGATTTCAGATCTAGCCATTTCCGGGCCTCGGAATCTTCACCAATACGATCGTAAATCCCCTGTCGGATGGTGTCTTTCCAGAAATCGCCGCTGTTCATATATTCTTGGAACTGCTGACGCATAACCTGATTATTGATATCACTCATTTTTTCGATCAGCTTTTCCATCAGAGTGGGGACATCAGACATATACTGGATTAGATCGGGATATTTTGTTGTAATAGTGGTCATCCACTCGGAAACCGACTGCGTGCTATCGGCAACAGTGTTAAGCGTGCTGCCAAGGTCATTGAACTTCTTCTCGAGTTCCCCTGTATCAGCCGTAAGATCGGCATAATTCAGGGTGCCCAGGGTCTCGCGATAATCGTTCAGCCCCTCGATAGAAGTATGTATTGCCGTAGCAAAGTTACGCAATTTTTCACGGCTAAATTGGTCGGTTTTATCGCCCAAATTGTCTAGGATTTCATTTAATGTCCAGGCCTCTCCCGAGAAAATCGCGCCCAGCGCCTGATTGTCGGTACTCATTGTCTTACGAGCCAGCTCAACGAAATCCGAAGTATAGCGGTCACCAAATTTGACCTGCATACCCCTTAAAGCATCCTCGGGGAGCGCAGCGGCCAGCATCGCGTATAGCTGGTCTTCGCCCCCGGCCTCGACTATGGCCTTCGCCTGGTCTCGCGTCATATTAGCAAGGAAAGTCTGGGTCTGATCAATAGAGCTGGTGGCACTGGCGTATTGCCCATTGAACGTAACGCCAGCCCGCACCATCGCCGCGGCTATGGCCTCCGCATTTTGCGCGTCTTGTTCGGTAAACCGCCGCGCGCGCTCAGCCTCGAGTGCTTCTTTTAGAGCAGTGGTTGCCTCTAATTCATCCGCGGCCGCTGAATTGCCTGCCTCAATGGCCTTTCGTAGTTCGTCCTCTTTCTATGTAAGAAGCTCTATTTTCTTCTCCAAAGAGAGTGTATTCCACTCGTCAGATAACCCTTTTGGGGTCTGACTTGCACCCATTTCGCCGAGGGCCCAACCGCCTTTTCCGGCAAAAAATGCCGCAACAATACCGACAATCGCTGCCAAAACCCAGCCGACTGGTCCCGAAACACCTAGCCCGGCCATGACCGCGGCCGTGGCCCCGCCGGCGACACCGGCACCCACGGTACCAGCAACGCCCGCACCCAATATGCGCTCGCCAGCCTGGCCCGTAGCAGTATTATATGCTAAATTGGCCTCTTTTAAGTCTTCTTCTGCTTGATATCGAGCTGCAGCACGGGCAGCCTCGGCAATCTCGGCCGCGGCCTCTTTCTCGGCAATAAGCAGGGCCTGCGTAGCCTGTTCGCGGGATAGCCGATCACCTTCACTGACTGTTTTTGTTAAATCATACAAGGACCTTTGCCCGCCCGTAATCTTCTCTAATTTATCCTCGAGAATCCTACGCAACTCTTTATTCTCGTCAGTATAAATATCGGTTAAAAACTCACTAATGGCCGTATCGCGCTTCGCTTGTTCATCTGATGTCATTGCGTTGCGCATCTGGCTCATTGTGCTAATTGCACTAGACATGCCCTACAGCGCCAATTGCTGTTTCTACGCGGTTTCAGTTTGAAGATTGGCCGCATCGCGCTCCGCGTCTATAACCCTGGCGACAGCTTGCCCCGCCGCGGTTCCAACCGCAGAACCGACAATAGGAATCGTCGCAGCTAATACACTGCCCACAGCTCCACCCACTTCTTTCGCACGTTTGGAAGATGTGACCTGCTTGCCATTATAAAGATGTGAGGCACCTGCGGTCATACCCGCCGAGGCGGCGGCCACGGCTTGCATTCCGGCGTAGCCAATTGCGGCGGAAACTGAGCGAGCTTCTGTATCTGTTAGTGATGTAAACCGCCCCGCGTCATAATTCTTACCCGCAACTTTGCGCCAGTTAAAATGCACTCCATTTTTTCCGTCCCTAATAAACCATGGATTGCTCAATGCCGAATCGGCGCCCTTGGCAACCCAGTTATACAGCGCACCCTCACCACGCATTGCCTAATTGCGCAACAATGGGGCGAGCACCCCCGGCAAAACCTGCATGAGCCATGGAAAAAGACGGGCGACCCAGTAACTGATATTGTTCAACCCCTTCATAATTTCCGTTACTTCAGAGCTATTGGCGATGGTCTCCCAGGCTGCCTTTGCCTACTTCTGAGTATACTCCAGCGATTCCTTATAGGCCGAATATTTACGCTCCGCAGTGCCTTTAGAGGTTTGCGAAACCTCCAAAAGCTCCTTATACTTGTCCCAATTCTGTAATAATGTAGTGAAAGCCTCCTGCTATCTAACACCCGCGAACGCATTTGCAATTGCTTTCTTAGACACCGTATCAAGAGTGTCCCAACGTTCAGCAATTTCATCAAGAACGTCACTGAAGCTCTTAAACTCAAGATTACTAGATCTGATTGAAATACCTAATTTATTTAATACTCGTTCAACATCGTTAACCTGGGTGCCATCAGACGTATCGGCCTCAAAAGTCAACTGATTATAAGCACTGGCCTTGACATTGCCATAACGTGATATAATTGTTTTACACTTTGTTACTCCTCGCGATTGCGAGGGGCTGTGGTGCTTCCAAAAGTGTCTTTACACTTGACCACAGCTCACGGACTTCTTTTGTTATACCCGTGTTCAGACTGTCGCATCCCCATCGAGATGGGGTCTTTTCATTCAGTCGTTCAAGGCTTCGCCACATATGACGAATTCCTCCTTGTTGCCCACTCCTGGGTTTTCAAGCATAGCGCGCACAATCGCACTAATCATTAGAAAAGATTTTATCAATAGGGTTATGTATTATCCCTATAAGGCCCCAAAAACAATCTAGGGCCTGTCCTGCAGATGAACCGCCCATTTGGGTTACATCTGCAATGGTCGCCACGTATGCGGCCGCCTCGTCGAGCGTAACGCCCGCCAGGCTACCAACGTTTGCAAACTGCGCTAAACCAGTAGCGATTTCGCCAGCCGAAGTCGCGGCTTTAAGGTCGATCGCGGTCAACTTGTCAACGACGTCCATTGACTCGGACGCCTGCAATTTGAATCCTTTTAATGCACTAGTTACTTTATATTCAACAAAAGACGCTACTCTTTTGCCGCGTGTAAAAACACGCCTTATACTTTCGCATAAGAATTGACTATATCTTCGTCCCAGTGGGACGCCACTTACTTCCACCCCGCTTGAGGTGTACTCCCCGAAGGGATAGTCGATGGGGCTGGATCTCAATGAGACCCCTGCCTGCTGATTACCCAATCTTTTTCACTTCACTTCTGACTGCACCTCGCGGTGTCAGTTAGCGGAAAAGCTCTAAGGGACTCCCAGCATATCAAGTGGTTAATTGTATTACATATTACTATGTAATGAGCCTAAAAATAATTTATAGAGTAAATTTATGAAACCGTTAAATTGTCAAGGTCGATTTCATAATATAAAACTTGATTCAAGAACTATTGTTTTGCGTTTTGCAAACAATCTAATAAAATATCATCGGGAGGTAGGCGGTCAGTTTTAGATTTTAACACCAAAACCGGAATACCGCGGTTACGCAAATAAGTATATCGCGCGCGCTCTTTAGCTTCAAAATGCTCCGGTGTCTCGCGTCCCAATCTGACTGATAAATCATGCCCCGACCCATCATATTCTACTGCGATATTTTCTTCTATTAAAAAGCAATCAATATGATAATAGTCTAAAAGATAGTTACAAATCCCGCCATATAAATTAGTTATATAATGCTACTAGGTGCTCGCCAATACAGCATTGCTACCATTTTGCCACATGGTTTGATATGCTTTTTGTTTAATGTCGGGATTCTATAAAACACAATCCACACCATAACGCTCTTGATTGGTTGCACGAATTTTAGCTTGTATTTCGGGGACTGCGGTGACCGCTGTAGTACCATATTTTGTTAATAAAGTTGTTTCACTCTTGGCACGGACCTCTGCCGCGACAATATGATGGGGTACGCCGTAGCGTTCTAAATCCGTTGCAGATGCCTTCGCGCGAATTTCAGCGCTTTTCATCGGATTATCTACGCCATATCGTTCAACCATTGTAGCTGCACGAGCGGCCTAAAGCTCGGGTAAGACGCTGGGGTCGGGCACCCCATACCGCTCTAAACAAGTTTGCTATTGTTTAGCACGCCGTTCGGCAATAAAGGCGGCATAAGTGTCGGACCCCTTGGCGCCATAACGATCGTGAATTGTGCGCTCCGCTGTCACGCTGCGCTCGACATAAGAATCGTGATCCTATATTACATGCGTTTTGGCTGGCAAATTAAAAAGGCGCCGCAATTTTTTAAATGTGCTAACGCTAAAACCAAAATGCGCACAAATTTGAGCACGGGTTAAATTCTAAAAATATAATGTAGAAAACTCTTCTTTTGAGGGAAAAATACCTTGACTTACTTTTTCCTCCAACGACAAATCTCGTCGTTTATACTCTTCTTGAATCATTGTTTACTCCTTTAGTAACTATTTATTAAATTAAGCTCGAAGTTGCCGCAGCGGCATCCATCATGCCCAGCTTGCTTAGATACATAGACGAGGTTACGAGATCATTGACCTCCGCAGCATCATAACCCTGACGCTGCCACTCAATTGCGGACGTTGCCACTTCTTGTGTCGTGGCACCAATCTACTTGCCCAGGTTTGCGTATTCATTAATCAAATTACGCGCACCTTCACGAGTCTCGCCGGTGGTAATTTGTAAATTGGTCAAAGTCTTATCGAGCGCTTGCGCATTTTGGATTAATCCAGAAAATGCCTTTACCAGTTTGTTAAGAACCATCCATGGAGCGCGCGTTGCAACCATTCGAGTAAGCATGTTGCCCAAAGCGCCCAAAGGCCCCTGCCCAGCGCCGCCCTTCTGGGCACGCTGCTGAAGCAAATATTTCGCCAAGGGAGAATTGCCAATATCTGCATCATAGAAGCCGGCATTATTGAAGCGGAACCGCGATGTTGCCCAGTCCTATAAGTCTTTCATCTCGTCGGCAGACACGTCGCCCTTTCCCTGCAGAGCGTCGGTTAAACGACGGATCTTGTCTAGGTCTTCGAAGTTCCACTTGGCGGTAAAGTTAGCAAGATCGCCTTTATCTGTAACGCCCGTCAGGTGCGTCATGAAGCTGGTTAACTTCCCAGACTAAAGATCCTTATATTGCTGCTCACTAATCTTGACTCCCAGCCTCTTGCTGATTTCCTTGGCCTCATCACTGGCTGCCCATTCCTTATAGGTCCTTGCCGGATGCTCACCTAGGAGATTGCCGGTTTCAATCGCCGCCTGGACATATAGCAGATCCTGAAGCGCGTATCGTAACGGAACGCCTTTATCCCAACCACTTAAATTCGCGACGGCCTTTTTATCTAAAATATTAAGGGTCTGAGTCTCGAGGTCGCGCCACATTGCGTCGTAGCGCCCCTTGGTTAAACTGTTGGTTAACAGGCCGCCCTCTCGCGTCACCGGCGCATCGCCAGCCAAATGCGTAATGAATTTATTGGTTAGCTCGCCCATCCATTGTTGGTTCTCCAGCGCCAACTCGCCCCCCTTGGCACCAAACAAAGCGGAATATAAAGCGGCGTGCGTGCCGACTGTCCCCATGAGGGTGTCCAGCTCCTCGTCAGTGAGCTCCTCGCCTGCCTTATTTCGAGCATATTTCTTATAGTCCTCGTCGGTCCCGACACCCAATAGCGTGCCAACACCTTGTTCACTATAAAACTCTGCCCCCAGCTGGTCTGCAAGAGCTTTGGCTTCGGATGAACCATTGTCCTCTAACTTTTTAAGAATATCTGGTATATCCTGTAACTTTATATCCGAAATATTTTGTGACAATATACCGATCTTACCCAGGCCCAAAGTACCCGTCTCGGACTGTAATATTGATCTGATAAGATCTGTGGCATCGGACATTCGGCCCTGGGTGGAAGCTAACAGCCCGTTCCGCAATTGCTGGAAACGCTCCATGGTATATCCGGGCATATTGGTAACACCTTGATAGCCGATATAGCCCAACGGATTCTTAAGATATTCCGCCACTAAATGCCGCGCGAACGTCACCTAATCTTCATTAGAAGCATAATGATTTCCAAGTGCGCGGTCAAGCCGTGTCGATACGCTTGTGGAAACGCGGCCGACATCCTCGAGTGCGGCCGAAAGATCTTCAAGCGAAGTCGTGCGCTCGCGGTATGCTTGTGTGCCGTCGCGTATGGCATCAGCTTCTTTTCCGGCGATGCCAATTTTCCGCTGCTCCATAGCGGCTTCGCCCGCCAGAGCTTTCTCGGCATCTGCCGCTGAGGCCCTAAGAGCGTCATAAGCGTTGCTGACCTGTCCAAGCTTGCCGACGGCGTTGATCATTGTGTTGATACCACCCGGGCGAGCGCCAGAATCCCATTGCACGCCGGAGAAGCCGCCAATCGGCTATAGACGCTTGTTTGTCTCAAACATAGACCGGGCCACAGAATCAAGCGTAATCGCGTTTCTTAAGGCCCCAAAATCATAATCTTGGAGTTTGCCATTGGCGTCAAATTTAGCCTGGATACCCTCGGCAGCTTCTTTAGAAATTCCGAAGACCTTAGCAACATCCTGCGCATCTGTTTCAGACGCCTGCGCAACTATTAGAGACATCAGGCGCTTGTTGAAGAATGTTTTACCCTTCTTAACACTGTCGGGATCGTCCAAGTCCCCGAAGATGCCCATCTCAATACCTGTTCTTAAGGCCTCTTTGATGGTATCAACGCTTTCATATGTTGCACTGTCTTTGAAGCGCGCCATTAGGGCGTCAACGTCGGTGTAAAATTCAGAATTGTCGGTCCAGTCTTTTCCGTATTTCTGTGCGATTCGTTCACTAACCTTTTTCGAAGAAATGGCATCCTGCGTGAACCCTTCAAACACTGCACGCGTAACGATATCAGATAAGAAATTACGACGTTCCACACTTGTTGCCGCTCCCTGGACATCTGAGTGTCTAGAGAGCCCCGCAAGGGTCTCGGTGATATTCTGATAGTTATTACTAAACAGTCCTGTCCGCGACTTGTTCAAACGCGACAAGATCGCACCGGCCTCTTCAGCATCTTTGTTAATAAGTTCCGAGAGCTTGATGGACACCGTGCCGTTTGTATTTACGTCTGCTGGATGGTTGCCCTTTAAATCGTCACGATAAAAGGCCGCCTGGATCGCTGCCCGCCGCCTCTCGGAGTCTGACAGGGTCTTATATTGCTGAATAAGCTTTTCCTGGTCCTCACCGTCAATTGCTTCACCTGACGCCAGGGTTAACCACGCGGCGATCTTATCACCGTCAAAGTCCGTATTTAATCCGAATGCCGGGCCAAACGCGCCACGGATTTCGTTCTTGCTTAGGCTTTTGTCAAAGAATATATCGGTCGCACGAAAGTCAAGACCATTACTTAGCGGGAAACGCAAAGTGGAGCCCGATAAACCTCGGAAAATTGCCCCTCTGGCCTCGGCCAGGGCACGACGAGCCTCAAACTCTTTCGTTCCGCCCGTGACTTCGTTAATTAATCTTTTTTGTAGTCTTCTAATCTTTTCCGCTTCGGTTAATTCGGTAACACCATTAGCTCGCTGCTTCTTACTTGGACTGTAAATATTCTTCAGTCTGGCATTGATGCCCTTGGCGTCGTCCAGGTCACTATAAAGCAACTTGAACTAGGTTTCCAGCGCTGTTAGATACTTCGCTGGGTCGCTCTCGCCTTGCATGCGCAATAGCCCCAGGGCGTCCTCGCGGCTTACTCGCGTGGCAACGTCGCCAAGTTCCTTCCAGTACTCATCCTGTTCAATGGTTGGGGCTGTCGCCTCACCCATCATCGAGTGCCATACGCCAATGCGGTTCGCGGCGCGGAAGGCATCGCCCTCCTTAGACTGATAATCAGCTTGCATGCGTCCCATAAAGCGGAGCAAGCCTTCTTCCATATATTCACGATACTGGCTGTTGGGATCATCTCGATGTTCCCACGCATCGGCCAGTGAGTTAACAACAGATCCAAAACCGCCATAAATCGATGGAATATCAAACGCAGTCGCGCCGGGCAGCAATTGCTCGGGATTCATATAGTCAGCAACCCTGGGTAAGAAGACCGCGTTAGTCCTTATGCTCCGATCTTCTCCCCTGTAGCGACTCGTTCCCGCGATCGTCCCTCCGCCAAATGGCAGTAAGACGGTTCTACCAGTGCGCCCTTTTTGTAAGTTGAGAATCTGACCAATAGACCCTTGAAACGCCTCTTTGGTCAGGTGCCCCGACTCATAGTCTGAGCCTAGGGGAGTTTTGTAGTCGTCCTTCAGGTTTAAATAGCGTCCCTGGAGCGCTTGCTCGACTTTCGAGCGTTCATCGCCAGTAAGCCCATACTGATCCAGGATGTCTGTAAGTTTTCCGTATCCGAGAACAACATCATCGGAAGAAAGCGTATCCTTCAGGGTCCAATTGGCCCCGTTCTCTACGGTGTCTCGGTTAAGATTAATGATGTCCTCTAGCCCCTTGCGCCAACGCTCGTAAACACCACGGTCTGATGCGGTGCCGCTTAATAAGCCGCCGCGACGAACTTTCCCATTTTCATCTAAGTCTAACCGCCACTGCTCCTGACCGGGAGTGCGGTTGGGGTCGACTGAGCGTTGGCCCAAGAGAACTCGAGACAGAACCGACATGTCCGAATTACCGAACATGCCAGCCGCAACCAGCGCACGGTCAACGGCGCCACGAAGACGATAATCTGCATTAATAGCCTGGCCGGGGTCGCCATATTGATATCCGTTCCATTGCTGCAATCCAGTGGTACCAAAAAACCGCTTATAATCAATAGTAACGGCAGTGTCAGCACCTGAGCCCGTGATCTGTAAGGCCTGCCCTAAATCGGTGCGCCCAATATGTGCCAGTCCGCGGTGTAGCCCTTCGACAAAATCTACAAGCTCTTTTCGACGATCTTCGTCAGACTGCTTCCGACTAAATTTAGCTTTGTCAACCGTCCAAACCCCGTTTTTCTGCACTAGCCAGTCAGAGAGCCCCGCGGCGCCCAGCATCGTTTTCATTTGATCATCGTTTAGCTGAGCGAAGATGCCACTGACATACATGCCGAAATCGCCAGAGAAACTACGACGCGCAAGCTTACCTTCAAGCTGTATCATGGCGGAAGATTTTCGCAGTAGCGCTTTTTCTGCGTCTGAAATATCACGTCCGGCGATTACCTCATCGAAAATTAGCCGCTCGAGTGCAGTTCCGGCTCCCTTAATATTATACCCTTCGGTTCCAAGGACTTTGGTGCCGTTCCGCATTTTACGGTTCTCAAGATAGTTAATCGTATATCCTTCTCGTCCGGGCTCCTTAAACCAGCGTGCATCAAATTTCTCCTGGTTCGACGGGCTGTAGTAACTTCCATGCGGCAAGTTCAACAACGATAACTGGATCAAACGTTCAAGTTCGTCACCCGTCTTACCACGGCCGCCTTTACTAGCCAGAACCCTGTCCCTGGCAGCCTCATATTCCGCTTTGGAAAAAGGCTTGCTGCGTGGCATATAAGAGTTCAAAGAACTCATCATGTCATTGGCAAGATAAACGCCTCCGGAGTGCGCGCCGCTGCCCAGCCTAAAGTTGGCGCCCAACTCGTTTCGCTGTTTCAGACGTGTTATAGCGTCATTAATTTCCTTTTCAGAGGCATACATAACGCCATACTGGTGGCTATCCCCCAGAACACTCTGAAAATCATTGGCCGTTTCATACTGCGTATAGGCCCTCTTCTTGAAAAGATAACCATTCTCCAGGGCTTTTTCCATTGCCCGCTCGGCCTATTTTGTGCGTGCCAGGCCTTGCGACGTCTGGTATCTTTTTCTGTTGGACGGATCATCAAGGGCGCCAAATAAACTAAGGTCTACGTTCCGGACCAGAGAGATCATCATCTTATCGATGGCCGTTTCGGGGCTGGTACCAATCTCCGCACCCAATGCCTGGATCTGGCGCCCATACTGGCTAAGCCACTTCTGAGTGGTCCGGTTAATTAAATAACTCGTATCAATATAATTTTTGCCACCCATGGCCTCGATTTGCTTATCAATAACTTCAGCTTTGAGATCCTGGGTATACATGGACAGAACGCGCCATAAATCTTTTGCGACCTGGTTTTCGTCCATGCGGCTCTTGTCGCCATATTTGCCGCGCCAAGCTTTAAATAGCTCTTTTCTATGTTCCTCGACGATGTCTTGCATCATCGGCGCGACGCTGGTTAACCCGCGCCGAATGGCCGTGGAACGCTTGTCTCCGAGATTTTGAAGATCTTCGAAAATAGTCGTTCCAGCCCCCTGCCGAGGCAACGACGCTGCCCCGCTCCATGCTTCGCGCCCACGATAACCAATAATGGAAGATATGCGGCGCATTGCGCGCTCCCAGTCTGGGCTGCCGACTTCATGCTTTGACGCCTCGCGCATCCAAGTGGATAAGTTGCTGCCGGGCCGCTTTAGCGACTTAATAACCTCATTAACAATTTCTGTATTAGCCTGTGCATAGGCCGCCGCCTGTTCAATTAAACTTATGCGCCCCTGGTTTAGCGTGCGAGCGCCATAGAGCGACACTAGCTTGTCTTTATCAATCGACGACATATGTAACTTGGGTAAAAATTTACCAAGATCGCCATGTACTATACCGGCAGATGTCTTCAACGGCACGACATTGGCGTGATACTCGGTGGCGCCATCAATGCCGCCGCGCGAAGTCTCGGTTATAACCAATCGCATGCCGGCCGGCTGCAAGAGGGTGTTTAACTCCTCCCACGACTCGAGCTATGATTTCTCGAGTGCCTTCGTCTTGGCTATCGCCGCTCGCAATGCTTTCGCATCTTCATCGTCACGACCGGCAATAACTTCATCAATATTATCAAATGAGAACTATAAGCCAGCAGACTGAGCATACTGCGCGAAGTTCCCCATTTCATAGCTTGTCAAATTCGGTGCCTTATTGGAACCCATATTAGAACCCTCCTGTCTAAAAAAATAGAGGAGTGAATCCTCCTCAAAAATCCAGTTTGCGCCCAAAGGACAAAACGCAAATAATTTAATCTAAAGGGTGCTCTTTTATTAACGCCCTCTCCTTTGTGCACAAAATATGAAGGGGAGGCCGGAAAACCCGGCCTCCCAAATAATCTTACCAGAGCCAGCCGCTCAGAACGCGACTCAGTGCCGAAATCGCAGCGTCTTCTGCGTCATCGACTTTCTCTGAATAGGACATAGGGAAGCTGCCATAGTCCTTAATGAATGCGTTGCGCAGATCATAATACTTCTTGTCCGCTTCCTTGATCATCTCGGCAGCGGCCTTCCGCACTTCCTGCGCGTGCTTGTACGCGTCCTCGATCGCCTTTGCGCGATCCTTCTTTTCCGCGACCTTCTTTTCGGCCTCGGCGTGTTCCTCGTCGTACGCCTTTTCGGCGGTCTCGAGTTCCTCTACGGTCTCGTAGAGTTTTTTGGTCTTTTTAGAATAATAAAGCACGATGAAGCCCTCCTTATGGCTCATAGCCGAATGAGATCCTTTTTTCATTGTCGGCCTAAAATTTATTTAATCGCCCCGAAATGGGGGAGATTACGAAATTTTTACTGCATACTGGTTATCACTAACCAAGGTTACCCCTAACACGGGGTCATAACGCGGCGTCGCATTTGGTACAAACCGACCAAATTTAATAATAATATTAGAATAGTTACGCAATTCACTCACTTCGTGCCCAACTTCCGACTCGGCGTAACCAGTATAAATAATAATAGGATCCTGTGTGTGTAATCGAATCAGCGCGACAAACGGGAGAAGCGATTCGAAAGAATCAAACGGCTCTAAACCGCCAAATACAATTGCAGACGATATAGGATTGTTCATATAACGTGCTACGATTTCGGCAGGAGACACATCTATAATAGGGGCCTTGGCCAATGCGCTATTAGCGCAAATACCTGCTATTCCGCAATCCTTCTCGCACTTGAACGTGCAATACGGAAATCCCACAAACATAGCACAAGTTTTATAATTTGAAAAATCTTCGTCGATTAAAAACTTAAGCTTCATTACATAATCCTATCTGCCTCTAGCACATTGTACCATTTACGTAAATCAAATTCCCGTTTACGAATTTTCTGATAACTAGACCGCGGTACATAAAATCCAACCACACGTGCAAATTGATCTACAATAGGTTCTCCACACTCAGGACAAACAGATGTACCGATACTGGCATGTTTATGCCGACACACATTGATCTTAGTGGTAAAAGCGGAATAAATAACTCCCGATGCCGCAACATAATTTAACATATCCCAAGCCACTTCTTCATTCGGAAAACGATTTTCCACATTGATATGGGCAATGCATCCTCCACCGCATTTTTCATCGAATAAATGGCTCAAGCGGCATTTTTCTTGTAATGTACATTTTTCCATCAATGGAATCCACTGATTGGAATAAATAAAATAACGATCTTGATTAAACAACAGGTTGTCAGCAGTGCACATCGTCCCCGCACAATTTTCAGCCGGGATGAACTCAAGGTTCAGCGTAAAATCGCATTCAAAATTATCCTTCACGCGATTAATGGTGTCTATAATTTTAGTGGCGAACTCTACACCCTTATCAGAATATGATCTATTGCCGAAGGCGTCTGTATTAATATAACCAAACATGTCAATCACTTCAAACAACCCAATTGCTCCAATAGTGCAAAACTGTTTCGCAAGCTCTACACCACCATCACAATAATTAGGTAGAAGCCCCTTCTCAATATTACGCTGCAGAATATGACGCATACTGGTCAAAGCCTTACAATCTAACAACGCGCGTTCTTCAATAATTTTTAAATATTTCGCTTCGGCCTTTTCGCAATTAACACTGGATAAATCAGGTGTCTGCGTAGCAGTGAATCCTAAAGCCTCATAGGCAATTCGTACCAAATTAATCGTACTAACCCGACAACTGCCCACCGATAACGCTGTACCACCAATACTATTTTGAAACGCATCCAATTTGGTAGTGTCTGACAATAAGCGACAGCAATTGCTTAATGTACCTACATTATCCGAAAGGAAAAAATTGGAATCGTACCATTGCATATTATGTCGCGAGGCCCAACGCGCAAAATCTTCATCTACAAAAATGTCCCATTTTTTTGTCTGAACCATTTCTTGTAGTTGCCCCTCTGTCAAGCCAGACTTCTTTAATAGTGAAAACGTCAACACGGGATAGGTGAACATATTACTCTTGCGTGTTTCAGCCACCACTTCCATAAAAATTTGTTGTACTTTTACTAAATCTTCAATATAATCGATAGCGAATGTACCGTCCGGGAACTCCACTCCCCCAAACAATGCCTCCAAATACGGCCGATCAAAAATGCTCACATTCGTAAAGGCGGACTGATCGATCCTCAAAAAAGGCTGGTTAAGTCGATAAATAAATTTTTGGAAAGACTGACGCAAATAATACTCTGGATCTCGAATGTAATAATCATTTTCAACATCATGCTTCCAAAAATAGAAAGCCCAAATTAAAACGTTGGGCATACCAACGGCACCAGACTGCCGGTTGCTTAAAAACGATACGAATTCTATCACGTCATCGAAATATGTTAAAAGATGCTTAGGGGGCTCATTGTTATAACCTGATAAAAAGAACAACCCCTCTGTGGCTAAACGTGTAAAATCATTCGCCCAACAATAGGGATATAATGATGCGCTTGCGCTATCATTTAAGTAAAAACCCTTACTGAACTCTTGACGCAACCACTCTTTGGCGGTTTTTAGGCCCCATTTCTTTTTAATCTCATAAAAGATTTTAGACAGACCAAACAGCTTATCTGACGGTTTGCCCTTTTCAGTCATGTAACTACGAATGTCACGATGATTCGCATTGGCGTTGGGATCGATCGTCGCATCTGCCAAGGTATCTTTTTCAGTAAATTTGGCTAAAAATTCAGAATAGTCTAACTGGCTGGGATGAATCCCATTAATATATTCAAACTCTTCGCCGAATTCCTCAATTAAACTCTACAGGGTCCGCTCAAAATCCTTGTTTAATTTTAACACAATATTCATGATGTGGGCCTCCCATTAATCCAGGCAACTGCATGGGTAAAATCTAAAATTTCCTCCCCGACCTGTAATGCAGGTACGCTTTGCAGCCCCTTCTCGCGCATCACCGCTGTATCTTCACACTCTGTAAATTGAATACCCTTTTGATTAAGTTTTAATGTTAATACCTTACACTTAGGGCAATGTGTGGTATATAAAATGATATCTCCCATATCGGCAGACTCCTTCCATAGTGGACTTTCATTTATATTATATCAGATTTTTCCTGTTTTGTCAACTAAATCCTATAAATTATTTATTTTTTTTATCAGTCTGCGCTTCTTGGCGGCGCTGCTCCGCAACGGCCATTTCATCATTAACCTGCTGTACGAACGTAGCAGACAGCGCCTTTTCGAGGTCTTTAAACTCAGGCGACGTCAAATTGCCTATAGCAATCATACCTTCCAGTATCTCTGGCGTCAGCTCCTCACGCATCTGTTTCATAACCTCAATCCACTTGTCATACTCGGTGTCGCTAAACAGTGCAGCCGTGTCAGCCAGCTCTTTGACATGTGCAATATTCAATGCATTGTCGACCATATCGCACAGGGCGCGATAGTCTTCTGCCGCCACGGCCTTAATTGCCCTTGCCAGACCATACATTTGGATATTATCATAGACACCCATTGTCAGCGCCATTGCATCAATATCATTTTCGACATTAGCACAATAGGCAATTAGCCCGATACCAACCTTGGCCATTTCAATATGAACAGCGGCCCCGGGAGCGTCGTATGCCTGATCGACCTTCAATAAGATCTGCATCATCAACATCGATTTTTGCTTGATCGGCAGGTAGTCACGAATTTGGAGTTTTCCAATCCAGTCCATAATTGCCATATCGTTCTCCGGTGTTGGGTCTGCGGCGAACTTCAAACTGAGGTCTAAATAATCAGATAATTTAAGCATCTCCGTATCTGGAGTAATAATTTCATTTTCAGCCATTAGCGGCGTCCTCCTTTTGCTTCATAAAATTGAGGAAAAACTCGCTCAGGGCCTCTTCGGCCGGGATATCATTATAAATTTTTAACATGGCTGTATCAGCCCAACCAAAAATTTGAACAATGACATCATCGGGCAATTTCATCCGCTTCAAATAGGTGCAAAAGAAATGCCGGCTCGAGTGAGTGTAGTATTCAATATTAAAAATTTTAGAAATTCTTTCGGCGAAAGAATTTGCCGTGGAAACCACAGCGGGTTTATAGGTGTTCCCTTGTCGGGAAACAAATAACTCTGGGCAAGTAATACCCAGCTCTTCACGCTGCTTGAGCCATCGCTGCAGGAAAGGATCAAAAAGTTCTTTAATTACATACTTTTTGATAATTTTCCCCTGTACTCCGCGCCCTTTGGTGCGGATCTCCGGAGTAACATACATATAGCCGCCAAAGACCTCGCGGTCGGGCGTAAACCAGTCCGCGTGCATCTATAATAGCTCTGCCTTACGACTGCCAGAGGCGCACGCCAGCGCTAGATAACAGGCCAGCTGATGCTCGCCACACTCGGAGAGTTGTTGTAACATCTCGGCCATTTTTTCATCTGAAATAACAGTTTTCTGACGCACCGGCGCAATGTGCACGGGCTCAAGCCCGCGCAATTGATTATGAAAGCTTGGGTATAAGTCTTCATACAGTAGCTCGATTTCAGATGACAAACTGCTTAACACGGACTTTAATGATGCGACACGGTTGGCGCTCATGCCGCGGTCCCTGCACCATGCAAAATAGTGCACGAAATCACGTCGCTTTAATTCGGTAAAAAAGCGATTGTCGTTTTCAGTAAAATTCCAACAAAAGAAGACTTTTAACCACTCCTCATATTGCCGAATGGTTTGCGGGCTTTTATCGTTGGCTTTTGCGTATTGCAAAAAGTCACGAACGAGCCGGCGATTCTCCGCCGACACACTCTCCCAATCCCGCGTCAGGTTCGTGTTGTAAACCGTACGTCGGCTCATTGATTTTCCTCCTTCGATTCCAATACCTTTATTTTCAAAGATGCCAAACGCTCCAACTCATGGTGCAATTCCTCAATCCGGTGCGGCTGTTTCAGCTCCTTCAGGCGTCTTTTAATTGCTCGCATGGCATCTTGTATATCCTGATTAAATTTGACATCGACAAATGTTTGCGCTAAAAACACAGCATCGCTTTCATCAAACGTCAAGTTGGTAAAATTGTATGTGTCCGCGACATACTGGCGGATCAGTGCTTTATCCACCTTTGCTTCTTTTGGTAGCGACAAGATTCGTCGCAGGTATGCGTGGGTCGTTACTGGATATACCCCAACCCCATCATACATTGCCAACCCGTGATGGGCAGCATAAAGCTCAAGCACTGCATGGCTGCGTGCTAATGATAGAAAAGTTTGCACGGTTGAGCCACCGCGTCCCATCTACGTCGGCATTGCTTCCTGACTGATCAGGGTGGTTTCGGGACGCAGCCCGCTTGCCCACAGGGTGGTGAACATTCTATCCAACTGTATATCTAGTGCGGCCACGGGCGACTCGACATTCGTGGGCACCTATATCACCATGGTGATGGTTGGACGATGCGCGGCAATATCCCAGACGCATACGCCCGTGACATGGGTGGCCAAATCAAACATTACTAAATGCGAAAAGTCGTCTAGGCGCCGTTGCAATTTTTGAAAAAGCATCCTTTAACCTCCTGTTACCTCGTAAAACTTTAGGAAAAAAAATCCCCTTCGCGTTGTGCGCGAAGGGGATAATAACTCAATTAATAGAGTTATGTTCTGTCGAATAATTCGACAAAATTATTCGATAATTTCGGGATTTTCTATCATGGCATCCTCGTCTTCCGAAGACTCGGCAACTCCCGACGTCTGCTCGGGATTGACCTCCGGATCAACCACAAGAAATTCCCTCTGGGAAGGCTTTTTGCCCTTCCTCTGCCCCTTTTTACTTTCCTCGGCCTTTTTCGGCTTTTCTTCTGCGGCGGCCGCTGCAGCCTGACGCGCCTCGCGCGCTTTGCGCTGCCTGGTCAGCTTATTCTTGCATAACAGTTCTTCGAGTGTCATTTACCCGACCTCGTATTTTCCGATTTCAGGGCATAAATTGTAGACTCGATTTTCTCTGAAATCCACTGCTCAATTTCACCAAAGTTCTCCTCGATGAAGTTGCGCATGTCTTCAGTTAACTGGCCGGTAATAATGGCCATGGCACGCGCTTTGGCGCGGCGCTGGGCTTCTTCATCGAAACGCCCTTCATCCTTAAGGGTCTGAACGAAGTCCTGATAGATTGCCTGCACAGCATCAGTGATGATGATGGTGATCTGCGTTAGAAACGAGGCTAGCTTTCTATCCTTAATCTTTTCATTCAAGAAAGCGATAAAAGCCGCTGTGGCCCAGGAGCACAGGCCAGTAACGATAACGCTTACTCCGGCTAAAATAATGTTAAGAAGTTCCTGATTCATATATATACCTCCTACTTCACCGCGCCCAACCAGGGCTTGGTGTCCACCCACCCGTTAATTCAGGTGTTATTTCACAGGCCCTCAGTGGGCCATTGAGGGCTTCTGAAATAACACCCGACGACATAAAGTCGCCGGGTGTTAAAATTAGGATTTTGCTACTGTTTTTGCTTCAGACTGTGGTTCCGGCTTAAACGCGGGGCACGATTCCGTCTTACTGAGCTCGTATCGATGCGATAGATTACAATAACGTTGAAAAGGGCACGGTTTATTGGTCAGACCACATAAAAAACGCCCATTCGCGCCCGGTTTAATCCGTCGACAAATCATTATTCCGGTCGGTTAATAATAGACTTACGAAGCACGAACATCGACCTCTTCATCCGGGTCAAGAACACGTCCGCCGTTGCCGTCGTTGATATTAATATAAACGGTGCCAGTCGACCAGGTGTAAGCAGCGGTCATAGGAGTCGCGGTGCCACCATCGGTGCTCGCATGGAGCAGGTTGGCATTGTCGCAGCGGAAGACAGAACCGTCTTTGCGCTCCGCAAAGACGACGGGCGTTGCGCCGTTAACGGCCGAGTCCTCATCAACAAGGAGACCAATAACATCAGAATACCAATGCTCGTTTTCAAGCACTTCAATGATACGAAGCAGCTTGCCAGCGGAGCTCTCGCAATCCTCGGCGGTTGTCGCCATAGCAGTGCCTGACAGAGACATGGTCTGATTGGAGCTCATGTTCATGGTGAAGTCCTGAGCGCCATTGAGCTGGAATCTCGGAACCTCAAAGGTGATATGTCCAGCGGCCTTTCCGCGAGAAGCGGCACAGGCGTCACCGGCATATATCGGAGCGGTGATAATGAGGAAGAGCTCTTCGGGGATAATGGTCGAAGTAATCGTGGCCATTCTTGCACGAGAGTCGGTGCCGAAATATCTTACGCACAGCGTAGTATTCGCGGGAACCTCATAGCTAGTAATAGCAGTGTCGGAGCTGGCTATGACTTTCCAGTCGTCCTCTCCGGCCTTAGAGCCCCAGAGAACGTACGGCTTGCTGTTGGAGCACACGACCGGAAGCTTGCCCATGGTGTGTCCAAGATTCGTTGAGACGGCGCTGCTGGTGTTATTTTCGAGAGTTTCAGAGACATAGTCGTACTGATGCTCCGCGTCCTGCTGGAAAGTTACACCAAGCTGAGCCTCGAGATATTCTCTCTTCCAGAGAACATCGGTCAGAGTGATCTCAACGCTGGGGTCATGATAGAAGCTGAACTGAATCGGGGCTCCTTCGCCAGCGCGAATATCATCCTTCGACGTGGAAATGTTAATGCCGGAATCGGTGAGCGTCTTCGAAGAGAACAGGAGCTGCATATTGCCATTCTCCATCCTTCTAAAAGCCTCAGCACGTCCGACAGAACCAAGGAAATATTTTGCCATTGGTTATATCCTCCAAGTAAAAGTATTAAACCGAAGCAGCTTCCTTTACGGCATCCAGCGTCTTATATGCATCGCCATACATATCTTTATTGGGTTTATAAATCCAATGCTCGATAGTCTGGCCTTTAGGTAAAGACACAAAACCACTCATGACAGACTGCTTCATAATTTTATAATTGATTAAATCGTCCACCGTGGCTAAAGCCAGGGAGAACTTGCGTATGCTCATATCATAAATTTCTGCAAAACTATAATGTGTTGCGATTGATAAACAAACGACCTTCTTTTCAATTGAGGCATGAAGATCATTCTTTTGCTGTTCCAGCCGCAAACGCTCGTCGTGGTCCTTCTTCAAGGAAGGGTCGACCCACGAATCATCCGCATAGTCATAAAAATTTTCATAGAGCACAATTTGACGGAGTTTGCTAAAATCCGTCTTATTAATTGTGTGTCCATCGATTATCAGAGAATATTTCTTATCATCGCCCTAAACGGCTTTGATCATCTCTGTAAAATCCATCCCGTCACACTCTGGACACTTAAGCGACGGTGGTGATGCCGGTGCTTCTTTTATCTCGCCCGAGGCCATTTTAGCAATAATATCTTGCATTGCTTTCGCATACTCGAAGAACTCGGGATCGGTGTACCCGATCACGTGTCCGCATTTATTGCATTTTAACCCGTTCTTGATATGAAACACCATTTCGAAAAGTCGATGAATCCGATACGACCACATCTGCGACTCTTTTGGATCGTCAACATGAGTACGGCTTAGTAAATAATCCAAATGCGACATACGAATGCCCTTTGGATCTTCATTTTTATTCAGTGAAAAGCAAGCTGCGCAATGTGAAAAATCTTCGAAATCACGCACCTGGATCGGATAAATTGTCAACCCGCAAAACGGAATCGGCTTGTCCTCTCTAAAATACGTGTATTCGTAGCTTTTCAACATCGCCACAATGTCATCACTTAATAAACCATACTTGTTGTCAGGCTCGCGTTCGGCCATGACAATCACCAGCCTTCATCTGTATTACCGGATACGCCAGCCATCGGGATATTGAATTGAATTCGATGCCCGAAGAAAGAACGCCCATCATATACAGTGAGCCCCGCAGCCGCTCCAACTACCTGTCCCAAACGCGTCTTCTGGGGATGGAACTATAGGTATCCTACCCCGTCAATGAACAACCCGTTTAACTCCGCCAATACACTTTTCAAAAGCAGGGTCTCCCTGCTCTTGCACTGTACTGTCGGCGTCTCGTTATCATTATAATAATAATCATTGGGATTCGTAATGTCGGGATGCGCAATAAAATCTGCTTCGCCGGTAACCACATTAATGTGGTTATGTGTCGCCAGTTCAACAATCAGAGTCACCACGCCCTGCATCGCATCTAGCGGCTAAACGCTGCTGACATAGATGCACAGCACGGAACACTCCTCTTTTACCGCGTCATCTGAAAACGGCTTGAAAAGTATGCGCTTCTCGTGCAGGTCGCCGCCCTCTGTTGCAGTAATCGTTCCTTCAACGAGTGCGGTCCGCTCAGCGACGGTGGGGACAGGACGCCACAGGGCATCCTTGCCGGGGTTGGCTAATAACTGCCATAAAGTATTTGCGTATTTACTGGTCGAATGGATTAAATGCTCTACAACCTTTGCCTCAATTGAATCAAGGTTAATAAAGCGATTAAAATCAGTATATTCACTATATGTATACGGTGCCATCCTTTTGCCTCCTGCAATTTTATGCATATGTGCCCATTCCGAGCTACATAGTATATTCCAATGCTTCGCCGGTGGGAGATTCAGCTTTTGGAACAGTCCATTTTAATACCAAATCGCCACCAAGATAGACATGTTTCCGGGTTATTGTAAACACCCCGTCTTCTTGCACGACTGTCAAATATCGGTCTACCGAAACGCCACTCGGTAGATTTAACAATTCGCATGATAAATTAAACGGTACCGTAATAGCCGTTCCGGATGTATCTACAAGTTTTGGCGTAAAAACTACCGCGGTACTGCCCAACGCAACCGGCATTGGTACAGGAGTCGTGAATTGGATCGTATAATCGGACATATGATTTTCTTGTACTGAAACCGGCGAGCCAACCGATTGCGCAGCAATGCGAGCTACGAAATCGTCGCCCGGGGCTGTCTCAGTTATCTCTAAATATAGGCGGGTTAAGCCCTGTGACTTCGGGATATTCGCCTCTGTAATTTCAGTTGTATTGGCATAAAAATCGTGAATCGATTTAATGCGATACACCTGTTTACGCTCGGCGCCATAGCCGAGAATGAAGCGCTGATTGACAAAATACTGTCGCGTAAACTCATTTGTCTGAACAATCGCCAGCAAATCTGCATCGTCCTGCACTATAGTATTATCATAGTGAAAACTGGTGGCAGAAAGTGTCTACGGCAATATAACAGGCTCATAATGAACCGCGGCCAGGCCCGTAACGGGGTCCACAATGCGGCTGCCCAACATCCCATTGCACCGTTGAACCACGAGTGCTTGAGTCATGTTGGTGCTATTGAAATTAATGCCAATCCAAATATTACGGTCTTCCAGCGGCACCTCATCGACGCCCTTTTGTCCCATAAAATCTCCGAAGCGGAAGCGACTTCCGACGCGAAAACGTTTTTCAAAGATGTCTCGAAAAACGATGTTTTTGCAGTCGTCAGAAATCTGAGTTCCCTTTTCCGATCGTACCGATTGAATAACCACTTCAAGCGGTTGATACGTTTGTCGCCCCCACGCGTCTTCATATTCAATGTCAACACGATTGGGGCGATATGGCCAATCCATATTTATTTTATCCTAAAGTTCTTTCAAATACCAGTTATCCTGGTTATAGTTTTTGGGGGTTTGAGATAAAATGTCATATCGATTAGCAGCGTGGGTGGTGTTAATCACTTTACGTGCCATCACTGCCCTCCCACATATTTAGGTTTTATCCCCGATCAAATGATCAAGTATACCCTTACTCTCCATGATCTGACGCTTAATTTGCGCATGGGTCATGGTTTTATAGTTGTCGTTATCATATAAGCCGTGTACTTTAACTACCACTTTTAACAGTTTATTGTCACAAAGTGTGTTAGCCGATGCCAGCTCGAACATAAAGCCATAGAACCAAAGTCCTATATCGCTTTCGCCGCGCTGCTCCGCCTCAATCATATACAGCAATTTGATAAGCTAACTACGGATGTTGATGAAGCATCCCCGCTCTTCTTCGCCGGTGAATCGAATTTTGGCAACGGGCGCTTCATCGAGATGATTGATTACGCTCTCATTTTCCAAAGGTCGACCCTCCATTTGGCGTCGCGAGGATACGCCAGTTTAACTCTGACACAAGGGTGTCAAGGTCCCGGTTCATCTGGTTACGCCACTCCACCTTTGCTCTCGCCGAATTAGCAGGTGAATACATGCGAAAATCTGTATCGGTTAGAATATTTCTAACGTCCAAAACACGCCCAACTTCCTTATCTCCCCAGGCCGACAAAGTGGCATACGCCAAAATATTAATAACTTTGTCCATAATAGCTGTCATGGGGAAATCCGAACGCAGGCAGTCAGAAAAATCTGCCGTAAAAGCACCCGCATAGAACCACGATACCGTCCAGGTTTCCGTCGCCGCGACCGCGCGTTCGAATGTCACCGAGTTCGTTTCCCGATCGTACGATCCGCGAACCTTTTCGTTGCCAATTCGATACGTAAAGCCCACGCCGACACCACCGTTCGCCACCGTTTGTTCTAGAACATAAGTGTCTGTGCCGTCTCCAGAATCGCTCTCCGTATATCCGACGGGCTCTGCGCAAACACAAAGTTTGTCAGTGATTGCGGTCGGAGAGGTGAACTTGTTTTTACCGAGTATCAAAAAATCAAGCATATCTGCTTGAAATCCTGCCTGGTCATTATAATACTTCTGATCAATATCGGGGTCAGAAAACAAGTTGAACGCCCGTTCGAAAATATCATAAAACTGAATCATTTCCTGTGCCCCCAGAAAAAGAATTGGCGGAGAGTATTACATCTCCGTCTGATGAATCTTCCACCTGCCGCTCATTTCGTCCTGTTCGCGACGAAAACCGCCATTAGTTAAACGGTCAAGCAGATCTATTTTTTCGCGATCCGCGAATCCGGCTGCGCCTTCGATAAACTTCTTTTTATAGAAAGTAATAACGCTGGTCTTCTGTGCCGGTGTGCTGAGAGATCTCCAAAGGCTGTCCAACTGTGCGGCGGACATTCCACCAATGGAATCCAGGGTCGCAGCGTCAAGCCCCAGCTCGGTGTCCACCTTTAAGCGCTTCTCGGCAGCAGTCGTAATATCTTTTTCAGACACTGCCAGAATGCCAAGGTCAAACCAGCGACGATACTTGCCAACAAGTTCGTCAAACTGAGAGCGCGACATGACGAAAGTTTCTCCATAACGCGTAAAATGCAATTCCATATTGCTAATCTTAGCATATCCAAGGCTGTCGCTGCAATAAACCACGGTGATGTCCGTACTGGGCGCCGTGAGGTTGATTGCCGGGGCGGCAGGCGTGGT